>Ga0308411_10000593_pt1 | contig 24239 bp, 19 predicted proteins | sample HotsprottomLayer_2_FD_203530 | JGI IMG/M metagenome (GOLD analysis project Ga0308411, IMG submission 203530) | Hot spring phototrophic mat microbial communities from Octopus Spring, Yellowstone National Park, Wyoming, United States -... | ecosystem: Environmental > Aquatic > Thermal springs >... | reverse complement strand
TAATTTCTGATAAGTTATCTGAGCTTAGGGAGGGAACGGAGAAGGAGATATCAGAGATTAGGAGTGATATAAGGCTACTGATAGAGATGATGAACAAGAGGTTTGAGGAGCAGAGGGAGTATACAGAAAGGAGATTTCAAGAGCAAAAGGAATACACAGATAAGAGGTTTGAGGAGTTATTGCACTATTCGGACAAGCGATTTGAGGATATGAATAGGAGGCTTGAGGAAATTATACATTACTCTGACAAAAGGTTTGAGGATATGAATAAGAGATTTGATGACATGAATAAGAGGTTTGAGGATATGAATAAGAGATTTGAGGACATGAATAAGAAGTTTAATCTTCTTACGTGGCTTATAGGGGTGGGGTTTACGGTTTTGACTGTTTTGATTACAATTTTTAGGTTTGTTCATTAATGCTAAATTTTGTAATTTCATAATTTTTTTCACTATCATTATTCGATATGTTGAGGGTACACGCTTTTATTGAAGGTAGGGTGCAGGGTGTTGGGTTTAGGTATTTTGCTTATAGAGAGGCAAAGAGGCTTGGTATAGTTGGGTGGGTTAGGAATACTTATGATGGCAGGGTTGAGGTTGTTGCTTGTGGTCCAGAGGAAAAAATGAAAGTTTTTCTTGAGTCACTTAGTAGAGGTCCATCTTTGGCTTTTGTTGAGAATGTCAGGATAGTAGAGAAATCAGAAGTCAGCTTTTGTGATTTCAGAGAATTTACAATAGAATACTAATTATTATTGAGGCGGGCTATGCCCGCCTGTAGAATAATTAATTACCTTGTTCCATAATTTCTATTATTCCCTCTTTGAGCTCATAAATGTTTATGCCTAGTAGAGCCGATACATAGAAAAATTTAGGTTTTGGCTTTATGAGTTTTGCCAACTCTTTTTCTAGTTCCTCTTTGTTGATTTCTTCTTCACTAGATAGTAGATCAATCTTGTTGAATACAACTATTCTTATTCTTTTTAGTAGTTCTTTGTTGTATTTCTTGAGTTCTTTGAGAAGTATTTTAGCTTGGTTTATTGGGTTGTTCACTATTTCCAGAACGAGAATTAGGAATTTGGTTCTCTCTATGTGTTTTAGGAATTCTAACCCTAGTCCTGCTCCTTTGCTAGCGTTTTCAATTATCCCGGGTATGTCTGCTATGATTATTCTTTTGTCTTTATATCCTATCACTCCTAGGACGGGTTCTTTGGTTGTGAATGGGTAATCAGCTATCTTTGGTGTTGCTCTTGTGAGTTTGCTTATTATTGAAGACTTGCCTACATTTGGGAATCCTACGAGTCCTACATCAGCAATTATTCTAAGGTCTAGGATTAGTTCCTTTACTTCTCCGGGCTCACCTTTTGTTGCATATGTTGGGGCTTGGTTTGTTGGGCTTCTAAAGTGCCAGTTGCCTAGTCCTCCCTTACCTCCCCTTGCAACAACAAACCTATCAACTTGAGCTGTATCACATATTACTTTGTTTGTTTCAGCATCAATCACTATTGTTCCTTTTGGAACTTCTATTATTACATCTTTTCCGTCTGCTCCGTGCATCTTCTTGCCTTTGCCATCTTCTCCGTTTTGAGCTTTGAAAACTTGTCCATCGATTATGTCTGAAAGAGTTGAAAGATGAGGATTTACAACTATTATACAGTCTCCACCTTTACCACCATCGCCACCATCAGGTCCCCCTTTGGGAACATACTTCTCTCTTCTAAATGATACACACCCATTACCACCTTTACCAGCTATTACCTTTATCCTTACTATGTCCTTGAACATCGTATATATTATTCTAATTGAATTTGTGTACTTATAGCACTTTGTGTGCTAAATAGCACCTTGTGCTTATAGTACTTTGTGCTAAATAGCACTTTGTGCTTATAGCACTTCTTATTAATATTGTAGTGAAGAGAGATGAAATTTTTCTACAATCAAATAAGGTGTGGTGCTTAATAGCACATTCTTATTTTAAATTGAGAAACAGGCAGTAGCCTGTTAGTTTTTCAATATAATCTTCATATTAATGAAAAAGAGGCTTGACCTCTTTTAAAATGAAAAAATGAAAGTAAAAGACTTCTATAAATACACAATAGGCAACTATAACTTAGGTTTTTTTGTGCCTAACTTGAATGACGACCTTTCTGATGAATTTCAGTTGATAAACTTGTCGATGACGAAGCTTATCAAGCCTGAAAGAATTTCTGATGAAGTTGAGGTGTTTAGGTTTAAGCAGGTTCACGGTGTTGATGTTGCTATAATTAAAGATGGTAAAATTACTTTGAGAGATGAGGAAAGGGAATTTTCGTATTCACTTAGTGGTGAGCTTGAGGGGGATGCTTTCATTTTGTTTGACAAGGGGAGTAGGGTAGGTATAAGTACAGCTGATTGTGCTCCTCTTATGTTCTTTTCTCCTTATGCTTTAGGTGGAATGCATTGTGGTTGGCGAGGGCTTAAAGGTGGAATTATAGCAAAGACAATTGAAATTCTAAAAAGTAACTTAGGTTTAGGTTCGTTGAAAGACTTTGTATTTTTCATTATGCCGTGTATTCATGTTTGTTGTTACGAGGTAGGTAAGGAGTTTTTGGAGTGGGCTAAGGATTCTTGTTATGTTAAAGGTGATAAAGTCTTTTTTGATATTCCGAAGTTTATAAACGATGAGCTTATAAAGCTAGGTGTGAGCGAGGATAATATATTCTACTCGCCTTTGTGTACTTCTTGTTCTTCTCCTAATTTGCCATCGTATAGAGCAACAAAGACAGAAGAGAGAATGATCTCGTTTGTTTGGAGTGACTAGCTATTGTTTTTGTCTCTTTTGTATTTCTCCATTTCTACTTCTCTGAGTTTGTTTCTTAGTCTTATGTAGCTTGTCAGTAGTGAGAGAATGAGGAAAAGGATTAGTATCCCTATGGCTATCAATAGTATTCTTCCAAGCATGTTTGAATTTTAAAATAAATTTATGAATTATTGAAATTCCTGTTAAGTTGGTGAAAAAATCTTGTGCTTTAAGCACTTGTGCTTTAAGCACAATGTGCTATGAATTATTTATGAATTTGGGTTTTTGAATTTTATTTTGCTTGGTGGTGGATTATATAATTTTTTAGTAGTTTTGGAGAGGTGCCAGAGCGGACGATTGGGGCAGACTCGAAATCTGCTGTTCCTCCTTGCGGGGAACCGTGGGTTCAAATCCCACCCTCTCCGAATGAAGGTAAAAGTAGGTATCGTAGGCGCAAGTGGTTATACAGGTGCTGAACTCATAAGGATATTGCTTAGGCATAGGTTTGTTGAATTAGTTTTCCTTTCATCAAGAACATTAGTTGGTCAGCCTGTTACTAAGGTTTTTCCGGAGTTTCCGCAGCTTAAGATGAATTTCGTTAGTACTGAAGAGATTTCACAGATTGTAACATCTAACGATGTTGATGTTGTTTTTTTAGCTTTGCCGCATGATGCGGCAGTAGAATATGCTAAAATTTTCTATTCAAAATCAATAAAGGTTATAGACTTAAGTGCAGCATATAGGTTTAGGGATAAGAAAATATTTGAAGAAGTGTATAAGATACATCACCCTTATGATGATGTTATAAAAGAATCTGTTTGGGGGCTAACTGAACTCTTTAGAGATGAGATAAAGAAATCAAAAGTTATTGGTAATCCGGGATGCTATCCAACAAGTATATCTCTAGGTCTTGCACCACTAAAGGAGATAAAGGATAAAATTGATTTGAATGACATCGTTATTGATTCTAAATCTGGGATATCCGGCAAGGGTAAGAAGGTTTCAGAAGATTCGCTTTTCGTTGAGCATAACGAGAATTTTTACGCTTATGGTTTGCCTTATCACAGGCATACGCCTGAGATAGAGCAGTTTATAAAGCTTAACTTTGGTATTGAAACTAAAGTTACTTTTGTGCCTCATGTTGTGCCGATGGATAGAGGTATATTTTCAGCTATATACCTTAAGGCTGAAGGGGTAAATGAGAAAAAAGTTTTTGATATATACAGGTCTTGGTATGACAAAGAGTTGTTCGTACATGTTGTTGATGAAATTCCTCAAACGAAGTTGGTTAGCAATACGAATAACTGTATGATTTCGGTAAAGTATATTGAGAGAACAGGGAGACTTGTAATATTCTCAGTGATAGACAATTTAGTTAAAGGTGCTTCGGGTCAGGCGGTACAGAATATGAATGTTATGTTTGGCATAGATGAAAGAGAAGGGCTAGCTTATTAATTCTTACTAACTAGTAATGTTTTTAGGTATTCATATCCTTCTGGCTTTATTCCCATGACTTTGTAGATTTTTAGAGGTTCGCTTTTACCTTTTACCCTTATGGGTTCTTGTTCTTCTACCTCTATCAAGTCGTATACTAGTTTGTATGTGTTTTCGCTTATTATACAATGCTTTCCGGGAGCTGCACCGCATAATCTAGCTGCTGTGTTTACAGCGTCACCTATAACGGTGTAACTTAATCTGTCTTTAGACCCCATATTCCCTGCAACAACATATCCTGAATTTATACCTATACCTGGTGTGAGTAGAGGTTTACCTTGCTCTTGCCATATTCTGTGTAGTTCTTCAATCCTTTTTATCATGTCGTAGGCAGTTATTACTGATAAAAACGCGTCTCCTCTTTCTGAAAATGATATAGGTGCTCCGTAAACTACCATTATTTCGTCTCCAACGAACTTATCAACGACACCTTTGTATTTTTTGACTATCTCAACCATCTCTGTCATGTATTCGTTTAGTATTGAAATTAGAGTTCTTGGGTCCATCTTTTCACTCATTGATGTAAAGCCCCTTATATCTGAAAATAGCATAGTTACAAATCTTAATTCTCCTCCTAAGTTTATTCCTTTCTCAAGGAGTTCCTTTGCTATCTCTTCTGATACAACTTTGTTCATTATGTCTCTCATTTTTTCCTTCTCTGCTATTTCGGCAGCCATTTTATTAAAATTCTGAGCAATGAAGCCTATTTCATCCTCTGATTTGAAATCTACTCTTACCTGTAGGTTACCTTTGGATAGCTCGTCCATTGCTTTTGTTATTAACCTTGCTCCTCTTGATATTCTTACAGATAGAAGTATTGTAAAAAATATTCCTATCAGTATTGATAGGAGTGCCCCCGTTTGGATTTGCCTCTCTATTGATGCGATTGTTCTCTCTATACTCTCTGTTGACATGCCTATGTATAAGTCACCAATGTATTTGTTTATGTCATCTTTTATCAGTATTGGGTAGGAAAACAAAATTCTTTTTACCGAACTGCCTTTCATTGACTCTGTGTAATACTGAATAAAACCAGTTGTGCCAAAACTACTTTTTAGGAATTGTTCTATCATTACATTAATAAGCTCAAGGTCTTCTTTTGAGATTTTATTTTTTATGCTTTCTATGAATTTTCTTAACTCGTTTAGTTTAGGTGATACGGTTTCATAAGTTAAGTAGTTGTAACCCATTACACTAAGTAAGGAATTGACTTTGTTTCTAATTTCATCGCCAAAGCTAGTACCGTTATATTTTCTTTGGATGTTCTTTATGCTCCAGTATAGTAAAGAGTATTTTTCTTTTGTTGTGTAGATGTTATCAATTAGGTTTGCTTCGGCTTTTTCAATTATCTTTAAGGTTTCTTTTTCTTCTGTGCCTAGGTTATTTTTTATCAATTTTATCAGGTCTTTTTTAGGTATTTTATACTCTAATGTTGTTATTCTTCCACCGAAGAGTGAAATGATACTTTCTTCGAGGTTTTCAAAAATGTTTTTGTTCCTTACATTTAGATTTGATACTAAAGTTAGGTAAGCTTTTAGGAGTTTTTCGTTGTCAACTGTATCTTTTGGTAAAGAGAAGTCAGACATGAATGAGATGTCTTTTCGTGAGTGTACGAGTACTTTTTTGCTTATGTCGACGGCCGAAGCCCATATTATATCTTCCGTTTTTGGTATGTCACCAAATGTTTCTATTAGGTTTAGGTATTCTTCTTTTAGTTGTAGCTCGGAGAATATTTCGCTCATGAATTCTCTTGATTTGAATAGCTTTTCGGATGATTTCGGGTCTTTTGCTATTCTTTCTGCTATTATTGATGATAGTATTGCTGAAAGAGATGATGATATGCTTTTTGATATTGATATACCTCTTATTTTCATTTCCTGCTCAAACCCTCTTGATATGGATGCTATCGTTGATGTGTAAACTATAACGATTAAGAGTGCTATTATTGAAAGAACAAAAAGGAATATTTTTTTACCCAGGCTAAACTTTATCTTTATGGTCTGTTTACTTTCCTTCATAATTCTACCTTCTCTAATAATATATTTCATCTTATGTGTAGAATTCAAAAATTTCTAATTCTGTTAAAAAATCTTGTGCTTAAAGCACTTGAAAAGATGCTATAAGTACCCTTAGGCACACGGTGCTTTAACTACTCTAATAGGACAAACTATTTTTGGCAAAATCTCTTAACAGTGCAGAGATACATTTCATCTCTCGGATAAAAATTGCTTAATAGAACTCTATTACTAATTCGGAGAGTTAAGAAAGGTGAAACCTCTCTAAAAAAATAATAAGTGTGTGGTGCTTAATAGGTGCTTAATAGCACACTTTTAATTAAGTGCTTAATAGCACTTTGTGCTTATTAGCACATTGTGCTTGTAGCACCTTCTTATTTACATATTCTGAAGAGTTAAGAGAGATGAAGCCTCTCTATAATAACGTGCTTTAAGCACAAATAGAGTTGGTGCTGAATAGAACTTTTATAAAATTACAAAGGTGTTGGAAGGCGGAGCCTTCCAACGATGAAAAGGGCGGGTGGGGTGCTTCATAGCACGTTGTGCTTCATAGCACATTGTGCTAAATAGCACTTTGTGCTACATAGCACATTTTTATTAAATATTCTTAACTAGAGTGAAGAGATGCAATAGCATCTCTTCAGATAACTAGGGTGGGAGGATGGGACTACTAAAATTGATGTGCTAATCCTTAAATAAAGAAGCAGTTTAATTTAAAACAGGCATAGCCTGTCAGATTCAACTTACTTGACTTTACCTGAAAATTTTTGTTATATTCTTATATAACTGGTTAGTTAACTGGAGGGGGTGGGGTATGAAAAGATTTCTAATCTATTTGACTCTAACTACTTTTGTGCCATTAGGTTTGGTAGGCTTATCGTATGCGATTAGTGGTGATGAAGTTTTGAATAGAGTTGAAGCTTCTTTGACAAAGCAAAAAGACCAAGAAAGCATTGTAGAAGTTATTCTCTACAAAGATGGTAAATTAAAGGAAAAAAGAGAAATGAAAATTTGGGAAAAAGGCAAAGAAAAGAGACTTGTTAAATTCATTTCTCCTGAGAGTGTCAAAGGTATAGGTGTTCTGTCTCTGCCAGATGACAAAATGTATGTTTACTTACCAGCATACCAAAAAGTTAGAGCGATACAGGGTAGCGCAAAGAACCAAAATTTTCAAGGCACAGATTTCTCATACAGAGAGATAGGAGAATTTAATTACTCATCAAGTTTTGATGTCAAAATCACTTCAGAAAATGACAAAGAGTATGTTTTGGAACTAACAAAGAAGCCTTATTCGGATTGGAGTTATGAAAAAATAATCATGACAGTAGATAAAAAAGAGTTCTTACCAAAGAAACTTGAAATGTACGAAAAAGGCAAGCTCAAAAAAGTACTAGATGTAATTGAGACAAAAAAGGTAGGAGATTATAATGTCCTCTACCACATAAAGATGAGCACTGTTGCAAACAATACAGCTACGGAGATAATAACTAAAGACACAAAGTTTGACCAAAACCTTGATGCAAAAGGTGTATTCACTGAAAGGTTTTTAAGCAAGTAGGTGATGAACTATGAAAAAGGTTATACCTTCTCTTATTGTTTTGATTCTAATTACTACTCTTTCGTTCGCTTCTGTTGATGTTGGAATTGACTTGTCAATATTCCCTGCTATTTCAACATACGATGGCAGTTTGAAGTATAACTTCATTAAAACAAAATTTTCTTTCACATCATCACTTAGTGATGATGCTAGTATAATTTCTTCCTTAATCGCAAGGTACAATGTTAACTTCAACGGAATTACGAATATCAATAACCTTTTCAATGTTAATTCCATCAACCCTATTGAAATTTATGTTGATGAAGCATACATCAAGGTTCAAAAATTTATTTTTGATAATGTTGATTTGGCACTAGGTAAGCAAAGAATAAGTTGGGGCAAGGCTGACAAAATAAATCCTACGGATGTACTAAACCCTCTAGATATGTTTGATGTGCTTGATTTTTCTTCTAAATTTGCTTCCTTAGCTCTAAACACGAAAGTTTACTTTAACCTCCTAGATGAATCGTATTTTCAGCTCGTCCTCGAGCCTGTTTCAGGAGTAGCTGAACTTAACTCTTATGTAAACAAATTCATAGAGGATACCATAAAGGAGAATATTCTAGAATCCCTTAGCTTCTTACCTAATGTAAGCTACAGTGCCGTTCCTGTGAATAGAGTGATTACCTCAGACAACAACATTACAAACGGGCTAGTTGGTGTCAAATTCGCTAGCAAATTCTTTGGATTTGACACATCGCTAAGTTTCGCAATGAGAAAAAATGACATTCCTTACATTTCATCAGTGTACATATCAAACGATGTAAATGTAACCTTAGAGGTTGTATCAATCATTCCTTTAGTTGTTCAAACAAACACCAACAGTGCTAATGTGAATTATGTTGATTACTCTTTGTCTTACTATGGTGAGAGGATGGTAGGCTTTGATGTATCAAAGGATTTCGGATTTGTACTAGCTTGGCTAGAGGTAGGTGTATTTATACCTGATGAGGTTTCAATAAATAATAAAGCAGTATCAAAGATAATATCAGTGGTTAATTCACCTTTAGGTACAAATACAAACATCATATACCAAGTTTCAAATTATTCAGAATTTTACCTAAAGGATGCCTACACAAAGTATGTTTTTGGATTTGATAAAACATTTGATAATGGACTATACATGAACTTTCAGTTTGCTCATGGGCTTGGCTTTGAGAGAGGATTCAAGAATGAACATTTGCAGGATTATGTTATCCTGAATCTTGAGAAAAAATTCTTTGATGACAGGCTTAAGGTAAGGACTTATGGTATAGTCAACATTGACAAACCTTTTGATAGGATTACATCTAGTAACCCTTGGGATGAACTTGTAAACAATTCAGGTATTCTTGGAGCACTTGAAGTTTCCTATTCACCTGTGATAGGCGCTAATCTTGGCATTAGGATAATAGGTATTGATGGGAATGGTAGCTCAACGTTATCTAGGTTTAAAGATTTTGATGTAGTTGGTGTATTCTTCAATATGGAAATATAGTTTTTATATTTAATGGGAGAGTGTTCCAAGTGCTAAATAGCACTTGTGCTAAATAGAACATTTTGCTTCATAGCACTCTCTTATTAATTGGAGAAAATGTAGAGAGGTGAAACCTATCTATATCAAATAGGGTGTGTGCTTCATAGCACATTGTGCTTAATAGCACTTTGTGCTAAAAGCACTTCTCTATTAGGGTTAAGGGAGGCGATAGCCTCCCTTAGAATCTTAAAGGTGGGAGGGTGGAGTGCTTCATAGCACATTGTGCTTCATAGCACACTTTTAATTAAGTGCTGAAAGTTAGCATAATTCTTGACAGATACCAAAATAATTAATTATATTGATTAATATGGCAAAGGCATTGCTCGAAGACATACTAGAAGAGGAATTATCAAGAGCTTTCGAGGTCAAAGACAGGGAAGCACTCAAAAGGTATGTGAGAGTAGTAGTTGAATCATTCTCAGAGAAAAGCGACGTAAAGGAATTAGGGTATGAGACAAAAGAAGGCTTCAAGTTAATCAGCAAGGACCTGTTAATTATTTCTGATAGGCTAATGGAACTTAAGAAAGATATATCAGAAGTTAGAGAAGAAACCAAAAAAGAAATATCGGAAATTAAAGAAGAAACGAAAAAAGAAATATCGGAGGTTAGAGAAGATATAAGGCTACTGATAGAGATGATGAACAAGAGATTTGAGGAGCAGAGAGAATACACTGATAAGAAGTTTGAAGATCTACTACACTACTCAGATAAACGGTTTGAAGACATGAATAAAAAATTTGAGGAACAGAGAGAATACACTGATAAGAGATTTGAAGAGCTACTACATTACTCAGATAAACGGTTTGAAGACATGAATAAAAAATTTGAGGAGCAGAGAGAATACACTGATAAGAGGTTTGAAGAGCTACTACACTACTCAGACAAACGGTTTGAAGATATTAACAAACGGTTTGAGGATATTAACAAAAGGTTTGAGGATGTAAATAAACGATTTGAGGATATGAACAGAAGCCTGAATCTTTTAACATGGATGGTAGGTATAGGCTTTACAGTCATAACCGTTTTGATTGCTGTTTTTAGGTTTATTCACTAAGTGCTTGTAGCACTTTGTGCTTAATAGCACTTATTTATAAATACTTGAAGGTATTTCATCGCACTTCCTTATGTTTAAAGGTGTTCATAATGTTTAAAGGTATTCATAGCACATTTTTGTTGATATTCTTACTCCTTAAGAGTGAAGAGATGCGATAGCATCTCTTCAGGTAAATAGGGTGAACGGGGTGCTTATTAGCACCTTGTGCTTTAAGCACTGCGTTCTTGTAGCACCTTCTTATTTACATATTCTGAAGAGTTAAAGAGATGAAGCTTCTCTATAATAATATAGAGTTGGTGCTGAATAGAACTTTTATAAAATTACAAAGGTGTTGGAAGGCGGAGCCTTCCAACGATAAAAAGGGTGGGCGGGTGGGGTGCTTAATAGCACTCTCTTATTGATTGGAGAGCGTGGAGAGGTTAAACCTCTCTGTATCAAATAGGGTGGGAGGGTGGGAGTACTTAAAGCACTCTATGTTTGATAGTACCTTTTAGTTAGAATGAAGAAACAGGCAGTAGCCTGATGCAGGCTTAGCCTAACGCAGGCAAAGCCTGTTAGTTTTTCAACACAATTGAACTTTTTAGTTTTGAATAATTGAAGTAGTGGATTACAAGGGGCGGTAGCCCCTTGGTAGTTAATGAAAACTTTATTCAGGTTTAATGTGAGGCTTTATTTTTGAGTTGAACTCTTCAAGTAATTCACTCAAGCTGGAGAAGTATTCCTTTTTGCCTTCCTCGACCTCATCCATCATTTTTTCTATGTACTGCGTTCTTTCTTCTGAAATGAAGTCTTCAAAATCTTTGAGTAGTTGTTCGTATACCTGGATACCTAAGCTTGTTGGTATGAGTTTGTTGTTTTTTGATATTACATACCTTCTCTGTAGGAGAGTCTGAATTATTTTAGCGTATGTTGATGGTCTGCCTATACCTTTTTCCTTCATTAGCTGTATTATGTCTGATTCAGAGAACAGGAAAGTCTTTGGCTTTCGAACAAATTTTATAATTTTCACTTCAAGTGTTTCATCTAGCTCTTCTTCAATTTGTAGGTATCCTATCATAGTCCACCCTGGCTCTATTATTTTTACGTTCCTTGATATATTTAATGTCTTGCCGTTTAGGTTTATCTCATAAGATACATTTTTTACGATACTCTTCTTCATCTGCGATGCTATGAACCTCTTGAAAATTGCTTCGTATATTAGTAAATGCCTTCTTGTTATGTTTTCGTCAATCAGTCCTTCGTATATCATCTGTTCTAAGGTTTTTCTGTCTATTGGCTTTGTTGGTCTTATACATTCGTGTGCTCCTTCGGAAGTCCAGCTTCTTGGCTGGAATAGTTCCTTAGCTTTTTCCGAAAGGTATTCTTCTGCGACTTTCTGACCTGTTAGCGAAACTGTTGTTGATTCTGTTCTGTGGTAGGTTATTAGTCCTTCTTCAAACAGTTCTTGAAGTATTTCCATTGTTTCGTTTGATGAAATTTTGTAGTACTTGTTGGCAAACGATAGCATTGTGTCAGTTGTGAATGGTGGTAATGGTTCTAGCTCTAACTCTTTTTCTTCAACTTTTTTTACATTTACCTTGTCTCCAACTTTTAGCTTTATTTCCTCTTTTTTTGCTTCTATTGAAACTTTTAGGTTGGTTCCGTTTGAGCCGAGTTCTAATTCACAGAATGTTGATTTTGAATTGTTGTACTCTTTGTATTTTTCTATTATCCAACCGAGAACGGGGGATTGGGCTCTTCCTGCCGAAAGGTTCTCCTTGTCAAATTTCTCTTGTAAGATGTTACTAAGTCCAAAGCCTATTAGTCTGTCTTGTATTCTTCTTAGTAGTTGTGATTCAACGAGTTTCTTGTTAATGTCTGTTGGGGATTCTACTGCTTTTCTTATAGCTGAATATGTCACTTCGTTGAATCTCATTCTTTTTACATCACCTTTTAGTACCTTTAGGTAGGGTAGTATTGAGAGGAATATGTCAAAGCCTATTTTTTCACCTTCCGTGTCAGGGTCTGAGGATATCAGTACTTCATCTACTTCCTTAGCTAGTTCTATTAGTGACACTAGGTCTTTGTATCTGTCGTTTATGTTTTCGTTTCCGCAGTATATGCACGTGTTTGAGGTACTTACAAATGCTCTGAAGCACTTTGGGCACCTTTTTATTGTGTCGTATACGGGTATTACTATGTTGTTGATTACTCTTAATCCGAAAATATCTTCTTTGTCTGTTGTTAATTCAAAAATGTGTCCTTTTGATGCAGTTACGATGAATGTGATATTACCGAAATTTACTTCGTAGCAGCTTAAACCTTTTATTACTCTTTCTGTTGGGTTTCCGAATATCCTTGATATTGTCTTTGCTTTTGTTGGGGATTCTACTATTATCAAAACAGTTTTGTTTTGTAATTTTATTTCTGGTGATGCTTCACCACGTAGTACCTTCTTTAGGCTTTCTCTGTCTTCTTTTGCTTTCTTCAGGTCTTCTTGTATTTTTTCTTCTGATTCTTCTAAGTTTAGCCATTCGGTGTCTTCAATTAGTTGATGCCTTTTTGATGCTATATTCATGAGTTTCTGGTTGTTTTCAATTATTACTGATATTCCTCTTGTTATTCCTCCGGGATAGAGTCTTGAGCACCTACCGCTTCCCTGAATGTATGTATTTATGTCTGGAATTATTATCTCTAAGGTTTTGTCTTCATTTTCTTCAATAAGGATATCGCTTGAGTTCTTTAGTATCTCCAGGTATTTCTTATCTTCAAGGATAGTTTTTATAATTTTGTTTCCTTCTTCAATAAGTGGTTGGTATGTCTGGTTTCTTCTTAGTCTTCTTACTAGTGATTCAAGTTGTTTCCTCTTCTTTTGGTCCTCTTCGTAGGGCAGTATTTCGGAGATGATTTTTATTATTTGGTATGGGGAGAGCTTTAAACTCTCAATTTTCAGTGGTACTCTGAATTTTGGGAAGTTCACGAATATGGTATATATTATTCTGTCTGGTATATCTATTCCCCTTACTAGCGAGCCGTAGTATGTTGCTACTCCTACTAGTATGTTTAGTTTTCCTTTTTTGAAGTTTTCTATTTCTTTTCGGCTTTCGGTCAGTGATGATATGACTTTGCTTTTGTAGTTTGTTTTTTTGTTTATCAGGTTTGAAATGTGTATAGCGTATTCAACACCTTTTTCTACGGGTGTGAATACTAATCCACCGTCTCCAAGTTTGTTTATGAGTTTTATTAACTCATCTTCTTCATTGTTTGTTACTAGGTAGTAATTACCTATGTTTCTACTGAATTCTGACTTGATGCCTATTTCAAAGTTGAATATTTCCCTGAATAGTTTTACTCTTGCTCCTCGGGGTTTTGCAGTTGCACTTGATAGGACTATTATTCCTTTCTCTGAGTCTCTTAGCTTCTCGGTTTCTTCTAGTATCTCTTTGTACTTGTTTAGGTATTCTTCTTTTTTAGCGGTATCTTTAGATACCGCTAGTATGAATTTAGTTTTAATCAATTCTAGCGATTTGTCTATGTATTCTTTGGGTACACCTGTTAACCTTATAACGTGTTCTATGTTTTTTGACTGCTTCAGTAATGCGTCAACATCATCAGCAAATGTGAAGTCAAACTTTAGGTTTTCAGAGATTTCTAGTAGGTTTTTCACCATGCTTGAGGTGATGATTACTATGTCAAAGTTACCGTTTTTGATGTTTTCTCTAAACTCTTTTTTCTCTTTTTCTTTGATTTTTGATGAGTATCTTTGAATGTTTGCTTTTATTTCTGTTTTTTTAGAGAAGAGTTTTAGTTTTTCGTATGCCTGGTCAACGAGGTTAGTCGTAGGAAGAATGATGATTGATTTTTTACCTTCCTTAGCAAGTGCTAGAGCTGTTATTAATCCGAAAGTTGTTTTGCCTACACCTGTAGGTGCTACTAGTGAAAAGCTTCTACCAAGTATTACTCTCTTTATCCAAGAAATCTGGACATTCCAGGGGCTACTTCCGATAGCTTTTTTAAATATATCTGATACCTCTTCTATTTTTTCTTTCATTTGGAATATTTCTTTTAGGTTTCCCGGCTTTGCAACATTTAAGAGTTTTTTTAAATCTACAACCGATGGAGAATTGCTTTTTGATTCTTCGTTTGAGGTAGTATTTGTTGAATTAACACCTATTAAGGTATCACCTATTGAGGTGTCACCTATTAAGGTGTTACCTATTAAGGTATCACCTATTAAGGTGTCACCTATTAAGGTGTCGGGTAGGCATTTTGAGCAAGGTAATCCCATTGAAGCTCTGTAATCATCTATTTCACCTCCGCAGTTTACGCATAACCTTTTGTAAATGCTGTGTGTACTCATTTTGTTCTCCTTTTAATAGTACTATGAAAGTATAGAAAAGTTGAAGATTTGTTTTTCAAGTTAGCTTCAGTGTGCTTAATAGCACAATGTGCTTTAAGCACTTTGTGATAATACACATTGGGTAATTGTTAAAACTTTAATGAATTAACTATAATTCTATTGTGAGGTATGATGAGCAATCAGAGAGGTAATGTAAATATTGTTTACTTGCTTCTTTTTACTTCTGGCTTTTCCTCTTTGATATATCAAATATTCTTTACGAGGCTCTTTAATATAACTTTTGGGTTGTTTATTCACTCTACTGTTGTTGTCGTTGCTACTTATATGTTGGGGCTTGCTTTAGGATACTACATTGCCAAATTCATAAGAACCAATAATTACCTTCTTGTTTACGGATATGCCGAATTATTCATTGGTATCTACTCACTTGTTGTTTTCTTGCTTTTCCCAGTGATAGACAACTTTTATACATTGATTGGTAATAGTGTTTTAGAGAAATCTTTGATTTCTATACTTATTTTACTTTTCCCTACAACTCTCATGGGTATTACTATACCTGTTGTTGTTAAGTATGTTGATTCAATTGCTCAAGAAAGTAGTATAGGCAAGGTTTATGGTTTTAATTCTTTGGGTGCTTCTTTGGGTGTTTTGTTTGCTTCTATGGTTTTGCTAAACCTTTTGGGGTTGGTTGGTGCTTTCGTTTTTGCTTTTATTCTCAATATTCTCATTTTTGCTAGTGTTGTTTACTTGGCTAATGGTTTTAAGTTAGGTCTTAACTTCGCTAAATCTGAATTTAGGTTTGTTGATGTTGGGGGTTGGGGGGTTTTGGCTTTGGTTTTTGGGTTTTCTGGAATGGCTCTTGAAATGCTGTGGTATAGGCTAATGGTTTACCTCATAGCAAATAATACTTTCTCCTTTTCTATAATCGTTTCTGTCATAATTCTAGGTATATCCTTGGGCTCAATACTGTATAAACCGATTGTGAATGTTTTAAAAACGAAATTTAGAAATCCTAATTACATATTACTTATTGTTGTTTCTTTGTTCACTTCTCTTTATCTAATGCTTTCAATTCTGATTTTGAATAGTGCTTATCAATTGGTTGGTGGGCTGTATCATTTTTTTGGTAACATTTTCTTTGGAGTTTTTGGGGATAACAAGTTTTCAGAGACTGTGTCGCTTTTCTTTACGAGGTATACGTTCGTTTTTATCACCGCCGGTGTTATTGCTTTCTCTTCAGGTTTGGTTGTGCCTCTGCTTTTTGATATAATAAAATGTGAAACTAACAAAGATGAAAACAGTATTTCTGGTACAATTCTTGCTTGGAATACTGTCGGTAGTATACTAGGTGTTGTGTTGATGGTTTATGTTTTTATTCCTTTGCTCGGTTTTGGTAACTCTTTCCTTGTGATTTCACTTCTTTACGCTTTTTCGGGTATTGTTGTACTTCTTGTGAGTTATAGGAAATTCTTAGTTCCTTTTGCTTTTGGTGCTATTGCTTTTTTATCTCTTATTCTCCTGCTACCTAGGGACGTGACATTTACTAGGGTTTATAATGGTTTTTTGGGTATAAAGGGTGAACCTAAATTTTATAAAGAGGGGCTTTATGGTACTATACTCGTGACTGATGTAGGGAATGTTAGGTTTATGAAGATAAACGGTATTGATGAGGTGCCGAATGATTACGATTCAATTCTTACATTTAAGGTTTTGGGTAATATTGCTCCTATGATGAAAACGAATTATACTAATGTTATGCTTAATGCTTTAGGTGGCGGTATAACGTTAAGTAGTTTGTTGCATCATGTTAGTAATCATGATGTTTTTGTTGTTGATATATGTCCGGATGTGCGAGATGCGTTGGTTTTTTATTCAAATCAAAACTACAATGTTTTTAGTAGGAGTAATTGGGTTTTTGTTCCTGATGATGGTAGGAATTTCTTAAAGAGGTATAAGGGGGTTTTTAATCTTATCGTAGCGGATGCTACGCATCCGGCTTCTGCTGATAGTTGGATGCTGTTTACTAGAGAATTCTATGAAATTGTTAACTCGAAACTTTCAGAGGATTGTGTTTTCGTTCAATGGGTGCCACTTCATAACTTGGCTGTTTACGATTTTGTGTCTATAATCAAGACATTCAAGTCAGTTTTTACGAATACCTTCATAGTGATTACGGGTATATATACGGTTTTTGTTGGTGTTAAGGGTGATTTGAATTCACTCAAGTTTGAAAGTAAGGATTTTGAGGATTTGTCGCTTGTTGGGGTTGATGATGAACTTAAGTTAAAGTCAATGGTTTTCCTCACACCTAAGCTTATTGATAGGCTTATTAGGTATGAGAGTGGGGAGGTTTTGAGTGATTTCAAATCTTCGGTTGAGTTTGCTGAGTTTCATAGGAGGGTTGCTGCTGATACCAAAAAGGATAACATTTCTATGATTTTGAAGTATGCTGATGTTCGAGAGCTTTCTTCGTTCACTGGTGCACCTTTGAATTTACATAGTAGCATGATTCTTTCAATGAAGGCACTTTTAGAGTATTGGGACTACACATACTATGAAGCGCTGAAGAACATAGATAATTCTTTGCTTCTCTACAGTGATAATTTTTATTCAAAGTATCTCTTTTCTGTTGTCTTTCCTGAATTTGTTAAGTTTCTTTACAATTATGGTGATTACATAAAGGAAAAATATGGACTTAATGTTTACATGGAGCTACTGAATTACGCTTCTAATAAGATGAACGGGTTAGAGAGGGGGAAGTGATTTAATATATTTTTTAAAAGTCTAAAAAGTAGATTATTTCTTCGTCGTTATATTCTACTTTCCCTATGGCTAAAATTAATCCTACGCTTCCAAAATTTTCTATACCTTTTGCTATGGCTTCGCTATCGTTAACTATTATTTGATGTGAACTTGTATTGATTGCATGAGTTTTAAAGTCCCATGGTATTTTGAGAAATCCGTCAAATCTTGCATTTCCAAAATTAGGACCAGGTATTTGAATAATATTCTTTAAAAATTTTTCACATAAAAATTGAAAGTACCATCCTATCCACTCCATTTGCTTCCAATGAGTAAAACCTGCCTCTTTCATTTCTAAAATAGCTTCTTTACCATCCCAAAATGTTGGTAAATTTTTAAGTACTTCTGAAATATTTTTTGACACTTCAAAGAATTCATCTCTTTTCATTTTTCCACCAAGTCATTAATTTTTGGTCCTGGATTAATCCATCTTTGTTTAAGTAATAATCTAAAAGGTGCTGGTATACGATTTTTCCGTTTGGGTTTAGGTCTCCCATGATAAAATCTCTACCTAAAAAATAGGAAACGATGCCAACCATTCCACTTCCACATAGAGGGTCAAATATTAAATCTCCTTTGTTAGAAAAATGCTCTAATAGAGATTGTAATAACTTGAATGGTAATCTCGTTGGGTATTTGGGCATATTTACTTTGTAATCTCTTTTGAAGACAAAAGTTGAAAGGTTGGGTTCTCCATTTTGGCAGTGGTGAGTTGAACATCTATTGTGATATGTCCACTTTTCACCTTTTGTTACCCAATAGATTTCATATACATTATGAGATGGCCTTGATTTGCAGGCTGGAGCAAAATTGTAGACCCAATACATTTTCCCTCTTAATGTCAGCCCTCTGAAATTTATGATTGTGTTGTGTATGATGTTACTGTTGTTCCAACCTGAGAAAATTAATGCTTGTCCATTGTCTTTTAAGTTAATTTTGATACATTCTAGGAGTTGTTGCATTTTTTCTTGGTATTCAGAAACTTTCCACTCAACATATCCACCGACAACATTTTTTACATTTCTGTGATAATTACCATTTTTGCCGCTAAATTCTATACCGAATGGCGGGTCTGTGATGATTAGGTCAGCATTAACATTTTCCCAACTCTTCATATCTTTGATATGATATTTGTCTAAAAGTTTGTTAAAAAGAGATTCACTAACTTTGTTAATAATTGATTCATTACCTGTAAAACCAGTTTCAAAAAGATTAATATTTTCTTGAAGCAAATTTTCTTTTTCCATGACTGTTTTCATCCATTGTTAAAATGTATAATACTAATAATTAATTATAAACAGTTGTTGAATAAATAATCAAAGAGTTGAATTATTGAACATTTTTATTTTACTCATTATTTCGTCCATCAAAAGGTGGTCTTTTATGCCATGGGTGGTTTCAATACCGCTAGAGATATCTATCCCGTGTAGTCTTCTACCGAATTTATTCAGTATCTCACCTATGTTATCCTTATTTATGCCGCCAGAGAGAAATATTTTTTTTGTTTTTAATGTTGTTGAGTAGGTAGTTTAGTATCTCTTCATTTATTCTCTTGCCGGTGCCGCCGTATTCATCTTCTTTGAATGCATCTAAAAGTATGAATTCAGCGAGTGTTTCTTTGATTTTCTCCAATATTTTTGTGTCTTTTACTCTAAAAGCTTTTATCACATTGACACCTTTTTTTATTAATGTTTCTACATACTCATTGTTTTCATCACCATGAAGTTATGTGAAGGTTAAGTTGTACTTGAAGTAAATTTCTTGGACATTATCTATTTCTTTGTTTACAAAGACTCCTATGTACTTTCCTTCTTTGATAGTTTTTGTTATGATTTCCAATCTATTTAGAGGTACGAATCTTTTGCTTTCCTCAAAAAGGACTATGCCAATGTAGTCTACATTTATTGACAGAGCGAATTTTATATCTTCTATTCTCGTGAATCCACAAAACTTTACTTTCATTAAGAAATTTTCATAATCAGTAGAAGTATTATTGCTGCGGTTATAAGTATGGAGATTATTCCTGATACACTAGTTAATTTGTAGAGTATATCATTTCTTATGGTATTTGCGTATATGTATAATCCTGCTGTTCCGTTTATTGTTCCGTGCATTATCGATGATAGTATGACAGAGCCTGATTTCTCTCTGAAGTAATTCATTATGAATGCTAGGGCTATACAGAATAGAGTCATTAGGAATATTCCTTCTAGTGGGTGCTGTGGGAAGTTGTGTCCCATTGCTATTATTGGAGCGTGCCATATTCCCCATATTGTGCCTATTATTAGTGATGATTTAATGAATCCTAGAGGTTTTAATTCTACGAATAGAAATCCTCGCCATCCTAGTTCTTCACCGAATGCGGCTAATGCGTTTATTGTTGCTCCTGCTATCATTCCTGATAGTATTGTGATTAAGTAGAAAATCCAGACATTGTAATTTATTGATTTACCTATTTGTTCCATGCTTTTTGATGCTTCTTGTTCGTATAATTCTATCATTTTTTTGTTGAATTCGTCCGAATTGGTTATTAATCCTCCTCCCATTATTGCTGAAATTATTACTAATTAGTGAGTATGATTATAAATACCGGTGTTAGCCATCCGATTACCCACCAAGAATTTAGTTTGAAGTTTATTCCAAGGTCTTTGATTTTTTTACTTTAGTTTTAATTTGGGTAATAGGTTTAATTAAAGGTAATAAGATGAAGGGGTTAGAGAAGGGGAATAAGTAGAGGAGTGCGTGAGCACTCCTCTAGATTTTTAGTACTTGAACTGAACATTAACATTTATAGAAGTCTCACTATCAACTTTACTGCCATCTAGTGCCTTAAATGCTTGGCTCTGGATATCTTGCTTGAAGTTAGGAGTGATTATAAGGTTCTTGTTAGGTGCGTACTCTATACCTGCGGTGATATATTGCTTTTGTTTGGCTGGGTCAGCGTTCTCATCAAGTAAGTAATATGCTCCGACTATTCCTAACCCACTAACAACATCGGAGAGTGAAACTCTACCGAGTATTCCATAAATGTTCTGATATGTAGAATTCCTCCAGAGTCTGAATGTTTCGTTGTATGAGTAAGTAGCAGCTAACTTGACTATTGAGTAGTCAACTAATATTCCGATTCCATACAAGTTTTGACCACTTGCATTTGTCATTGTGTTGTCTGGAATTATTGTGTTGTAGGTGTGTAATGCTAATATTATATTTTTGAAGCTCTTATCACCTGTAAGAACATAGAGAGGTGCTATGTCAATTCTAGTACCTAATGTTTTAGTTACATTTAGGTAGTTTGCGTTAGTAGCAATGTTATCAGAACCTCTACTGTGTCCGTTACCATCATATATACCGAGGAACACTGAAGCACCATCAATTGGCTTGACTTCTGCAGATAACCCAATGTCTGCTGAGCTCAATACTCTATAATAGTCTTCTACTGACCTTGTGTAGTACCTTAGCTTTACAAAATCATCAACAAAGCCTACCCATTCGGTTTTGATTATACCGAGTGATAGCTTTAGTATGTCAAGAGCTTTCACTTCTCCGTAAGCATACTTTAGCCTTAGCATCCAGCCGCTAGCTGTTTCGGTTATATCAGGTGTGACCCTTAAGTATACACCATTCTTCAGATCGGCTCTGAAGTCAATGTATGCTCTTTCAAGGTAGAAATGGTTGAAGTTTGTTGAGCCGTTTTTTATGTTGGATGGGTAGTATGAGTAGCCAGTGAATATGGTTAGAGATGTCTTTAGTTCTGGCTTCTCTTCTTTTTTCTCCTGAGCTACAACACTTGTTTCTTGAGCCCATACGATTGAACCTAGGAAAATTGTAGCTAATACTGTTAGAACTAACCTTTTCATATTGCCCTCCTTTTATGATAAATATGAACTATATTTTGAAATTTTTAGAAAAGTGAATGTAAAGATAAAGTAAAGAGGTTTTGCCTCTTAGAGGCTTTGACTTTTAGATGTAGAGGTGTGAAACCTCTCTTAAGTGAAAAGTTACTACGAATTTTGATGTTCACAATTACAAATTTTATCATTACTCTTATGTTTTTAAAAAGAGGTTTTGTAGTATCTACTGTTTTGTTTTTGGTTTTTCTTTTTAATTCCCTAGGGTATTCGTATATTTTTAGGTGGTTGATGAATACTAATGAGATTATAAGGGTTAAGAGTTTTGTTAGGCAGAATGTTTTTACGAATAATTCTTTTGCTAGGTATGTTGAGATAATGAATAAGGCGTCTTTTGATGTTAAAAGCGTTTCAACAGACGGCAAGAAAAATTATTATGGTGTTGAAGGGGTGTTTTATGTTTTCTCTAAGGATTACACTAAAGATATTGAATTTAGGCTTGAGGAGGTTTCAGAAAGTAAGTACATTCAGGCAGAAAATGGGGAAATGATTATTTCAAAGGATTATCTTATGCCGGTTGTTAGAAATGTACCATACTTTCCAGTGAGTAATATAGATATTGGTCAAGAGTGGTTCTCAAAAGGAAAGGAAGTGCATAAGTTAGGTTTTAAAGAATTCTATGACATTGTGGAAATTCCTTTTAATGCACATTATAAGTTTATTTCTGTAACTAACATTGATGGGAAGGATATAGCTATACTCACAATAAAGTATGGTTTCGCACAAGAGTTTAAGAATACTAAAGTAATTAAGTACATTTCTGGTTCGTCGGATATTTTTTACTACTGGAATCTTTCAGATTCCAAACCTTACTATATGGAAGAGGATTACTTCTTTAACGTTGTTTACAATGATGGGCTCTCTGTCATTTATTCAGGTACTTCTCAAGGTATGTTAGAGGTTATTAAGAAATGGGAAGAAAAAGAAAAAGAGACAATTGTCTCTAATGTTTCAAGTGCTATTTCTAATGTTAGAGGAGCTGAAGTGATTGTTAAAGAGAATGAAATTAATCTCTCGATTCCTGATGTGCTTTTTGATTTTGCTAAGTATGAGGTTAAAGAGAATTTTGTGCAAATTTTGAAAAATGTAGCCAATACTCTAAAGAATTATAATCAGGTTGATATAGTTGTTGAGGGGTACACTGACGATATAGGTAGTGATGAGTATAATAAGAAGCTTTCGGAGCTTAGAGCGAAGGAGGTAGCAAAAATTCTTATAGAAAGTGGTGTTGACCCTAAGAGAGTTTCTTATGTTGGCTATGGTAAATCAAAGCCAAAAGTTCCGAATACCTCTGAAGAAAATAGAGCCAAAAATAGAAGAGTTGAAATAAGGATTATCTGGGGGAAGTAAGATGAGTAAGAAGGAAAATCTAGTATCCCGTTTGAATAAGATAAAAGGTCAAATTGACGGTATAATAAGGCTCGTTGAGGAAGATAGTGATTGTGAAGTTGTTTTTCAGCAGATGAAGGCAGCATATAGTGCAATGAGAAGTGCTATCAAGTACCTTCTTATAGAAGAAACAGGTATATGTATTGAGAAAGGAAATGAGAAAAAGTTAAAGAGACTGTTAGAGAAGCTAATAGATTTACCTGATGAGTAGGTTTATGGTGTTCGTTTTTGAAGGTATTGACGGTACTGGTAAATCAACTGTTTCAAAAATGGTTTTTGATTATTATAGTTCTATTTTCCCTGGTAAGGTTTTCCTGTTTTCTGAGCCTTCGGATACTGGCTTTGGGAAGAGGATTAGGGACATTTTGAAGTATTCGGATTTTAATTTGAATATTTTTGAGCAGGTTTTGCTTTTTGATGCTGATAGATCATACTTTGTTAGAAATGTCCTATTACCTGTGATGAAATCTGATAATATAGTCATTGTTGATAGATCTTTTATTTCAACATACGCTTACCAAATACTTAATGTTGATGATGAGGATTTAAGAAAGTTGCTTGTTGATATTACGGAGTTTTCTACCAATGGTGTTTTCTTTGATGTAGTTTTGTTCTTTGATTGTGATGTTGAGGTTTCACTTAGTAGGAGGAAGGAAAGAGATAATTTTGAATCCAAGGGGGTTGGGTTTTTGAATAGAGTTAGGGAGAATTACAAAAAATTCTTGTTAGGTAGTCATAAGAAGATAGGTAGGGTTGTGATTATAGATGCTTCTAAACCTTTGGATGAGGTCTATAATGATGTATTAAATGTTTTTAGAGAATTTGTAGGTGATGTTGTTTAGGTTATTGTTTTTCTAGTATTTTTTGGCCTATTCTTGCTGCTCGGTCAGGTGGTAGCTTTGAAAGCAAGAAAGAGGATATTGACAATGTCCCTTCTCTTTCTGATATTTGGTCTATTTTGATGAGTATGTCTACTATCATGTCATCTTTCATGTTTTCTAGTATCTTTGCTGCGTCATCTGGAGGTAGTGACCTTATGTAGTTAGCTAGTTTTGTTATTTTGGCGTTGTAATCTTGGAATATTTTTTGTTGTTTTTCTAGGTTTGCTTTTACTTCTTCAACTTCGGCTAATTTTTGTTGTAGCTCAAGTCCCTTGGCTCTTAGTTCTTCTTCTTTTTTCTGTATTTCGTTTAATCTCCTTGTTAGGTCATTTTTCATGTAATCTAGTTCTTCTTTGTAGCGAAGGAGGCTTTCTTTTTCTAGCAATGTTGGATCTTCCATTTTCTGCTCAAAGTACGCTTTAACGGGAGGAATGTTGTCATACAGAAAGCCTTTATAGTCTATTATTCC
>Ga0308411_10000592_pt1 | contig 24244 bp, 17 predicted proteins | sample HotsprottomLayer_2_FD_203530 | JGI IMG/M metagenome (GOLD analysis project Ga0308411, IMG submission 203530) | Hot spring phototrophic mat microbial communities from Octopus Spring, Yellowstone National Park, Wyoming, United States -... | ecosystem: Environmental > Aquatic > Thermal springs >... | reverse complement strand
GAGCGCACTCTCGAGAAGCACGAGCGGTGCGTGATCGCCACCGGCGGCAGCCTGGTCTCGGAGCCCGGCACCTACGACCTGCTCCTGTCGACCTGCTTCACCGTCTGGCTGAAGGCGGCCCCGGAGGAGCACATGGCGCGCGTCGCCGCGCAGGGCGATTACCGGCCGATGGCCGGCAGTCGCGAGGCAATGGACGATCTGCGCAGGATCCTGGACGGCCGCGCCCGGTTGTATGCGCAGGCCGATCTGACCATCGACACCGCGGGCAAGAGCGTGGACGCGAGCCTGGAAGAGCTCGCGCGCGCGGTGCAACCGCTGCTCACCACCAAGGAGGTTTCATGAGCGCAGTACCGCAACCGGCCGACGAGCCGCGCGCCGTCGTGACCTACGACCGCCACCCGGACGCGTACGTGCACTGGCGGCTGACCTTCGATGGCGACGTCGCCACGCTGGCGATGAACGTCGACGAAGAGAAGGGGCTCAAGCCGGGCTACCGGCTCAAGCTCAACTCCTACGACCTCGGCGTCGACATGGAGCTCTACGACGCGCTGAACCGCATCCGCTTCGAGCACCCGGAGGTCCGGGTGGTGGTGATCACCAGCGCGCGCGAGCGCATGTTCTGCTCCGGCGCGAACATCTACATGCTCGGACTGTCGTCGCACGGCTGGAAGGTGAACTTCTGCAAGTTCACCAACGAGACCCGTAACGGGATCGAGGACTCGAGCGGCGACGGGCTGAAGTTCCTCGCCGCGGTGAACGGCGCGGTCGCCGGCGGCGGCTACGAGCTCGCGCTCGCCTGCGACGAGATCCTGATGATCGACGACCGTTCCTCCGCGGTCAGCCTGCCCGAGGTGCCGCTGCTCGGCGTGCTGCCCGGCACCGGCGGCCTCACCCGCCTGACCGACAAGCGCAAGGTACGGCGCGACCTGGCCGACTTCTTTTGCACCACGAGCGAGGGCGTGCGCGCCGAGCGCGCCAAGCAGTGGAAGCTCGTCGACCACATCGCCAAGCCCCAGGCGTTCGCGCAGGCGGTCAAGGACCGCGTGGCCGCGCTGCGCGAGCGAAGCACCCGTCCCGGCGCAGGAAAGGGCGTTGCGCTCACGCCGCTCCGGCGGGTGATCGACGAGGCCGGCTACCACTACGAGCACGTCGATGTCGCGATCGACCGCAAGGCGCGCACCGCGACCGTCACGGTGAGCGCGCCGCGCGTCGCTCAGCCGGAAGACATCGCCGGGATCCATGCCGCGGGCGCGGGCTGGTGGCCGCTCGCGATGGCGCGCGAACTCGACGACGCGATCCTGCTCCTGCGCACCAACGACATCGAGGTGGGAACCTGGCTGCTCAAGACGCGCGGCGAGGCCGCCCGGGTGCTCGCGGCCGACGCAGCGCTCGAACGACACGCCGGCGACTGGTTCGTCAAGGAGACGATCGGCTTCCTGCGGCGCACGCTCGCGCGGCTCGACGTGTCCTCGCGCACGATGTTCGCGGTGATCGACCAGGGGTCGTGCTTCGCCGGCACCCTGGCGGAGCTCGCGTTCGCGGCCGATCGCAGTTACATGCTGCAGCTCGGCGAGGACGACGCGACGGCGCCGGCGATCGTGCTCTCGGAGGCAAACTTCGGCCGCTACCCGATGGTGAACGGCCTGACGCGGCTGGCGACGCGCTTCTGTGGCGAGGAGGCGCCGGTGCGGGCCGCACGCGAGCGCGTCGGCGCGCCGCTCAAGGCCGCGGCCGCGGCCGAGCTCGGCCTGGTCACCTTCACCCCGGACGACCTCGACTGGGACGACGAGGTGCGCCTCGCGCTCGAGGAGCGCGCGAGCCTGTCGCCCGACGCCCTCACCGGCCTGGAGGCGAACCTGCGGTTCACCGGCCGCGAGACGATGCAGACGCGCATCTTCGGCCGACTCTCCGCATGGCAGAACTGGATCTTCAACCGGCCGAACGCGGTCGGGGAGCAGGGCGCGCTCAAGGTCTTCGGGACCGGCGCGAAAGCGAAGTTCAACTGGGAGCGCGTCTAGGGCGCGACCGACTGGAGACCAACCGATGAGCATCAACTACTCCGAGCGCATTCCGAACAACGTCGACCTCGCCTCGAACAAGACGCTGCAGCGGGCGCTCGAGCACTGGCAGCCGCGCTACCTCGACTGGTGGCGCGAGATGGGTCCGGAGCGTTCTGCGACGCTCGACGTGTACCTGCGCACCGCGGTCAGCGTCGATCCGCAGGGCTGGGCGCACTTCGACTACGTTCGCATGCCCGACTACCGCTGGGGCATCTTCCTCACCCCGCCGGAGCCCGATCGCAAGGTAAACTTCGGCGTGCACAAGGGCGAGCCGGCGTGGCAGGAGGTGCCGGGCGAGTACCGCTCGACGCTGCGCCGGATCATCGTCACCCAGGGCGACACCGAGCCCGCCTCGGTCGAGCAGCAGCGCCACTTGGGCCTCACCTGCCCTTCGCTGTACGACCTGCGCAACCTCTTCCAGGTCAACGTCGAGGAGGGCCGGCACCTGTGGGCGATGGTGTATCTGCTGCACGGCTATTTCGGCCGCGACGGCCGCGAGGAGGCCGAGGCCCTGCTCGAGCGCCGTTCCGGCGACGCCGACAATCCGCGCATCCTGACCGCGTTCAACGAGAAGACGCCCGACTGGCTGTCGTTCTTCATGTTCACGTTCATCACCGACCGCGACGGGAAGTTCCAGCTCGCCGCGCTCGCCGAGTCGGGCTTCGATCCGCTCGCGCGCACCTGCCGCTTCATGCTGACCGAGGAGGCGCACCATCTGTTCGTCGGCGAGAGCGGGGTGGCGCGGATCATCCAGCGGACCTGCGACGTGATGAGCCAGCACAAGACCGACGACCCGGCCAAGCTGCGCGGCCTCGGCGTGATCGACCTGCCGACGCTGCAGCGCTACCTCAACTTCCACTTCAGCGTGACCAGCGACCTGTACGGCTCGGAGGTCTCGTCGAATGCCGCGACCTTCTACTCGAACGGGCTGAAGGGCCGGTTCGAAGAGACCAAGATCGGCGATGACCATCGCCTCGAGGGCGCGGAGTACCCGGTGATGGAGGTGGTAGGCGACACGATCGTCACCAAGCACGTGCCCGCGCTCACCGCGCTCAACGAGCGGCTGCGCGACGACTGGGTGAGGGACGTGGATGCGGCGATCGGGCGCTGGAACCGCATCCCCGAGAAAGCCGGCATCCCGTTCCGCTTCAAGCTGCCGCACAAGGGCTTCCACCGCCGCATCGGCGTGTTCGCCGAGTCGCACATCAGCCCCGACGGGCGAGTGCTGTCCGAGGCCGAGTGGACGCACCGGCATCGCGAATGGCTTCCGACCGTCGAGGACCACGCCTTCGTGCAGTCGCTGATGGGCCGCGTCACCGAACCAGGGAAGTTCGCGAACTGGATCGCGCCGCCGGCGCGCGGGATCAACAACCAGCCGGTGAGCTTCGAGTACGTCCGCTTCAACTGAGGCGTTGCCCGACGGTATGAACGCCCCCGCCGAGCTGGTCCGCCAGCACCTGATCGACCCCGAGATCTGCATTCGGTGCAACACCTGCGAGGAGACCTGCCCGGTCGACGCGATCACGCACGACGCGCGCAATTACGTCGTGAAGTTCGAGGTGTGCGAGGGCTGCCGGGCGTGCGTGGCGCCGTGCCCGACCGGCGCGATCGATTCCTGGCGCAAGGTGGCGAAGGCCCGGCCGTTCTCGCTCGCCGAGCAGTTCGGCTGGGACGCCCTGCCGCCGGAGACCGAGCCCGAGGCCGGCGGCGAGGCCTGGATCCCGGACGAGGTGGCGCGGATCACCGCGATCGCGACCGCCGGCCAGGGCGGGATCGCCGCCCCGCCCTGGTCGGCCGCCCACCCCTACATCGGGCTCTACACGCTCGCCCGCCCGGCGATCGCCACCTGCACCGGCAACTACCGGCTGACCGCCGACGATGCGTCGAGCGCGATCCATCACATCGTCCTCGATTTCGGCAAGACCGCGTTCCCGGTGCTGGAGGGCCAGTCGCTCGGCGTCGTTCCGCCCGGCGTCGATGCGAGCGGCAAGCCGCACCACGTGCGCCTGTACTCGATCGCGAGCCCGCGCAACGGCGAGCGCCCCGGATACAACAACGTCGCGCTGACGGTGAAGCGCGTGACCGCCGACCGCGACGGCCGGCCGGTGCGCGGGGTCGCGTCCAATTTCCTTTGCGACCTGAAGAAGGGCGACACGGTCCAGGTGGTCGGCCCGTACGGTGCGAGCTTCCTGATGCCGAACCACCCGGGCTCGTCGATCATGATGATCTGCACCGGTACCGGCTCGGCGCCGATGCGCGCGATGACCGAGCGGCGGCGGCGCCGCATCGGTCTCAGGGAGGGCGGCGAACTGACGCTGTTCTTCGGCGCGCGCGCTCCGGGCGAGCTGCCCTACTTCGGGCCGCTGATGAAGCTGCCCAAGGACTTCATCGACATCAACCTCGCGTTCTCGCGCGTGCCGGGCGAGCCGAAACGGTACGTACAGGACCTGATCCGCGCGCGCCACGAGCGGGTCGCGGCGATGCTCGCCGACGAGAACTGCTACATCTACATCTGCGGGCTGAAAGGCATGGAGACCGGCGTCGACGAGGCGTTCGCCGACGTGTGCCGCCGGCACGGCCTGGACTGGGCGCAGCTCCTGCCGCAGCTCAAGGCTCAGGCGCGCTATCACGTGGAGACCTACTAGTCGAAGCCGATACCGGAGCCGCCGCGAGCGACCGTACCCGATCCGGGCAAGCGCGAGTCCGGTCGCGTCTCGGCCGCTAGCGGCAATCAGAACCGATCGCCAACCAGGAGCAGCAATGGGCATCAATTACAGCGAACGCATCCCGAACAACGTCAACCTGGCCGCAGACCGCACGCTGCAGCGCGCGCTCGAGCACTGGCAGCCGCGTTTCCTCGACTGGTGGCGCGAGATGGGGCCGAGCGACTTCGCCGCGAGCGACGTGTACCTGCGCACCGCCGTCGGCGTGGACGCGCAGGGCTGGGCGAGCTACGGCTACGTGAAGATGCCCGACTACCGCTGGGGCATTTTCCTCGCCGACCCGGAGCCAGACCGCAGGATCGGTTTCGGCGACGCCTACGGGCAGCCCGTCTGGCAGGAGGTGCCGGGCGAGTACCGCTCGACCCTGCGCCGTCTGATCGTCACCCAGGGCGACACCGAGCCCGCCTCGGTCGAGCAGCAGCGCCTGCTCGGCCACACCGCGCCGTCGCTCTACGATCTGCGTAACCTCTTCCAGGTCAACGTCGAGGAGGGCCGGCACCTGTGGGCGATGGTGTATCTGCTGCACGCCTATTTCGGCCGCGACGGCCGCGAGGAGGCCGAGGAGCTGCTCGCGCGTCACTCCGGCGACGCCGACAAGCCGCGCATCCTCGGCACCTTCAACGAGCCGATCCCCGACTGGCTGTCGTTCTTCTGCTTCACCTACTTCACCGACCGCGACGGCAAGTTCCAGCTGAAGAGCCTCGCCGAGTCGGGCTTCGATCCGCTCGCGCGCACCTGCCGCTTCATGCTGACCGAGGAGGCGCACCACATGTTCGTGGGCGAGACCGGGCTCGGGCGCGTGGTAAAGCGCACGCTCGAAGTGATGAAGGAACTGGCCACCGACGATCCGGCCGCCGTGCGCCGCGCCGGCGCGATCGACCTGCCGCTGCTGCAGAAGTACCTCAATTTCTGGTTCAGCTCGTCGCTCGATCTGTTCGGGTCCGAGGTGTCGTCGAACGCCGCGACCACCTTCGCGAACGGCATCAAGGGCCGGCCGGACGAGTCGCAGTACGCGGACCACGTGTGCAGCGACGCCACGTTCGCGCTCGAGACGCCCGAGGGGCGGCAGACGGTGAGCCTGCGCAACGCGATGAACGAGGTCGCGCGCGGCGCCTACGTCAAGGACTGCGAGCTCGGCCTGCGGCGCTGGAACATGGCGATCAAGCGTGCCGGCCACGAGTTCGAGCTCAAGCTCCCGTCGACCCGCTTCCGCCGCTCGATCGGCGTCTGGGCGAACGTCCCGACCGATCCGGACGGGCGCACCATCTCGCGCGAGGAGTACGAGCGGCGGCTCGCCGACTGGCTGCCCACCGATGCCGACCGCGCGTTCGTGCGCGAGCTGATGCAGCGGGTGGTCTCCCCCGGCAAGGTGGCGGCGTGGATCGCTCCGCCCGACCGGGGCATCAACAACCAGCCGGTCGACTACGAGTACGTGCGGCTGCCCTGAGCCGCGCGCGCGGCCGCTGGACTTCGGCTGTCGGAGCGACGATCATCGCGGCCGTGCGAATCGTTCGCGTCGCCGCCACCCCGCTCGAGCCCCCGGCGCGCCTGCGCCCCGGCCGGAGGAGCCGAGCCGAGCCCGGCGGGGGGCGCCGCCCGGGCTCGACGCCGCCGTGACCCCGCTCGCCGGCATCCGGGTCGCCGAGTTCTGCCAGATCGCCGCCGGGCCGTTCTGCGGCATGCTGCTCGCCGACTTCGGTGCCGACGTGATCAAGGTCGAATCTCCCGAGGGCGACGGGATGCGGCAGTGGCCGCCGCTCGCGGCCGGCCCGGAAGGACCCGGGTACTCCGAGAACTTCGCCGCGGTGAATCGCAACAAGCGCTCGGTCGTCCTCGACCTCAAGGATCCCGCCGGCCTCGCCGCGGCGCGGGCGCTGTGCGCGTCCGCCGACGTGGTGGTGGAGAACTTCCGCCCCGGAGTGATGGCGCGGCTCGGGCTCGGGTACGAAGCGCTCGCTGCCGCCAAGCCCGCGCTCGTCTACTGCTCGATTTCGGCCTACGGGCAGCACGGCCCGCGCGCGCAGGAGGGCGGCTTCGACGTCACCCTGCAGGCGATCGGCGGCGTGATGAGCGTGACCGGCGAACCCGACGGCGCGCCCGTCAAGTGCGGCGTGCCGCTGACCGATTTCGCCGCCGGACTGTACGCGGCCTACGCGATCACCGCGGCGCTGCGAGAAACCGCCGCGACCGGCCGCGGCGCGCACATCGACGTGCCGATGCTCGGCACCACTCTCGCCATCGCGGCGTTGCAGACCTCGGAGTATTTCGGCACCGGCCGCGATCCGGCCCGCCTCGGCTCGGCGCACCCGCGCAACGCGCCCTACCAGGCGTTCCGCGCGCGCGACGATTACTTCGTGATGGCCGCCGGCAACGACGAGCTGTTCCGCCGGGCGTGCGAGGGCATCGGCCGCGGCGACCTCGCTGCCGACCCGCGATTCGCCTCGACCGAGCTGCGCGCGCGCAACCAGCTAGCGCTCCGCGAGCTGCTCGAGGCGTCGTTCGCCCGCTACACCGCGCAGGAATGCCTCGCGATCATGCGCCGCCAGGGCGTCCCCTGCGCGCCGATCAACCGCTATTCGGAGGCGCTCGCCGACCCGCAGGTCGAGCACTACGGCTGGGTGCAGCCGCTCGCGCTGCCGAACGGGGCGCGCACGCGCACCTTCGGCTCGCCGCTCGAGCGCGGCGCGGCGATCCGGCGCCGCCCGCCCGCGCTCGGCGAGCACACCGCCGAGGTGCTGCGCGAGCTGGGGCTCGCGCCGGGCACCCGAGGAGGCGCTCGATGACCAACCCGCAACGCTTTCGCGACTTCGTCGCGCGCTTCGCCGCGCTGGTGGACGCGCACGGCGCCGACGAGCACCGCATCTTCACCGACGGCGAGCCGCTCGTCGCCGCGCTGGTGAGCCACGACGACTGGCTGCCCGAGGCGTTCGCGGCGCCGTCGCCCGAGTCCTACCGCCAGTACCTCCTCTACTGCGATCCGCGCGAGCGATTTTCCGTCGTGAGCTTCGTATGGGGGCCCGGCCAGCGCACGCCGGTCCACGATCACACGGTCTGGGGAATGATCGGCGTGCTGCGCGGGGCCGAGCTGTGCGAGGAGTATGACGCACCGAGCAGCGGCCGGCCGATGGCGCCCCGCGGCCGTCACCGGGTGGGTCCAGGCGAGGTCGACAAGGTCTCGCCCACGATCGGCGACATCCACGTGGTAGCCAACGCGCTCGCCGACCGCCCGTCGGTCAGCATCCACGTCTACGGTGCCAACATCGGCGCGGTGCGCCGGCACGTGTTCGATCCCGCGACCGGCGCGTCGCGCCGGTTCGTGTCCGGCTATCACAACGCCGTGCTGCCGAACTTCTGGGACCGCTCGGGCGAGCTCCCGGCCGGCGAGTGAGCCGCGCGCTGCGCTACCGGTACGGCGGGACGAACTGCGGATCGACCGGCATCCGGTAGCCGTTCGCCAGCCGGTTGGTCTCGTTCGCCAGACCGACCACCGCCAGGAGCTCGGCGAGCTGGGCATCGGTCATGCCCTTCGCGCGCGCCGCCGCGGTGTGCGAATGGATGCAGTACTCGCAGTTGTTGGTCACGCTCACCGCCACGTAGATCAGCTCCTTGGTCAGCGGATCGAGCGCGCCCGGGGCCATCACCGCCTTGACGTTCTCCCAGATGCGCCGCAGCGTGGGCGGGTGACTGGCGAGCGCCTTCCAGAAGTTGTTCACCCAGTCGGTCCGACGCGTCGTCATGATGTCGTCGAACACCGCCCGCGCGTCGGGCGCGGCTTCCTCGTACTCGACCATCTTCACCATCGTCACCGGGCTTGCCTCCTCGTCGTCGGGGCTGCCGCCGGCGGCGGCGCGCCGCCGCGGAATCCGTTCGGCTATTGTATGCGTACGTGGAATCGCGAACCGGGAGCAGCCATGACCGAGAAGACCGCAGCGAAGATTGTCAAGAGCGAGGCCGAATGGCGCCGCCAGCTCACCGACGAGCAGTTCCGGGTCGCCCGCAAGCACGGTACCGAGCGGGCGTTCACCGGCGCCTACTGGGACCATCACGCCGAGGGCATCTACTGCTGCGTGTGCTGCGGGGCACCGCTGTTCAGCTCGGCCAACAAGTTCGATTCCGGCACCGGTTGGCCCTCGTACTGGGCACCGATCGACCCGGCCGCGGTCGAGACCCAGGAGGACTACACCTTCTTCATGCGCCGCACCGAGGTCCACTGCGCCCGCTGCGACGCGCACCTCGGGCACGTGTTCGACGACGGCCCGGCGCCGACCGGGCTGCGCTACTGCATCAACTCGGCGTCGCTGCGGTTCGAGGGCAAGTAGCACGCCGGCCGCGCCGCCCAGGGTGCGGCCGGCAACGCGCCGTGGGATAATGCGGCCGGCATGAAGTTCCTGTTCGACCTCTTCCCGGTCATCCTCTTTTTCGTCGCGTTCAAGCTGTACGACATCTACGTCGCTACGGCCGTCGCGATCGCGGCCACGTTCGTCCAGGTCGGCTGGCTCAAGCTGCGCGGCCGCAAGGTGGAGCCGATGCTCTGGGCGAGCCTCGGCATCATCGTGGTGTTCGGCGGCGCCACGCTGCTGCTGCACGACGAGACCTTCATCAAGTGGAAGCCGACGATCCTGTACTGGCTGTTCGCGGCGACGCTCGCCGGCGCGCTCGCGTTCAAGCGCAACCTGATCCGCTCGCTGCTCGGCGAGCAACTGCAACTGCCCGATCACGCGTGGGGCAAGCTCAATTGGAGCTGGGCCGCGTTCTTCGCCTTCATGGGGGCGGCCAACCTGTTCGTCGCGTACACCTTCTCGACCGACGCGTGGGTGAACTTCAAGCTGTTCGGCGGAATCGGGCTGATGGTCCTGTTCGTGCTCGCGCAGGGGCTGTTCCTCGCCCGCTACGTCGAGGAAAAGACGTGAGCGGCACGGTGGCGGCGATCCGCGAGCGCCTGCGCGCCGCGCTCGACCCGGTTTCGCTCGAGCTCGCCGACGAGAGCGCGCTGCACGCCGGGCACGAAGGCGCACGCGCCGGCGGCGGGCACTACCGGCTCACGATCGTCTCGCCGCGCTTCCGCGGCCAGAGCACGCTCGCCCGCCACCGGCTGGTGTACGGCGCGCTCGGCGAGCTGATGAAACGAGACATCCACGCCCTGGCAATCCGGGCGCTCACCCCCGAGGAGCGCTGACCGTGCGCCTCACCCTCGCAAAGGACCCCATCATGAAGGCAGCACTTTCGTTCGCCACCGCTCTCGCTCTGACGGTCGCGGCCGGGGGCGCACTCGGACAGACGGCCAAGTCCGCCGCCCCCGCGACCGCGGACGCCTCGGCCCGCGTCGCGACCGTCAACGGCGTGGCGATCCCGAAGGCGCGCGTCGATGCGATCGTCAAGGCCCAGTCCGCCCGCGGCGTGCCCGACAGCCCCGGCCTGCGCGACGAGATCAAGGAGTTCCTGATCGCGCGCGAGCTGGTCGCCCAGGAGGCGACCCGCAAAGGTCTCGCCCGCAACGCCGACGTCGCGGCACAGCTCGACCTCGCGCGCCAGGAAGTGCTGTGGGCCGCCTTCATCAACGACTTCGTGAGCTCGACGCCGGTGAGCGACGCCGCGCTGAAGGCCGAGTACGAGCGGATGAAGGCGCAGCGCGGCGACAAGGAGTACCGCGCGCGCCACATCCTGGTCGAGCAGGAGGACCAGGCGAAGCAGGTGGTCGCCGACCTCAAGAAAGGTCGCAAGTTCGAGGAGCTCGCCAAGCAGTCCAAGGACCCCGGGTCGAAGGACCGCGGCGGCGATCTCGACTGGAACTCGCCGGCGAGCTACGTGAAACCGTTCGGCGACGCGCTGCAGAAGCTCGAGAAGGGCAAGTACACCGAGCAGCCGGTGCAGACGCAGTTCGGCTGGCACGTGATCTTGCTCGAGGACGTGCGCCCGGCGAAGTTCCCCTCGTTCGACGAAGTCAAGCCGCAGCTTACCCAGAGCCTGCAGCAGCAGCAGTTCGCCAAGGCGGTGGGCGACCTCCGGGCGAAGGCGAAGGTCGAGTAGCCGGCGACCGCGCTCAGCCGACCCAGGCCCGGGCGTTGCGGAACATCCGCAGCCACGGGCTCTCCTCGCCCCAGTCGTCCGGGTGCCACGAGCACTGGACGGCGCGGAACACCCGTTCGGGGTGCGGCATCAGGATCGTGAACCGGCCGTCGGCGGTCGTGAACCCGGTCAGGCCGCCGGGCGAGCCGTTCGGGTTGGCCGGATAGGTCGCCGCCGGCCGACCGTAGCCGTCGACGAACCGCACCGCCGCGATCGCGCGCGCACGCGCGGCCTCGCTCGCGAACACCGCCCGGCCCTCGCCGTGCGCCACCGCCACCGGCAGCCGGCTGCCCGCCATGCCGGCGAAGAAGAGCGACGGCCCCGGGAGGATCTCGACCATCACCACCCGCGCCTCGAACTGTTCGGAGCGGTTGCGCCGGAACCGCGGCCAGTCGGCCGCGCCGGGCACCAGCGCCGCGAGTGCCGCCATCATCTGGCAGCCGTTGCACACGCCGAGCGCGAACGTGTCGGGCCGCGCGAAGAACTCGGCGAACGCGTCGCGCGCGCGCGCGTTGAACAGGATCGACTTCGCCCAGCCCTCGCCCGCGCCGAGCACGTCGCCGTAGGAGAACCCGCCCGGCGCGACTACGCCCTTGGCCGCCCCGAGCGAGCGCCGCCCGGCGATGACGTCGCTCATGTGCAAGTCGATTGGCGCAAAGCCTGCGCGGTGGAACGCTGCGGCCATCTCGACGTGGCCGTTCACGCCCTGCTCGCGCAGGATCGCCACCTCCGGGCGCGCGCCACGCGCGACGTACGGCGCGGCGACGTCGTCAGCCGGGTCGAACGCGAGCTGCGCCGAGAGCCCCGGCGCCGCGGCATCGAGGATCTGATCGTACGCCTCGCGCGCGCACTCGGGGTCGTCGCGCAACGACTGGATGCGGAACGACACCGCGGACCAGGCCCGCTGCAAGGCCACACGCGGCTCCGCCAGCACGACTCGCGCGTTGCGCACCAGCCGCAGCTCGTCGTAGGCATTCGGCGCGCCGATCGCCTGGACCGCGAGCCCGGCGGCGGCGAGCCGCGCGATCACCGCGTCGCGATCGGCGGCGCGCACCTGCAGGATCGCACCCAGCTCCTCGGCGAACAGCGCCCCGAGGACCCGCGCGAGATCGCGGCCGCGCATCAGCTCCGGGCGCCGCTCGTTGCCGTCCACGTCGTGCGACAACGGATCGTAGGCGAGCAGATCGAGGTTGAGGGTGACCCCGCACCGCCCGGCGAAGGCCATCTCGCACACCGCGGCGAAGAGGCCGCCGTCGGAGCGATCGTGGTAGGCGAGCAGCGACCCTTCGCGGTTGAGCGCCTGGATCGCCGCGAAGAAAGCCTTCAGCTCGCCGGGCCGGTCGAGGTCGGGCGCCTCGTCGCCGACCTGGCCGAAGACCTGGGCGAGGATCGATCCGCCGAGGCGGTTGCGGCCGCGTCCCAGGTCGACCAGCAGCAGATCGGTCGGCCCGACGTCGGTGCGCAGCTGCGGCGTGAGCGTCCGGCGCGCGTCCTCGCACGGCGCGAATGCCGACACCACGAGCGACAGCGGCGCGACCACCTCGCGCGGCTCGCCGCCATCCTGCCACGCGGTGCGCATCGACAGCGAGTCCTTTCCGACCGGGATCGATATTCCGAGCGCCGGACAGAGCTCGAGCGCGACCGCCCGGACGGTGTCGAAGAGCGCTGCATCCTCGCCGGGGAATCCGGCCGCCGCCATCCAGTTCGCGGAGAGCTTCACCGCCGCGAGCTCCGCGACCGCCGCGGCGGCGAGATTGGTGATCGCTTCGGCCACCGCCATCCGGCCCGACGCCGGGGCGTCGATCAGCGCGAGCGGCGCACGCTCGCCGATCGCGAACGCCTCGCCGGCGTAGCCGTCGAAATCGAGCAGCGCCACCGCGCAGTCGGCGACCGGCACTTGCCACGGCCCCACCATCTGGTCGCGCGCGCTCAGCCCGCCGACGGTGCGGTCGCCGATCGTGACGAGGAAGGTCTTGTCGGCGACGGCGGGTGCGCGCAGCACCCGGAAGCAAGCCTCCCTCAGCTCGATCGCGTCGAGCGCGAGCGGTGCGGGCGGCCGGCGCACGCGCCAGGCTTCGCGCACCATGCGCGGCGGTTTGCCGAGGATCGCATCGAGATCCATGTCCACCGGCGTGTTCCCGAAGTGCGGGTCGCTGACCGTGAGGTGCGGCTCGGCGGTCGCCGTGCCGAGCACCGCGAACGGGCAGCGCTCGCGCTCGCAGAGCGCACGCAGCTCGTCGAGCCGCTCGGGTGCGATCGCTAGCACGTAGCGCTCCTGCGCCTCGTTGCACCAGACTTCGCGCGGCGTCATGCCGGGCGCTTCGTTCGGCGCCGCGCGCAGGTCGATGCGCGCGCCGCGGCCGGCGGCATGAACGAGCTCCGGCAGCGCGTTGGCGAGCCCGCCCGCGCCGACGTCGTGGATCGACAGGATCGGGTTGGCGTCGCCGAGGGCCGCGCAGCGGTCGATCACCTCCTGCGCGCGGCGTTGCATCTCCGCGTTGCCGCGCTGCACCGAGTCGAAATCCAGATCGGCGGCGTTGACCCCGGCGGCCATCGACGACGCCGCGCCGCCGCCGAGGCCGATGCGCAGGCCCGGACCGCCGAGCTGGATCAGCAGCGCGCCGGCCGGGACCGCCGCCTTGACGGCGTGCTGCGCACGCAGGTTGCCGACGCCGCCGGCGATCATGATCGGCTTGTGGTAGCCGCGCACCACCCCGCCGGCCTCGGTCTCGAGGGTGCGGAAGTATCCGGCCAGGCCGGGGCGCCCGAACTCGTTGTTGAACGCGGCGGCGCCGACCGGCCCCTCGATCATGATCGCGAGCGGCGAGGCGATGCGGTCGGGCCGGCCGTAATCGCGCTCCCAGGGCTCGGTCGCGCCGGGGATGCGCAGGTTCGAAACGGAGAACCCGACCAGCCCCGCCTTCGGCCTGCCGCCGCGGCCGGTCGCACCTTCGTCGCGCAGCTCGCCACCCGACCCGGTGGCCGCTCCGGGAAACGGCGCGATCGCGGTCGGGTGGTTGTGCGTCTCCACCTTGATCAGCGTGTGGGTGAGCTCCGGGTGCGGCCGGTAACGCCCGTCCGCGTCGGCGAAGAAGCGCCGCGCCTCGCGGCCGGCCATGATCGCCGCGTTGTCGGCGTAGGCAAGCACCGTCCCGTGCGGATTCGCCGCATGGGTCGAGCGGATCATCGCGAACAGACTGTCCGGCTGCGGCGCCCCGTCCACGATCCAGCCGGCGTTGAAGATCTTGTGGCGGCAGTGCTCGGAGTTCGCCTGCGCGAACATCGTCAGCTCGACGTCGGTGGGATCGCGCTCGAGCCGCCGGAAGACCCCGAGGAGGTAATCGATCTCGTCGGGCGCGAGCGCCAATCCGAGCTCGGCGTTCGCCCGTTCGAGCGCGGCGCGCCCCTCGGCGAGCACCGCCACGGTGGCGAGCGGCGCGGGCGGGAGCTCGCGGAAGAGCCGGTCGGCTGCATCCGGGTCGTCGAGCACCGACTCGGTCATCCGGTCGTGCAGCAGCGCGGCGATCGGACCGCGCAGCGCGCCGGCGGCTGACCCGCCGGCGATCCGATACGCGATTCCACGCTCGACGCGCCGCACTGCGGAAAGCCCGCACACGTGCGCGATGTCGGTCGCCTTGGAGGCCCACGGCGAGACGGTGCCGAGCCGCGGGACGACGAGAAAGAGTTCGCCTTCGCCCGCGTCGGCCGTAGCCGGCTCGCCATAGTCGAGCAGCCGCTCGAGCACGGCGCGCTCGCTCGCGTCGAGCGGACGATCGAGCGCGACGAAGTGCCAGTACGTGGCGGCGGCGACTGCCAGCCCGGGATCGACCGCCCGGAGCGCGGTCTCCAGCCGGGAGCGGCGAAACGCGGACAACGCGGCCCCGCCGCGCAACTTCAGGGTTGGCATGCAGACGGCTGACGTGTAGCGCCGATTATAGGGCGCGGATCTCGCCGCGCCGGCTCAGCGCTTCACCGTGAGCTGGGTCGGCGTCCCCGAGACGACCAGCGTCGCGCGCAGCGTCTGGCCCGGCGTCTTCATGTCGGCGTTGAAGCGCCCGGCGAGGGCCTTGCCGCCCTCCACGTCGAGCGAGCCGTTCGCCTGCAGGACGCCCGCGTCGATGCGCACGTTGCGCAGTGCGAGCCGGCCCTGGTCGACGACCGCCTGACCGGTCACCTCGTTGAACACGGTCTGGCCGCCCGCGGTCTTCCCCGACTGGAGCGTGCGCGCGAGATCGACGCCGTTGATCTGCCCCTTGGACACCGCGAAGCTCCAGTCGAGCCGGCCGGCCGCGGCGAGACGGTCGAGTGTCGCACCTTCGGCGGACACGACCATCGGCCCCTGGACCCGCCCGGCGAGCGCGGGGCTCACCAGCTTGCTGTCGAGACTGCGCGCCTCGAGCGAGCCGTCGAAGGAAAGCGCGCCAGCACCCCAGCGCAGCACACCCTTTCCGCGCGCGACGCCGTCGAGGAGCTTGACCTCCAGCTCGGTCGCGTTGAACTCGCTCGCCGTCGCCACACCGCGCACGCCAACGGCATCGATCCCGGGCGGCAGCGCCGCCAGCTCGCGCGCCGCGCCGACGTTGAACTCGACCTGCGCTCGCCCGCCCGGCTGCGGCACGATCTCCGCGGTCAGCGTCTTGCCCGGGTTGGCCAGCGTCAGCTTGCGCAGCGCGCCGTCGCTCTGGAACTGCGCGGTCGCCTCGAGCTCAGGCAGGTTGAGGCCGGGGACCGCGACCTTCACGCCGCTCGCGACGATCTCCTGGATCCCGAGCGTCGTGCTCCGGCCGCCGCCGAACAGCGCGCCGGCGAGCGCGGCGCCGTCCACCGTCACCCCGGTGAGCGCGAGCGACTTGAGCACCGGTTCGTCCGCGAACACCGACGCGAGCTCGGGATGTCCGGCCACGACCGCCACCCGGACGCTCGGCGCGGCGCCGACGGTCACGTCCTCGAAGCGCACCGACGGCGTCGGCAGGAGCGAGATACTGCCGCTACGGATCTTGACCGGCTGCCCGAAGCGGGCCGAGGCGAGCCGCTCGTACTTCGCGATGTCGAGCGGCATGAACTGCAGGTACGCGAGCCCCGCCACCACCGCCACCGCCGCGGCGACGGCGAAGTAGCGCACCGGGCTGCGGCGCTTGCCGCTGCGGATCTGCGCCAGACGCGCGGCAACCTCGGCCGCCTCCTTCTCCTGCTCGCGCCTGCGCTCGGCGGCCAGCGCCTCGGCCTGCGCCCTCTCCCGGGCGCGCTCCTCCCGCCGCGCCCGCGCCGCGGCCTCGGCTTCGGCCTTCGCTCGCGCCTTCTCCTCCTCGCGCGCCCTGCGGTCGGCCTCGGCCTTCGCGCGCGCCTCCTCCTCCTTGCGCCGGGCGGCCTCCTCGGCTTCCCGTCGCGCCACTTCCTCCGTCTCGCGGCGCGCGCGTTCCTCTGCCTCGCGCCGGCTCTTCTCCTCGGCCTCGCGCCGCGCTCGCTCGTCGGCTTCGCGCCGGGCGCGTTCTTCGGCGTCCCGCCGTGCCTGCGCCTCCGCCTCGCGTTGCCTGCGCGCCTCGGCCTCGCGCCGCGCCTCGTCCTCGGCCCGCTTGACGCGTTCCTCGAGCTCGCGGCGGATGCGCTCCTCCTGCTCGCGCTGCGCGCGTTCGGCGGCTTCCCGCCGCGCGGCTTCCTCGGCCTCGCGCCGCGCCCGGGCCTCACTCTCCGCCCGCGCGATCGCCTCCGCCTCGCGACGGGCACGCTCCTCGGCGTCGCGCTTCGCCTTTTCCTCGGCTTCCTTGCGCGCCCGCTCCTCGGCCTCGCGCTTCGCGCGCGCTTCGGCTTCCGCCCTGGCCCGCGCTTCGGCCTCGCGCTTCGCCTTCTCCTCGGCTTCCTTGCGCGCCCGCTCCTCGGCCTCGCGCTTCGCACGCGCTTCGGCTTCCGCCCTGGCCCGCGCTTCGGCCTCGAGCCTCGACCGGCCGGACGTGTCCGCGCGCATCCGATCGGTCGTCTCCTGCTTCGCGCGCGCCGCGGCCACCTGCCGCGCCACCTCGTCGGCCTCCGCGGTCGCCTGGGCGGTGACCTCGGTACGGCTCGGCGGCTTGGTCATCAACTCGGTGAAATCGAGATCGGTGTCCTCGACGATCGGCACCTGCGACGGCGGCGAGACGCTCGCCGGGGCCGAGACGAACTCGCGGACGAACCCGTCCTTCACCAGCTTGCCCAAGGTCTCCAGGAGCTTCGACTCGGACAACTTCTCGAGCCGCTGGTGGAGGTCGCCGACGGTGGCCTTGCCGTCCACCTGCGAAAGAACGTTGCGCAGATCCCGCGGCAGCAGGCTCGTCTTCCCGGTGACCTCCATGAGGCCCTTCGCGGTCTTCGTGAGAACCGTTCTTCTGTCCATGCCTGGGTGAGAATCCTCGCGCGGTGGAGGAAGCGCCAGTCACCGTAGGCTGCGGTCGCCGCCGCCGGTGCCACCGGAACCAGCGGCGAATCCTAGCACCTGGCGAGTGCCCGGCTTCGTGCAAAAGTGCCCTCGCGCGCCCGTTTGCGCCCGGCCGCGTCGCTCCCGGCCGGCACTAAGTCGACCGCGCGCGGCCTGTCGGGGCGCAGCGACGGTCAGGGGGGCGGCCCGTAGCCCCCGCCGCCCGGGGTCTCGATCACGAACACGTCGCCGGGGCCGAGCTCGGCCCGGTCCGCGCCGGCGAGCTCGACGCGGCGGCCGTCGGCCCGTTCGATCCAGTTGCGCCCGCGCTGTCCGGGCAGGCCGCCGGCCAGGCCGAACGGCGCGGTGCGCCGGTGCCCCGACAGGATCGACGCGGTCATCGCCTCCAGGAAGCGCACCCGGCGCGTGCCGCCGTTGCCGCCGCGCCAGCGCCCGGCGCCGCCCGATCCGGGACGGATCTCGAAGCTCTCCAGCCGTACCGGGAACCGCCACTCGAGCACTTCCGGGTCGGTGAGGCGCGAGTTGGTCATGTGCGTCTGGACCACGTCGGTGCCGTCGAACCCCGGGCCGGCGCCGGAGCCGCCGGCGATCGTCTCGTAGTACTGGTAGCGCTCGTTGCCGAAGGTGAAGTTGTTCATGGTTCCCTGCGCCGAGGCCATCACCCCGAGCGCCGCGTACAGCGCGTCGGTGATGCACTGCGAGGTCTCGACGTTGCCGGCAACCACCGCGGCCGGATACCGCGGCCGCAGCATCGAACCCTCGGGGATCAGCACCTCGAGCGGCTTCAGGCAGCCGGCATTCAGCGGGATGTCGTCGTCCACCAGCGTGCGGAACACGTACAGCACCGCCGCCATGCACACTGCCGAAGGCGCGTTGAAGTTGTCGGGCAGCTGCGGCGAGGTGCCGGTGAAGTCGATCCGCGCGCGCCGCGCAGCGCGGTCCACGGTGATACGCACCCGGATCACCGCGCCGTTGTCCATCTCGTAGGCGAACTCGCCGTCGGTGAGCACGTCGATCACCCGCCGCACCGCCTCCTCGGCGTTGTCCTGCACGTAGCGCATGTAGGCCTGCACCACCTCCAGACCGAAATGCGCGACCTGCTTGCGCAGCTCCTGCACGCCCTTCTCGTTGGCCGCGATCATCGCCCGCAGGTCGGCCATGTTCTGCGCCACGTTGCGCGCCGGATAGCGACCGGCGGAGAGCGCCGCGACCGTCTCGGCCTCGCGCAGCCGGCCTTCCTCGACCAGCAGGAAGTTGTCGAACAGCACGCCCTCCTCGTCCACGCTGCGCGAGTGGGGCGGCATCGAGCCGGGCGTGATGCCGCCGACGTCCGCGTGATGGCCGCGCGAGCCGACGTAGAACAGGATCTCGCGCGCCGCGTCGTCGAACACCGGCGTGATCACGGTGATGTCGGGCAGGTGGGTCCCGCCGTTGTACGGCGCGTTCAGCATGTACACGTTGCCGGGCCGGATCCGGCCGGCGTTCGCGCGGATCACCGTCTTCACCGACTCGCCCATCGAGCCGAGGTGCACCGGCATGTGCGGCGCGTTCGCGATCAGGTTGCCGCCGGCGTCGAACAGCGCGCAGGAGAAGTCCAGGCGCTCCTTGATGTTCACCGAGTAGGCGGTGTTCGCGAGCGCGGAGCCCATCTGCTCGGCGATCGACATGAACAGGTTGTTGAAGATCTCGAGCATCACCGGGTCGGCGCCGGTGCCGATCGCGCGCGGCCGCGCCGCGGCGCGAGTGCGCTCGAGCACCAGGTGGTCGAGCGGCGTGACCTCCGCCCGCCAGTCCGGCTCGACCACCGTGGTGGCGTTGGTCTCGGCGATGATCGCGGGCCCGTCGATGCAGTCGCCGGGTCGCAGCGCCTCACGCCGGTACACCGGCGCGCGGTGCCGGCGGCCGGCGGTGAAAACTTCGACCACCGCCGCCGGCGCGAGCGGTTCGGTCCGCGGCGGCGCCGGGCCGCGCTCGGCTGGCGCCGCACCGGCGCCGATCGCCTCCACCGATACCGCCTCGGCGACGAGCGCCCGGCCGGCCATCAGGAACGAGAACCGCTGCCGGTACGCGGCCTCGAAGCGGCCGGTCATCTCGGCCGGGGTGCCGAAATCCACCGCGAGCGCCGAGTCGGTACCCTCGTAGCGCAGGTGCACCCGCCGCGCGACGCTCACCGCCAGCGCGCCGCCGCCCTGCGCCTCGACTTCGGCACGCGCGGCGGCGGCGAGCCGCTCGAGCGCCGCCTCGATCGCGGGCACGTTCGCCGGCTCGAGCCGCAACTCGACCGCCGCCTCGCGCATCGCCGTCACGTCGGCGAGGCCCATGCCGAACGCCGACAGCACACCGGCGAGCGGGTGGATGTACACGCGGCGCATGCCGAGCGCATCGGCGACCAGGCAGGCGTGCTGGCCGCCGGCGCCGCCGAAGCTGCACAGCGTGTAGGCGGTGACGTCGTAGCCGCGCTGCACCGAGATCTTCTTGATCGCGTTGGCCATGTTGCCGACCGCGACGGCGACGAACCCTTCGGCCACCGCCTGCGCGCTGCGCGTGTCACCGGTCGCCGCTCGGATCTCGGCGGCGAGCGCCTCGAACCCGCGTTCGACCGCCGCGCGATCGAGCGGCGCATCGCCCTGCGGCCCGAACACCGCCGGGAAGAACGCCGGCTGGATCTTGCCGAGCATCACGTTCGCGTCGGTCACCGTGAGCGGACCGCCGCGCCGGTAGCACGCCGGCCCGGGGTTGGCGCCGGCCGAGTCCGGGCCGACCCGGTAGCGCGCGCCGTCGAAGTGCAGGATCGAGCCGCCGCCGGCCGCCACGGTGTGGATCGCCATCATCGGCGAGCGCATCCGCACGCCCGCCACCTGAGTCTCGAACGCGCGCTCGAACTCGCCCGCGTAGTGCGACACATCGGTCGAGGTGCCGCCCATGTCGAAGCCGATGATCCGCTCGAACCCGGCGGCGCGTGCGGTGCGGACGACGCCGACGATCCCTCCGGCCGGCCCGGAGAGGATCGAATCCTTGCCCTGGAAGCGCCGCGCATCGGTGAGGCCGCCGCTCGACTGCATGAACATGAGCCGCACGCCGGGCAGCTCGGCTGCGACCCGGTCCACGTAGCGGCGCAAAATCGGCGACAGATAAGCGTCGACCACGGTCGTGTCGCCGCGCGACACGAGCTTCATCAGCGGGCTCACCTCGTGCGACACCGACACCTGGGCGAAGCCGATCGCGCGTGCGATCGCGGCGACGCGCTGCTCGTGCGCCGGGTAGCGGTAGCCGTGCATCAGGACGATCGCCACCGAACGGTACCCGGCCTCGAACGCCGCCTGGAGGTCGGCGCGCGCGCGCGCCTCGTCGAGCGGCACGACCAGCTCGCCGCGCGCGCCGAGCCGCTCGACGATCTCGACGGTGGCGCGATGCAGGAGCTCCGGCAGGACGATGTGCCGGTCGAACAGGCGCGGCCGGTTCTGATAGGCGATGCGCAGCGCGTCGCGGAAACCGCGCGTGATCGCGAGCACCGTGGGCTCGCCCTTGCGCTCGAGCAGCGCGTTGGTGGCCACCGTCGTGCCCATCTTCACCGACTCGATGCGCTCGACCGGGATCGGCGCCCCCGGCGCGACGCCGAGCAGGTGCCGGATCCCCGCGAGCGCGGCGTCGCTGTAGGCTTCCGGGCGCTCCGACAGCAGCTTGTGCGCCGCGACCGTGCCGTCGGGCCGGCGCGCGACCACGTCGGTGAAGGTGCCGCCGCGGTCGATCCAGAACTGCCAGCCGCTCACGGCATCACGCGCCCGGGCAGCCACAGCGCGATCTCGGGCGCGAGCATCAGGATTGCGATCGCGAGGATGTACACCGCCAGGAACGGGAGCACGCCCCAGAACACGTCGGTGATCGGGCCGCGGTCGGGCCGCATGCCCTGCAGGACGTAGAGCACGGTGCCGTCGGGCGGGCTGATCAGCGCGATCTCGACCAGCATCGTGATGATGACGCCGAACCAGATCGGATCGTAGCCGAGCGCCGTCACGATCGGGAACACCACCGGGATCGTGGTGATGATCATGGAGAAGCCCTCCATGAACGTCCCGAGCGCGAGGTAGAACGCGACGATGAGCAGCATGATGCCCCACGCGGGCAGCGGCAGCCCGGCCACCACCGCGGCGAGCTTCTGCGGCATCTGGATGCTGGTCAGGATGTGGTTGAGCAGATACGCCCCGAGCAGGATCAGGCCGATCATCGCGGTGGTCTTCGCCGCCGCCTCGGCCGCGCCGCTCAGCATCCTCAGGCTGAACCGGCCGTCGACGATCGCGAACACCACCGCGCCGACCACGCCGAAGGCGGCCGACTCGGTCGGCGTGGCGAGCCCGGTGTAGATCGTGCCGAGCACCAGTCCGATCAGGACCGCCGTCGGAAAGAGGTCGGCGAGCACCCGTGCAAGCCCCGGCGAGGTTGGCCCGTCGGCCCGCTCGTCGCGGCCCGCGCGCAGCCCGTGCCAGAGGATCGCCGCCATGAACAGCCCGAGCACGAGCACGCTCGGTCCGAGCGCGGCGAGGTAGAGCTTGCCGACCGAAGTGTCGGTGAGCAGCGCGTACAGGATGAAGGTGATCCCGGGCGGGATCAGGTTGCCGAGCGCGCCGCCGGCGGCGAGCGACCCGAGCACCCAGCGTGGGCTGTAGGCCGTACCGCGGAAATACGGCAGCGCGACCGAGCCCATCGTCGCTGCCGTCGCCACGCTGGACCCCGACACCGCCGAGAACACGCCGCAGGACAGCACGTTGGTGTGCAGCAGCCCTCCCGGCGCGCGGCGCAGGAACACGTTGAGCGACCGGTACAGCTTCTCCGACAGCCCGGCGCGCAGCATGATCTCGCCCATCAGCAGGAACAGCGGGATCGCCACCAGCAGGAAGTTCGAGCTCGGATTCCACAGCATCTGCCCGATGTAGAGCCAGAACGGCCGATCGGAGAACGCGAACCCGAGGATCAGCGCGAGCACGCCGAGCACCGCGGCGATGTAGACCCCAGCGCCGAAGAACAGGCAGAACAGCGCGATCAGCACCAGCGACTCGGCGATCGGCAGCGGGCCGGCGCTGGCGCCGAACGCCGCGACCGCGAGCATCACCGCGACCAGGACGAGCAGGAAGACGACCGCGATCACCGCGGGCGCCCCGCTTCGCCGCCGAGCGCTTCCAGCGTCTCGCGGGCCTCGTCCTCGTAGGTGCGCGAGCCGAGCATCCGCTCCACCTCGGCGCCGCGCCCGCGCGCGAGCAGCCACAGCGCCTCGAGGAACATCACCAGGCAGAGCAGCGCGAACACCGCGATCCCGGCGCCCCACAGCCCCTGCGGCAGCGCGAGCGGGGTGCGCAGCCCGCTCATGTCGGCGGCGCGGAAGTCGATCGACTCGTTGGTGATGTACCACGCGCCGTAGGCCATGGCGGCCGCGAGCACCAGCAGTAGTCCGAGCGCGACCGCGTGCAGCGGGTGGCGTACCGGCGCAGGCAGCTTGTTCACGAAGATGTCGATGCGGACGTGGACGCGCTCGGCGAGCGCGTGCGCGAGGCCCCAGCTGATCCCGACCGCGAGGATGTAGCCCGACAGCTCGGTGGTCGAGCGGGTCGACCAGCCGAGGACGTTGCGCGCCAGCACCTCGAAGGTGATGAAGAACGCGCACAGCGCGAACATCCAGCCGGCGGCCAGATTCATCCAGCGGGCGAGCCGGCCGAGCGCGAGCCGGGTGCGCGCGAGGATGGCGCTGCCTCCGCTTTTCGCGCGCGCCGCCGCCTACTTGGCGTATTTCACGCCGGTGATCGGCGCGAGCACCTCGTTGAACACCTCGCCGCAGCGCGACTTCGGGTCGCAGCGCTGCACCCACGCCGGCAGCACCTTCTCGGCGAGCTGCTTGCGCACCTCGGCGCGATCGGCGTCGCTCGGCATGTTCGCCTTCATCGGCCGCGAGGTCACGGTGTTGCCGATCTTGCAGCCGGCGGCGTTGCCGATGTTGCACTGGACGCCGTCGTCGGTCGCGTCGGCGCCCAGCTTCCACAGCGCGTCCTCGACCGCCTTGAACTGCGCGGCGATCGCGTTGCGAGTGGCCGCGTCGAGGCGGTTCCACCATGGCAGGTTGACGTAGTAGGCGCCGGTGGACCACGCCACCGGCAGCACGAACATCGTGGTGGCGACTTCGAACCACTTCGCCGCGTTGCCGCTGCCGGTACCGGTGATCGCGCAGTCGACCACGCCGCGCTCCAGCGCGCCGTACACCTCGCCGAACGGCAGCCCCACCGGCTGCGCGCCGAGCGCCGCGATCAGGTCGTTCAGCGAACCGCCGAAGGAGCGCACCTTCTTGCCCTTGAGGTCGGCGAGGCTCGCCACGCTGCCGCGGCAGAAGAACACCTGCGCGGTGTACGGGAAGGTGCCGATGATACGCAGCCCCACCCGCTCGAGCTCCTTGTTGGCGAGCGGAACCATCGCGTCGGCGGCCTTGCGCGCCTGCTCGATCGTGGGATTGAGCCCGGCGAGGTCCGCGGCGTCGAGGAACGGCACGTCGCCGGAGACGGTGGCGAGCGGCGCCGCGCCGATGTCCACCTGGCCCGACCGCACCAGGCGAAGCACCTCGGGACCGGCGACGTTGCGCTCCGACCAGGCGGCGAGGTTCACGTTGACCTTCGCCTTCTTGGGCAGCTCCTCGCGCAGGAGCGGCACGTCCACCTTGGTGTACTGCGGCATCGTCGCGAGCGGATGGCTCACGATCGTGACGGTGGTCTGCGCGAACGCGCTCGCGGCGCAGAAGGCGGCCGCGGCGGCGGCGATTCGGGCGGAATGGGTCATGGCGGGCTCCGGAGAAGGACTACAGGATCGCAAGCGCGGCGTTGCGCAGGTCGGTGACGAGCATCGACCCGGGGAAATGCGAGATGCAGAACGGGATCTGCGCGGCGGCCACCACCGCCTGCGGCGTCACCCCGCAGGCCCAGAACACCGGCAGCTCGTGGGCGCGGACCTCG
>Ga0308411_10000591_pt1 | contig 24245 bp, 22 predicted proteins | sample HotsprottomLayer_2_FD_203530 | JGI IMG/M metagenome (GOLD analysis project Ga0308411, IMG submission 203530) | Hot spring phototrophic mat microbial communities from Octopus Spring, Yellowstone National Park, Wyoming, United States -... | ecosystem: Environmental > Aquatic > Thermal springs >... | reverse complement strand
ACCCGGAGAGCGGGGAGGCCGGGGTGGTCGACTGCGCGGAAGCGGGGCCGGTACTGGCCGAGGTCGCTAGCCGAAACGTCCGGCTGACGACGGCTCTCGCGACCCACCATCACTACGACCACGTCGGCGGCCACAGCGACCTGATGGGCGCCGTGCCTGGGCTACGCATCTACGGGTCCGCGGCCGATGCCGGGCGGATCCCCGGCATCACCGACAGGGTCCGCGACGGCGACCGGGTGCGTGTGGGCGAGCTCGAGGGCCAGGTGATCCTGATTCCGGCACACACGAGCGGCCACGTGGCGTACTACTTCCCGGCCGAGCACGTCGTCTTCACGGGAGACACGCTGTTCGCTGGCGGGTGCGGCCGGCTGTTCGAAGGCGATGCCGCCCAGATGATGGCCTCGCTCGGCCGGCTGACTGATCTTCCCGACGACACCCTCGTGTACTGCGGTCACGAGTACACGCAGAAAAATCTCGAGTTCGCCCTGGTGCTCGAGCCCGGCAACGAGCGATTGGTCGAGAAGAAGCGCCGGGTCGACGCCTTGCGCGCAGCGGGGTTGCCGACGGTGCCGTCCTCCATCGCAGAAGAGAAGGCGACCAACCCCTTCTTGCGGATGTTCAGCGAGGAGCTGGAGCGGTCTGTCCGGGCACGCGTATCGGGAATTCCAGCGGGCGATCCGGTCGCACTCTTCGCCGCCGTGCGGGCGCTGAAGGACCGCTTCTGAGGGCAGGGTGTGCCTGGGTGCGCGTGACAAGCCAGGTCAACGTGCCCAGGACGAACAGGGTCGCGGCGACGAGCAGGGTGAGCAGGGGATCGCGGCCATCGACAACGCTCAGGTACGCGGGCGGGATACCCGTCGGCAGCACGTACAGTTCCATTAGGGAAACCTCCATAACGTTCAAAACGTTCTCGATGGCTTTAGTGATGGAGTGAAGTTAGGTCAAACTTCGCTAACCACCACCGATCAAACGTTCAGAACGTCTACAAGAGGAGTCCCTCGAGAACATCCGGCTCGACGGCCGGCGGAGCGCAGCTAAAGTGGTGGCAGACCCAGGCAGTCGGTCTGCCGTCCACCGCGTGACGGTCCCGCGCGACCGCCGGTCGGTCAGCCGCTTCGGGCTCGATCTGGACCACCACGCGATGGGGAAGGTATCGCTTTCCGACAACGCGCCGCAGCGCCACCGTCCCAGGATCGGCTTTCCGGCCGACAATTACGATCTCGGTTGCCCCGACGTGCCACCGCTCGAGCGCTTCGAGCCATGTCGCGAAGCCAAAGGGGTTCCGTCGCGCCTGTTCTTGCCACAGACGCAGGATTTCTTCCGCCCGCTCGCGATGCCAGTCCTCGCCGTCGAGCGCGTGCAGGCGCAGGTGCACGAGAGCCGCGACCGCATTCCCGGCGGGGAGGGCCCCGTCCTGGGCGGGTTTGCTTCTCGCGATCAGCCGCTCGCCGTCATGCGGGGCAAAGAAGTACCCGCCACCCCTTCCGTCGTGAAAATAGTCCTGCATCTGGGCAACGAGCGCGCGGGCCCGGACCAGATGGGAAACGTCCCCGGACGCCTCGTACAGATCAAGACACGCACTGGCGAGGAAGGCGTAATCATCGAGGAACGCCTGGCCTCGGGCCTGGCCCTTCGCCCAGCCGTGCAGAAGCCGTCCGTCGCGGCGCAGCGCAGTCCAGATGAAGTCGGCCGCCTGCACCGCCGCCTCGATGAATCGCGGTTCCTCGAGCGCGAAACCCACGGTCGCCAGGGTGCCGATCATCAGGCCGTTCCAGCCAGTGAGGATCTTGTCGTCGAGACCGGGCGGGACACGCTGCGCTCGCAGGCCGTAAAGCCGGCAGCGCGCGCGCTCGAGGGCGGCTTCGACGTCCGCCGGGGTCCGGCCGAAGAGCCTTGCCGCTTGGTCCGCAGACAGGGAAACGTGCGGGATACTCTTGCCCTCGAAGTTCCCCTCCTCGGTGATGTCCCATACGCGGCACACCAGCTCGACGTCGGCAGGATCGACGACCGATGCGACCTCGGCGGGTGTCCACACGAAGAACTTGCCCTCCTCGCCCTCGCTGTCGGCGTCGGTTGCAGAAAAAAACGCCCCGTCCGGATGACGCATCTCCCGCAGCACGTACTGGCAGACGTCGCGGGCTATCCGGGCAAACGCCGCATCGCCCGTGGCCTGCCAGGCGTCGACGTAGAGGCGGGGCAGCTGGGCATTGTCGTAGAGCATCTTCTCGAAATGCGGGACGAGCCAGCGCGCATCGACGGAATAGCGGTGGAAGCCACCGCCGATCTGGTCGTACATCCCCCCCTCGGCCATGCGCCGGCAGGTAAGGCGCACAGCGTCGAGCAACTCCTCCTCCCCGGTCGCCTTCCATCTCCGCAGGAGCAGTTGAAAAACCTGGGGATGAGGAAACTTCGGGGCACCGCCCAACCCACCCCAATCGGTGTCGACATAGCGCAGCAAGGCCTCCGCGGCACGGCGAGGAAGGGTAACATCGAGGGGCTCCTCCGAGGGCGTCGCGGTCTCGGCGGCCTGGACCTCGTGGACGAGTTGGGCGATGGCCTTTGCGACCTCGGCAGGGCGCTCGCGGTAGGCCTCCGCCACCGCCCGCAACACCCGGGGAAAGGCAGGCAAGCCATGGCGATCCACCGGGGGAAAGTAGGTTCCCCCGTAAAACGGCTCCCCCTCGGGGGTGAGGAACACCGTCAGGGGCCACCCTCCGCGACCGATCAGGAGCTGAACGGCGCGCATGTAGACCTCGTCGACGTCGGGCCGCTCCTCGCGGTCGACCTTCACGTTCACGAACAGCTCGTTCATCAGCCGTGCCGTATCCGGGTTCTCGAACGATTCCCGCTCCATCACGTGACACCAGTGGCACGAGGAGTAGCCGATCGAGAGCAAGATGGGCTTGTGCTCGGCCCGGGCGCGATCGAAGGCCTCGGTACCCCAGGGATACCAGTCCACCGGGTTGTGGGCATGCTGGAGGAGGTAGGGGCTCGTCTCCGCAGCGAGTCGGTTGGCTTGAGCCATGATGGCCGCATCGTACCGGTCAGCCTGGCGCACACAACGACGCTCCGCGGCGCCTGCGCCCGCCCGGTTTGACTGAGAAGTGATTCGCGGCTAACTGCGCCGCCGATGCGGACCGTGCAGGTGTCTGACTTTCCAGCAGTCCAGCACCGTCATCCCGATGGGACCATCGTGACGGTGAGGCTTCGGAGGGTCGGGGGTAAGGGCTACGAGGCGATATGCGCAGGCTGTGGAACAACGTTTGTGTACCGCAAGCCTCGGCCGAGCACGGTCCGGCACTATGCCTCCCCGCTTCTCCCGAATGTGAAGGGTAACTTCGACGCTGGGGAGGACCAATAACGCAGCGCGGCTAGCGCCTGCTTGACACCGCGCGGTGTGTTGCCTCAGAATTTCCAAAATTTCACATACGCCAAATCCCCGAGTTGGGGAGCGGAGGACCCAGCCGTTCGTGGGGTGAATCTCGAGCCGGTGGCTCGAGACGGGCCAAGCTCTTTGGGCCCGAACCCGTCAGCTAACTTCGCCGGCGTCTACAAGGAGCGGGATCATGACCGAGCCGAGCAGTCGGGCCGGGGGAGCGATCCCCCGGCTCTTTTCGTTCATGGCAGCCTCGACTGTGGCTGCTGCCCTCACAGTACCCGGCATGGCGCGGGCCGAGCATCCCCAGGAAATCGAGGGTCACGCGTCGTGGTACGGCCCAGGCTTCGCTGGGCGGAAGACGGCGAGCGGAGAGCGCTTCGACCCCAACGCGCTGACCGCAGCGCATCGGACACTGCCCCTGGGGACCAAGGTTCGCGTGACGAACCTGCACAACGGCCGCTCGGTGCTCGTCACTATCACCGACCGTGGCCCGTATATCGGCCGCCGGGTCCTGGACCTTTCTCAGGGTGCCGCCCGCGAGCTGCGGATGGTCCAGCGTGGCGTCGCCCGTGTCCTGATCCAACGGATCTGAGGCGACGGCGGGGAGCCGGTCAGCCGGGCGACCGTCTCCCGCGAGCTGGCTCCCTCTGCCTTAGAGCGGGGTGAATCGTCCGTCCCGACCGAGGAGCCGTCTCGGCCGGAGGCGGATGGTGCGTCCTGGATCTTCGACAGCGCGCCCGAGGACGAGGGCCGGGCATCCTGCCATTGCCAGAACCTCGAGCGCGCGCTCGGCGCCTTGCGGGGATACCACCAGGCAAAAGCCGATGCCCATGTTGAACGCCCGGAACATCTCCGCGTCGGCGATCCCACCGAGCTCTTGGATCAGGCGGAATACGGGCGGCGGCTCTGGCCAGTGGTCTATCTCGAAGCCCACAGCCCTGGTGGTGCGCACCAGATTGAACAGGCCGTCCCCGGTGATGTGGGCAAGCGCATGCACCGGAACTCCCGCCTCCAGCACCGCCAGGACTGGGCGGACGTAGATACGGGTGGGCTCGAGAAGCTCGTCCGCCAGGACCCGCCCCAACGTGTCGACGTGCTGATCGAGCCGCAGGGCGGCGCGGCCGAGCAACACACGGCGAGCGAGCGTGAACCCGTTGGCGTGGAGTCCGCTGCTCGGCAGGCCGAGCACGACGTCGCCGTCCTGAACGTGCGCGCCGCTCACCACCCTGTCCAGGGCCACCGTACCGATCGCGGTGCCCACAAGGTCGAAGGCTACTCCCGAGGAAGCCGGGTGGAGCAGCTCTCGAACCTGTGCCAGCTCCCCCCCGGGACACGAAACGCCGGCCTCGGCGCAGCCACGCGCCAGGCCTTCGCCCAACGGGCCGAGGAACTCGGGACTGGCCTCCGCAACCGCGATGTAGTCGACCAGTGCAAGCGGGCGCGCGCCGACACACAGGATGTCGTTCACGTTCATCGCCACGCAGTCGATCCCGATGGTATCGAACTTCCCCGCCCGCTGCGCGACCAGGATCTTCGTCCCGACGCCGTCGCTCGAGATGGCAACCCCGAGATTCGAGGCCACGGGCACGACGTTGGCGAAATAGCCAATGTCGAGCACTGGCCGGGCACCGGGAGCGTAGGCAAAGGTCGCTCGCACGGAACGCAGCAGGGCGCCGAGCCCGGCAGCCACCGGGCCGACGCCTACTGCTTCTTCGGTCAGTCCGCCCATCGTCAGCTAGAGGACCTGGCGCACGGGCGGAGCACCGCCTTCGTGAGCGCCTCAGCCACATGACATGGCCGGGCGAGCGCGTAAAGAGCCGGCCCCCCGAAGGGTGCCGCCGGGAACGAGCCTCAGGCCGAGCTGCGTAGCCCTACCGCGCGCCCGGTGATCGCGTGACGAGACCCGTTCACCCGGCGGAAGGGGAAGCGCACGATCGTTCCTCCCTCCAGTTGGCGGGTGCGCTGCTTCTCCTTCCACCGCCGCAGTCCGGCGCGCATGTACTCGACCTCGAGGCCGAGCGCGTTGCAGATGTTCAGGAAGGAGTACGGCCAGTCGTGGTCGTCTTCCTCGAACCACGCCTCGGCATCTTCGAAGAGCTTCTGGCCGAACCGCTCGCGGCTGCAGGCGTACTTCTGAAACGTCCCGACCGCATCCTCCAGCACCGCCAGCATGAGTCGCTTCTCGGGCTGCAGGGAGGCATCGATGAGGATGCGCGGGTAGAACTGCGTGGGGAGCACCGCTTCCGGCTCGAGGTCCACGCCCCCCCCGTGGCGCAGACCCACCTGCTTTTCGGGTTCTGCTCGATTTTCCATCAGGGTTAGGGAAAGCGAGCGCCATGCCAGAAGCTACGGCGTGTACATGCCCGTCTTTTCAGGGCCACCGGAGCCCAGGGCACAACGCGATGCGTTGCGAAGTAACAAAACGTTACGCCCCGCGTCACGAAGCATCACAGTCTGCTGCGGCCGAACCAAGTCCCGCTGGGCCGGTCGCCCGACGGTGGGACGACCGGCCCAAGGCCGCCTCAGCTCGGGATCTTGCCGGCCAGGGTAAAGGCGACGACCAGCGCGTAGAGGGCCAGCGCCTCCATGAGTGCCAGGCCGACGATCAGTGGCGTGAAAATGCGATCGGCCGAGTTCGGGTTGCGCCCGATCGACTCCATGGCGGCGGCCGTCGCGCGGCCCTGCCCCAGGGCTGCGCCGAGAGCGGCGATACCCAGCCCCAGGCCAGCGCCAAGGGCGATCATGCCGAGGTGGATGCCCCCTCCACCGTGTGCCTCTTGCGCGAAGGCCGGACTGGCAAGAAACAGCACGGCAACCAACGTCCCGATCAACTTACCCATACCGAACATGGTCCTTCCTCCCTGGACCGCCGAACGACCCTGCACCACCTTCTCCTCTTGTCCTCTCCCTCCGGGGCGGCGATCCGAGCCTAATGATCGTGGCTGACAGCGAGCGCGATGTAGATCGCGCTCAACATGGTAAAAACGAACGCCTGCACGACGCTCACGAAGGCGCCGAGGACGTAGAACATCACGGGGATCCCGACCTTGGTCAACTCCGTGAAGATGCCCACGACCGCGTGATCGGCGAACAGGTTCGCGAAGAGACGGATACCCAGAGAAATGGGGCGAAACGCGTGGCTGAAGAGCTCGATGGGCAGCATGAAGGCGGCCAGGAACGCAACCGGCCCCAGGAAGTGCTTCAAGTACGCGAGGCCATGCGCCTTGAGCCCGTAGGCATTGTAGGCCACGAAGGACACCAGCCCGAGGCCCAGCGTGGTGCTGAAGTTGGAGGTCGGTGGCAGAACGCCCGGCACGAGGCCCACCAGATTCGACACGAGAATGAACACGAAAAACGCCGCCAGCAACGGCACGTACTGGCGATGATGGTGCCCGATTACCCCTTCGGCCAGTGCATCGATCCCCTCGACCAACACCTCGCCGGCGTTCCGTACACTGACCCCGTCATCCGGCTCGAGCGCAGCGTTCGTGTCGCGGAGCTTGCCCCGCACGCGCCACGCAACGAGCCCCAGCAGGATCGCGACGAGCACCGCCGTCGCGGTATTCTCCGGCACGGGCAGGTGCAGTGCCGATACCCAGGTGAAGCCGTGTTTCTCCATCTACCTTCTCCGGGCTCGCTCGGCCTCCGCGAGAGCGGCCAGCGGTAGGCACGTCACGCCGACGGCGAACCCCACGGGATCTGGTCGATACTCCGGTCGTGCAGCGAACGCCAGCCACCCGAGACCGAGCAGGATCGTGCCTTTGAAGACCTGCAAGAGAACGGCGAGCCCGGTGCGCCGCCCTCGGACGACCGCCCCGAAGGAGACTGCATTCAGCGCGGTCAGCAGTCCTGCCACCGCTCCTCCGCCGAGCACAGAGAGTGGCCCCGGGCCTCCGAGCCACCACGATCCTAACGCTGCCAGGAGGACGAGCCCCCAGTGGATCGCCTGAAACCGTGCGACCCGCGGCCCGGTCACCGCATCCTGGCCTGGGGGCCGCCGGACCGGTCGAGGCGTTCGAAGCGACGCAGCAGCTGAAGCAGCCGCACGAACCCCCCGATGGCGGCCGCGACAGTGCAGCCGATCATTCCCCAGGGAGCCGACGCGCACCGTTCGTCGATCCACCAGCCGACCAGGGCGCCTGCGGCGATGGTCCCCGTGAACTCGAAGGCCACAGCCGCTCCCCTGGCGTACCGGAGCACGGGACGGGGAGGCGGCGTGCTCACGACCGCATCCGCGCCAAAACGCTCCGAGCAGCGAGACGGAGATGGTCCATGTCGCTCTCGGTGTGCGCCAGCGAGACGAACATGGCCTCGAACTGGGAGGGCGGAAGGTATACCCCCTCCTCGAGCAGACCCCGAAAGAACCGGGCGAAGGCACCGGTATCCGCCGCCGTGGCCTCCTGCCAGGAGCGGACGCGATCGACGCCGAAGAACACCGTAAGCATCGACCCTACACGGTTCACGCATCCTCGCGTCCCGGTCGCTGCCAGCGCCTCACGTAGCGCATCTTCCGCCAGGGCTCCGAGGGCGTCGAGGCGCTCGTATGCCCGGGGGTCGGCATCGAGCACCTCGAGCGTGGCGAGACCCGCCGCGACACTCAGCGGATTTCCAGCGAGCGTCCCCGCCTGGTACACGGATCCGACCGGCGCCACCTGCTGCATCAACTCGCGTCTGCCCCCGTACGCTGCGAGGGGCAGCCCTCCGCCGATCACCTTGCCGAGACAGGTGAGGTCCGGGACGATGCCAAAGCGCGCCTGGGCACCCCCGGCCGCTACCCGGAATCCGGTCATGACCTCGTCGAAGACCAGGAGCGTGCCGGTACGAGCCGTTTCCTCCCGCAGCATCTCGAGGAAGCCAGGGAGCGGCGGCACGCAGCCCATGTTGCCCACGATGGGCTCCACAAGAACGGCAGCGATCTCCGGACCCCGAGTCCGGAGCAGCTCTCGCACCCCTGCAGTGTCGTTGAACTCGGCGACCATCGTCAGGCGTGCCAGTGCTTCGGGCACGCCGGGGCTGTCCGGGACGCCCAGCGTCAAGGCTCCCGACCCCGCCCGGACGAGCAGCGCGTCCCCGTGGCCATGGTAACACCCTGCGAACTTGAGGATCAGATCCCGGCCCGTGGCCGCCCGGGCCAGGCGTACTGCCGCCATGGCTGCCTCGGTGCCCGAGTTGACGAGCCGCACCTGCTCGACCGACGGCACGTGGTCGACGATCCGTCGGGCCAGCTCGACCTCGAGAGCGGTCGGAGCCCCGAAGCTGGTCCCGCTACGTGCTCGTTCGGCGACGGCCCTGACGACCGCCGGATGCGCATGGCCGAGGATGAGCGGTCCCCACGAGCCAACGAAGTCGAGATACGTCCTGCCATCGGCGTCGGTGACATACGCTCCGCGGCCTCGCAGGATGTAGAGCGGCTCGCCACCGACGGCGCGCCAGGAGCGCACCGGGCTGTTCACCCCCCCGGGGATGAGCGCACACGCCTGCGCGTGGAGCTTTCGCGACGTCTCGCCCATCTCGCGGGAGCGCTAACATGCGCGCCACCCCCCGGCAACGCGAGCGCACCCAGGAGCTCGGTTGCTCGGAGGCCTCGCCCTCCGCTACGCTCCCACCCCCTCGCGAGCAACCGATGCCGACGGGCCTTGTACCCCAGGACGCTGCGGGCGCCTGGCGCGCTATTCTCGAGCGCGTCGCCCCTCGCGTCCCGTCCGGGGACCTCGCCGCACTGCTGCACCAGCTCCGGCCGGTGCGACTCACCCCCAGCGAGCTATGCCTCGAAGCTCCGAATACCCTCGTTCTCTCCTGCGTTACCGAGCACTATCTGGCGCTGCTGCGCCAGGTGGCGACCACCGTGCTCGGCCCGCGCCTCGTCCAGCTCGACATCGCCAGAGGCCAGCAAGGCGAGCTCTTCCCGGAGCTGCTGGTGCCGCGGGCCGATCTGGCCGCGCTGGCCAGCCAGGCTGGCCTCGATCCACGGCACAGCTTTGCGACCTTCGTCGTCGGCGCCTCGAATCAGTTCGCGCATGCCGCCGCTCGCGCGGTCGCTCGCCGCCCCGGCACCCACTACAACCCGCTCTTCCTCTACGGCGGCGTCGGGCTCGGCAAGACCCACCTCATCAGCGCCGTCGGCTACGAGATCCTGCGCCGGTCCCCCGGGGCACGCGTCCGCTATCTCTCCTGCGACGCCTTCATGAACGCGCTGATTGCGAGTCTGCGACGCGATCGCATGGAGGAATTCAAGGAGCGCTTCCGTGCCGTCGACGTGCTCATCCTCGACGATGTGCAGCAGCTTGCCGGTCGGGAACGAACCCAGGAAGAGTTTTTCCACACCTTCAACGCCTTGCACGAGCACGGTCGACAGATCGTGCTGGCAGCCGACAGCCTCCCCCGCGACATCCCGAAGCTCGAGGAGCGGCTGCGCAACCGCTTCGAATGGGGACTGATTGCCGATATCCAGCCCCCGGACATCGAAACGCGGGTGGCGATCGTGGAACGCAAAGCCGAGCTCGAGCGGATCCCCGTGCCGCCCGAGGTCGCGCTGCTGCTGGCCGAGCAGCTCGTCTCGAACGTCCGCGAGCTCGAGGGCTGCCTGCGCCGGCTCGGCGCCCACGCCTCGCTGGCGCGACAGCCGATCACCGTCGACTTCGCGCGCCAGGTCCTCGAAACGCTGCAGGCGAATCGCCCGTCGCGCATCACCTTCGAGCAAATCACCCAGGCCGTCTGTGCACACTGGGCGTTGCGCCCCGAAGACCTGCAGTCCAGCCGGCGCAATCGGCACATTGCCCGGCCACGCCAGGTCGCCATGTACCTGTCGCGGCGGCTCCTCGGCGCCTCGCTGCCCCGCCTCGGCGAGCTGTTCGGGCGCGATCACACCACCGTCTTGCACGCCATTCGCGAGATCGAGCGACGGCTGAAGCACGATGTCGCGCTTCAGGGCACGGTGCAGCGCCTCGAGGCCGAGCTCCGCCGCCCCACGCCCGCGTAAGCCTGCTGTGGACATCCCGCGAGCGATCCACTAGGGAAATCGCGGTCCAGGAACGCTGTCCACGGTATCCACAGGTCCTACGACGACGACGTACTTGAAAAAACTGCAGACTTCGACGTCTTCGATCCTGCGGATAGTCGGGGAACTCTGCGCCAGCCGAGGTGGGGCATGGAGGTAACCGTCAAGCGCGAGGATTTCGTTCGTGCGCTTTCCCTCCTCCAGGGGGTGGTCGAGCGTCGTTCGCCGCAGCCGATACTCGCGACGGCCCTCATCGCACCGGCCGACGGGCATGTGGCCCTGGCCGCGACGGACCTCGAGATGGGCATGCGCGTCGAGCTCCCGGCGACGGCGACGCGCGAGGGCGCGGCGGCGGTCAACGCTCGCAAACTGCTCGACATCGCGCGGGAGGGAGCAGGCGAGGACCTGCGCCTGCGGTCGCCTTCCCCAGGCTGGGTGGAAGTCCTGGTGGGGCGCTCGCGGTTCAAGGTCGTCAGTCTGGACGCGAAGGACTTTCCCGAGCTGCCTTTCGGGACCGAGCGCGGCCGCGTGCCGGTGCGTCTGGCCACGGGCACCTTGCGGGAGATGCTCGACAAGACCCTCTTCGCCGTGTCGCAGGACGAGACGCGCTACAATCTCTCCGGGGTCTTCATGGAGGCGGCCGAGGCGAACGTGCTGCGCATGGTGGCCACCGATGGCCATCGCCTGGCGATGATCGACCGTGCGCTGCCGGAAGTGGCCCTGACGCGCAGCGTGATCATGCCGCGGAAAGGGCTCCTCGAGGTGCGGAAGCTCCTCGACGAGTCCGGCGAGCAGGAGATCACCTTTACGATCGGCGACAAGGATGTCCAGGTCCGCACGCCGACGGTGGCCTTTTTCATGCGACTGATCGAGGGAGCGTTTCCGGACTATCGCCAGGTCGCCGCCGGCGTGCCGCGGGTGCGGGCGCAGCTCGATCGGGACGCGTTCATGGCGGCGCTCCGGCGCACGGCCTTGCTAGCTAGCGAGCGGTCCCATGGTATCAAGCTCCGCTTCGAGCCGGGCCTGGTCGAGCTGTCGTCGAGCAACCCGGATCTCGGCGAGGCCCGCGAGGATCTGGAGATCGCCTACAGCGGCGAGCCCCTGGTGGTGGGCTTCAACAGTCGATACCTGCTCGACATTCTCGCGGCGCACGCTCCTGGCGACACGATCGAGCTCGGGCTCAGCGACGAAAGCGGTCCCGCGGTCATCCGCGGCTCGCAGGATCCGACCTACACGTATATTCTCATGCCGATGCGGCTCTGAGGTCGGCCGGTCGGGTAGCGTCCCCCGCACAGCCGGGGTATACATCGCTGTTCGCCGCCGTGTGCCCATGAGTACGACGCCAAGCAATTACGGAGCCCAGGAGATCAAGGTCCTCGAAGGGCTGGAGGCCGTCCGGATGCGGCCCGGCATGTACATCGGGGATACGAGCGAGCGCGGGTTGCACCATCTGGTCTTCGAGGTCGTCGACAACTCGATCGACGAGGCGCTGGCCGGCTACTGTACGCGCATCGACGTCACGATCCACATCGATGCGAGCGTGACGGTCGATGACGACGGCCGGGGCATTCCGGTCGAAACGCACCCCACCGAAGGCGTCTCCGCTGCCCAGGTGGTGTTGACGAAGCTCCACGCCGGAGGGAAATTCGACAAGAAAGCCTACACGGTCTCGGGCGGGCTGCACGGCGTGGGGATCTCCGTGGTGAATGCGCTCTCGGAGAGCCTGCACATGGAGGTCCGCCGCGACGGCAAGGTCTACGAGCAGCACTACCGGCGGGGCGAGCCGCTCGGGCCGGTCGAGGCCACCGGGGTCACGGAGCATCGCGGGACGAAGATCACCTTCAAACCCGATCCACTGATCTTCGAGACGACGGATCTCAGCTTCGACATCCTCTCGCAGCGCCTGCGCGAGCTGGCGTTCCTCAATCGCGGCGTCCGCATCACGATCACCGACGAACGGGATCATAAACAACATGCCTTCCACTACGAGGGGGGCATCGTGTCCTTCGTGGAGCATCTGAACCGCACGAAGACACCGCTTCACCCCGACGTGATTTACCTCCAGGGGACGCGCGATGGCGTGGACGTCGAAATCGCGATGCAGTGGAACGAGAGCTACACGGAAAACGTCTATGCCTTCGCCAACAACATCAACACCGTCGAGGGCGGAACGCACCTCATTGGCTTCCGGGCCGCGTTGACCAGCACGCTGAACAGCTATGCCGTCGCCAACGGTCTGCTCAAGAAGGACGACGAAGGGCTCCAGGGGGAGGACGTGCGCGAGGGGCTCACGGCCGTGATCAGCGTCAAGGTGCCCGAGCCCCAGTTCGAGGGGCAGACGAAGACCAAGCTGGGCAACACGCAGGTCAAGTCGATCGTGCAGACGCTCGTGAACGATCGTCTGGGGAGCTACCTGGAAGAACATCCTGCCGAGGCGCGCCGGATCCTGGCGAAGGGGATCGAGGCCGCGCGCGTGCGCGAGGCGGCACGCAAGGCGAAGGAGCTCGCCCGCCGCAAGGGGGCGCTCGAGGGCAGCTCGCTGCCGGGGAAGCTCGCGGACTGCCAGGAACGCGACCCGGCACGGTCGGAGCTGTTCATCGTCGAGGGGGATTCGGCCGGCGGATCGGCCAAGCAGGGGCGGTCCCGGCAGAATCAGGCGATCCTGCCGCTGCGCGGGAAGATCCTCAACGTCGAGAAGGCGCGCTTCGACAAGATGCTCTCGTCCCAGGAGATCCAGGTGCTGATCACCGCCCTCGGCGCCGGCATCGGCAAGGAGGACAAGGATCTCAGCAAGCTCCGCTACCACACGATCATCCTCATGTGCGATGCCGACGTCGACGGGGCCCACATCCGCACCCTCCTGCTCACCTTCTTTTACCGGCACTTCCAGGAGCTGATCGAGGCGGGGCATCTCTTCATCGCGCAGCCGCCCCTCTATCGCGTCAAACGCGGCAAATCGCAGCAGTATCTCAAGGACGAGGCGGCGATGGAGGACCACCTGATCGAGCTCGGGGCCGCCGACCTACGCTTGCGGGGCGAGGGAGGACCGGTGCTCAGTGGCGCGCCGCTGAAGCACCTCGTCAAGAAGGTCATGCGGCTCGACAAGGTGCTCGCGGTGATCGAGCGCAAGGGACGCAATCGCTGGATTGCCCATGCGCTCGCGCGGCAGGAGGGCTTCGAAGCGGCCGTGCTGGCGAACGAGACCGCACTGGGCGCGGCGGTGGCAGCGGCCGAGCGTTACCTGCGCGTGGCGGCCCCGGAGCTCCTGCCGCTGAGCTACGATCTCGAGCAGGATCGCGAGCATGCGTGTTTTCGCCTGGTCGTGCACGCCAAGGCCAACGGGCAGTCGTCGCAGACCGTCGTCGATCGCGAGCTCCTCGCGAGCGCCGAGTACGACGAGGCGCACCGCTTGGCGCGCGAGCTCGCCGCGGCAGGGGATCCGCCGTTCACGCTCGAGGCGGCTGGCCAGCAGGAGAGCGTACCGAGCTTGCAGCACGCCCTGGAGCGGCTGATGGCCGAGGCGCGCAAGGGGCTGGAGATTCAGCGCTACAAGGGACTCGGCGAGATGAATCCCGCCCAGTTGTGGGAAACCACCATGGACCCCGCGAGCCGGACGCTCCTCCAGGTGAAGATCGAGGATGCGGTCGAGGCCGACATCATCTTCTCTACGCTCATGGGCGACGAGGTCGAGCCGCGGCGGAAGTTCATCGAAGAGAACGCCTTGAACGTGCGGAACCTCGATGTGTGACGCCGGCCGCATGACGCTGCGGCAGCGGTAGCGAGGCGGGCGATGGAGCACCAGCCACAACGCATTCCCGTCAACATCGAGGACGAGATGCGGCAGTCCTTCATGGACTACGCCATGTCCGTCATCGTGTCGCGCGCGCTGCCGGATGCGCGCGACGGGCTCAAGCCAGTCCATCGCCGCATCCTCTACGCGATGTACAACGAAGGATTGCTCCACAATCGGCGCTATTCGAAGTGCGCGGGCGTCGTCGGCGAGGTGCTCAAGCGCTACCATCCGCATGGCGACTCCGCGGTCTACGATGCCCTCGTGCGCCTGGCCCAGGACTGGAGCGTGCGGTACCCCCTGATCGACGGCCAGGGGAATTTCGGATCCATCGACGGCGACCCCCCGGCGGCGTATCGTTATACCGAATGTCGCCTCACCGCCCTGGCCGAGGAGCTGCTCGCGGACATCGAGGCGGAGACCGTGAACTTCGGCCCGAACTTCGACGACTCCACGCGCGAGCCGCTCGTGCTGCCGAGCCGGATCCCGAATCTGCTGATCAACGGCGCGGCGGGCATCGCGGTCGGGATGGCGACGAACATCCCGCCCCACAATCTGCGCGAAGTCTGCAACGCCCTCATCGCGCTCATCGAGAACCCCGCTCTGGGCGTCGATGAGCTCATGCAGTACATTCCCGGTCCCGACTTTCCGACCGCGGGCTTTATCTGCGGACAGCAGGCGATCCGCGAGGCGTATGCCGAGGGCCGGGGCATCCTGACCGTCCGGGCGCTGGCGGAGATCGAAACCGACGAAAAGACGGGCCGCGCCTCGATCGTGGTGAGCGAGATTCCCTACCAGGTGAACAAGGCGCGTCTGATCGAGCGGATCGCCGAGCTGGTGAACGACAAGAAGCTCGACGGCATCGCCGACCTGCGGGACGAGTCCGACCGCCAGGGGATGCGTATCGTGATCGAGCTCAAGCGAGACGCCGTGGCCGAGGTCCTCCTGAATCAGCTCTACAAGCACACGCCGCTGCAGGAATCCTTCGGGGTGAACATGCTGGCGATCGTCGACGGACGCCCCCGCGTGTTGACCTTGAAGGAGGCCCTCGAGGTGTTCCTGCGCCACCGTCGCACGGTCGTGGTGCGCCGGACGGCGTACGAGCTGCGGAAGGCCGAAGAGCGGCTGCACGTGCTCGCCGGCCTCAAGGTCGCCGTCGAGCACCTCGACGCCGTCATCCAGATGATTCGCCGGGCGCCCGATCCCCCGACCGCGCGCAGCGAGCTCGTGGCCGCCCTGACGCTCTCGCCGATCCAGGCACAGGCCATCCTCGACATGCGCTTGCAGCGCCTCACGGGCCTCGAGCGGGAGAAGATCGTCCAGGAGTACGCGGAGGTCGAGCAGCAGATCGCGCGTTATCGGCAGATTCTCGGGGACGAGCGCGAGGTGTCGCGGATCGTCGCCGAAGAGCTCGCCGCCGTGCGGGATCGTTTCGGGGACGAGCGGCGGACGAAGCTCGTGGGCGAGGTGGGGTCGATTTCCGTCGAGGATCTCATCGTCGAAGAGGACATGGTGGTGACGATCTCCCACGGCGGGTACGTGAAACGGAACCCGGTCGGCCTCTACCGTGCGCAGCGGCGGGGGGGACGAGGGAAAATCGGGGCCACCACGCGCGACGAGGATTTCGTCGAGCATCTCTTCGTCGCCTCGACCCATGCCTACCTCCTGTGCTTCACCAGCACGGGCAAGGTGTACTGGCTCAAGGTGCACGCGATTCCGCAGGCGGGACGGGCGGCGCGGGGCCGGGCCGTGACGAATCTTCTGGCACTGAAGCCAGACGAGAAGCTGACCGCATTTCTCCCTGTCCGGGAATTTCGCGAGCATCACTATGTGCTGTTCGCTACCAAACGAGGGCTGATCAAGAAAACCGACTTGATGGCGTACTCTGCGCCTCGCCCCTCGGGGCTCATTGCCATCGCGCTCGAGACGGGGGACGAGGTCGTTGGGGTCCGGCTGACGGACGGATCGCGCGAGGTCATTCTCTCGACGGCCGCAGGGCAGGCCATCCGCTTCGACGAGGGCGAGGTCCGGCCCATGGGGCGCTCGACCTACGGCGTGGTCGGCATGAAGCTCGATGAGGGCGACGCGGTGGTCGCCATCGATCTCGTGGAGCCGGGGGCCACCTTGCTGGCCGTGTCGGAGAAGGGCTACGGCAAGCGCACGGGCATGGACGAATACCGGCGTACGCACCGCGGCGGCAAAGGGATCATCACCATGAAGACCACCCCGCGTACCGGGCGGGTCATCGCGGTCCACATGGTCACGGACGACGACGAACTGATGCTGGTCACGAGCGGGGGGAAGGTCATCCGCTTCCGTGCCCGGGAGCTGCGCGTGATCGGCCGCAACACGCAGGGAGTGCGCGTGATCGATCTCGAGGAGGGGGAACGGGTGGCGTCGGTCGCGCGGCTGGCCGAGCGCGACGAGGAAACGGACAGCGGGAGCGGAGCGGGCAGCGACGAGGGCTCGAGCGGAGCGCCGTAGGCGCCAGGGCTTGCGCCGCAAGACGGCTTGCGGCAAGGGTCAGCGCCGCATGGCGGCGACGGTCACCGTCCTCGGCGCCGGGGCCTGGGGAACCGCCCTTTCACTGCATCTCGCCGGGCTCGGGCATACGGTGCAGCTCTGGGATGCGAACGCCGAGTTGCTCGCCGCGCTCGCGCGTGACGGGCAGCATCGCGGTGCGCATCCTGGGCTCGTCTTCCCGCCGAATCTCCGGGTCCTCCCAGACCTGGAGACGGCAGTTCGGGTGGCCGAGGTGATCGTCGTGGCCGTGCCGTCGCATGCGGTTCGCCCGGCGGCCGAGACCCTGCGCTCGCTGGTGACGGGATCGCCGGTCGTTGTGTCCGTGGCGAAAGGCATCGAAGAGGGAAGCTCCAGGACGATGTCGGCTGTGCTCGCCGAGACGCTCGGGCCAGCTCACGCGTCCCGTATCGCGGTGCTTTCCGGACCGAGCTTTGCCCGCGAGGTGGCCGCGGGGATGCCAACGGCAGTGACGGCGGCCGCGGAAACGCTCGCGGTGGCCGAGCTGGTGCAGCGGCTGTTCACCGGCGGGAAGTTCCGGGTCTACACCTCGACGGACGTCGTGGGCGTCGAGATCGGCGGGGCGGTAAAAAACGTCATCGCGCTGGCCGCAGGGGTGAGCGATGGGCTCGGCTTCGGACACAATGCGCGCGCGGCGTTGATCACGCGGGGACTGGCCGAGATTTCCCGGCTGGGCATCCGCCTGGGTGCCAGGCCGCAGACGCTCTACGGTCTCTCGTGCCTCGGCGATCTCGTGCTCACGTGCACCGGAGATCTCTCGCGGAACCGCTCGGTCGGCCTGCGACTCGGCAAGGGCGAGAAGCTGCGGGTCATCCTCGCCGATCTGCACGAGGTCGCCGAGGGCGTGCGCAATACGCGGTCGGTCTGCGAGCTGGCGCAGGCGGTCGGGGTCGAAATGCCCATCGCGGAGCAGATGCGGCTGGTGCTCTACGAGGATAAGGATCCCCGGCAAGCCGTCGCGGATCTGCTGGCGCGACCGCTCAGGGCCGAGCTCGACTGACAGCGCGGAGCAATTGACACGTCGAAGCTCCCATGGGAGTGATTCCCGTTTCGGATGAAACGGACCTATCAGCCGAGCAACCGGCGCCGGAAACGCACGCACGGCTTTCGGGCGCGGATGGCGAGTGCGGGTGGTCGCCAGGTGCTCAAGCGGCGGCGGGCGAAGGGACGCAAGCGCCTCACCGTCTCGATTCCTCCCAAGCAGCCCGGGTGAGTCTGTGGCGGCTGCGTACGGCTTTCCCAAAGCCGTTCGACTGCGCCGGCGTCGGGAGTTCCTGAGCCTGCAGCGCGAGGGGCGACGGCACCATACGCCGCATTTCGTCGTGATCAGCAGGCCCGGCACCGGGGAGCTCTCGCGGCTGGGGGTGACGGTGAGCTCGCGCGTCGGGGGCGCGGTGGAACGCAACCGGGTCAAGCGCTTCGTGCGCGAAGTGTTCCGCCTGCGCCGGCTCGCGCTGGGGACGATCGTGGAGCTTCTCGTGATTGCCAAACCGGGTGCGGCAAACCTGCGCTATGCCGAGACCGCACAGCAGCTCGAGCGGGCCTTTGCCCTTGCCGCGCGGCGCTGAACATCCGCCCCTCGCTGGCGCGGCGAGCAAGGCCCTGGTGGTGCTGCTTCGGGCCTACCAACGGGTCCTGCGGCCGGTGCTGCCACCCTCGTGTCGGTTCTTCCCGAGTTGCTCGGAGTTCGCAATCGAGGCTGTTCGGACGCACGGCTGTCGCCGAGGTGTCGTGCTGGCCTTGCGGAGAATCGGCCGGTGTCACCCCTGGCACCCTGGTGGCTTCGACCCGGTACCCGGAAAAGGCAGCTGACCATGGACCAGCAGCGCGTCTGGATCGCTGTGGGCCTCTCCCTCCTGCTGCTCGTGCTCTACCAGGAGCTGGTGGTCCGACGGTACCAAGTGCCGCAGTCCGTGCCGACGCCTCCCGCGAGCGCGCCTGTTCCTCAGGCCCCCGAGGACGCGAAGACGCGCGCCGAGGCGACGCCGATGCCGACGGCAGGATCTGCCGTCCCCGAGGGCAGTCTCAAGGTCCCGGCAGGCGAGGCTCCGACGGTCCTCGTCGAGACGGATGTTTTCCGCGCCACCCTCACGACCACGGGTGCACGGCTGATCGGGTTCGAGCTCAAGCGCTACCGCCGTTCGGTGCACCGAGACAGCCCGCCGCTCAACCTGGTGGATGGCCAGCGGACAGCCTTCCCCCTCACGCTGCAGCTTGGCGCCGACGCGACGGACGCGGCGATTGCGTACACAGCCGATCGGGAGCGGTTGGTGCTGACCGCGGATCAAGAGGGTGAGGTGACGTTCCAAGGCGTGCGCGCCGATGGCTCCGCCATCGCAAAGCGGCTCCGGTTCCGTGGCAGCAGCTACCTTTTCGAGCTGCAGGTTGACGCCCCGGGGCAACCCGTTGGCCTCGTGTTGGTGCCGATCGCCCCGGAGGGAGCCGCTGGTGGCCAGTACTCGGGCCAGGAGCGCGTCGTCACCCTGGCCGGTGGGAAGCTGAAGGAACGAGATCTCTCCGAGCTGGCAGACGCGGTCCCGCCCGTGGACCAGGCCATGTGGGGTGGCTTCGCGGCGCAGTACTTCGCTGCTCTGGCGATGCCCCGCGAGGGGACAGCCCGCGTCGTGATGGGCACGCTGGAAGACACACCAGTCGTGCGAGTGGACGCGGCGGCCGAAGGCCGAGGCCGTTACGCGTTCGAGCTCTTTTTCGGTCCGAAGGAGCGGCGAACTCTTCTTGGCCTCGGCCACGATCTGGCCCGCGTCGTCGATTACGGATGGTTCTGGTTCATCGCCATTCCGCTCCTCGTGCTCCTCGAGCTATTGCACCGCGTTACCGGCAACTACGGACTCGACATCATTGTTCTGACGACCTTGGTGAAGGTCGTGACGATTCCACTCACACAAACGTCGTTTAAGAGCATGAAGGCGATGCAGCAGCTCCAACCCGAGATGCTGCAGCTCCGGGAGCGCTTCAAGGACGATCAGGCCGAGCTGCAAAAACGCATCATGGAGCTGTACAAGCGCCACAAGGTCAACCCGCTCTCCGGCTGTCTGCCCATGGTGCTGCAGATTCCGATCTTCGTTGGGCTCTACAACGCGCTGATCCATGCGATCGAGCTGCGCCATGCGCCCTTCATGTTGTGGATCGACGATCTTTCGGCACCTGACCGGCTCATGATAGGCGGCATCGGCATCCCGGTGCTCACCTTGCTCATGGGAGCGAGTATGCTGGCCCAGCAATGGCTCACTCCGCAGCAAGGCGATCCGACCCAGCAGAAGATCATGATGATCATGCCGGTCATCTTCACCTTCATGTTCATCAACTTCCCCGCTGGGCTTGTGCTCTACTGGCTGGTCAACAATCTCCTCACCATCGCCCAGCAGTACTGGATGTTGCGCGCGACCTGACAGGGGGACATCGGTCCATGGGAACCGTCGACGAGCGAGAGCAGGCCGAGAGCGAGCCCCGCGATGCCGAGCAGCCCACTGGTCTCCAGGATGTTTCCCGGGAAACATCCTCCAACGCAGCCATGGATCGCCTCGAGCTTGCACAGGGGATCCTGGCCCGGATTCTCGCAGACCTGGCGGAGGGCTGCCGTGTTCGCGTAGACCCTACCAGTGACCCCGGGACGATCAAGCTCGTGGTCGAGGGCGAGGGCGCTGGCCGGGTCATCGGGCACCACGGACAGACCCTCGATGCGATCGAGCACCTGCTCAACCGGATCGTCTTCAGGAATGGGCGACCAACCGAGGGCCGCGTCGTACTCGACATGGAGGAGTACCGGAGCCGCCGCGAGCAGCAGGTCACCCACATGGCGCTGCAGCTCGCACAGCGGGTCCGGGAAACGGGGCGCCCCGTTGCCATGGCGCCCATGAGTGCTCGCGACCGACGGTTGGTGCATCTGGCGTTGCGGGAGACGACGGATGTGCTCACGGCCAGCGAGGGCGAGGGCGATGAGCGCCACGTCGTCATCGCCCCGGCGCGAGCTCCTGCGCCGAGGCGGCGACGGCCGCTGTACTGATCCTGCGGCACGCCTGGCGGCGAAGGAGTGGTCCTGCGTCTCGACGAGGCGGAGCAGCAGACCCTGCGGGAAGGGGCCGCTCGTCTCGGCATCACGATCGACGAGGCGTCTCTCGATCGTGTCGGTCGCTATCTCGGTGTGCTCGAGCTCTGGGGGCGTCGGTTCCGGCTGACCGGGGAGCGTGCGCGGAGCGTCCTGCTGCGGAAGCACATCGTCGATGCCCTCGTGCTGGGGCCGCTGTTGCCGACGAGCGGCCCGGTCATCGATATCGGCAGTGGTGCAGGCTTCCCGGGCGTTGTCGTTGCGTGCTTGCGGCCCGACCTGGTAGTGGTCCTCGTCGAGGCTCGGCGGCGCAAGGCGAGCTTTCTCGCAGAGGTCCAGCGGACAGTCCCGCTACCGGAGGTGCACGTGGTAAATGCCCGCGCCGAGGACGTGGTGGCCGAGTGGGGGCGTCGGGCTAGGCTGATAACTGGCCGTGCGCTCAGGATCGAGCAGTTCCTGCCGCTCGCGCTCCCCCTGCTCGCCCCGGGGGGCGAGATCGTTGCCATGCAAACGCCTCGGCAACGAGGGCGAGCAGCCGAGCTCGCGGCGCGCTGTGGGCTCGCGCTCGTTCGGACACGCCCGTACGAGCTGCTCGACGGCGAGTCGCGCGCCCTCTTCGTGTTCCGCCGTGTTTCCCGGGAAACGTCGCCGTGCTAGACGCCAGGGGAGCGTCGTGGTCAGCGAGTCACCGGGGGAGGGGTGCGAATGGGCCGTATAGTCGCGGTGGCGAATCAGAAGGGAGGGGTTGGCAAGACGACCACCACGGTGAACCTGAGCGCCGCCCTCGCGCTCGGCGGGTCCTCTGTCCTGCTTGTCGACGTCGATCCCCAGAGCAGTGCGACGACAGGCCTGGGAGTATCAGGAAGTGAGGTTGTGGTTTCGATTTACGAGTCGATGCTCGAGCGGGTCCGCTCCGAGGCTGCCGTCAGACCGACGGAGATCCCCCTCCTCGAGCTCCTGCCGGCAACCCGTGATCTTGTCGGCGCGGAGATCGAGCTGGTCAACCTGCCTCGTCGGGAGCATCGTCTGCGCGAGGCGCTCCGACCCCTCCGGGAGCGCTACGAATGGGTTCTCGTCGATTGCCCGCCGTCGCTCAGCTTGCTCACGGTGAACGCCCTGGTCGCTGCCGATGGCGTTCTGGTGCCGTTGCAGACGGAATACTACGCCCTCGAAGGCTTGACCGCCCTGCTCGATACCGTGCGCCGCGTGCGGGAGGTGCTCAATCCCCAGCTGACACTCGATGGTCTCGTGCTGACCATGTTCGACGGGCGCAACAGCCTCGCCCGACAGGTCGAGGCCGAGGTGCGGGCCCATTTCGGGCCCATCGTCTTCGAGACGGTGATTCCACGCAACGTGCGGCTCTCGGAGAGCCCGAGTCACGGCAAGCCGGTGCTGCTTTACGACCCGAGCTCGCGTGGCGCGCTGGCGTATCGCGCGCTCGCCGAGGAGCTCCGCAGGGCGCAGGCGCTCGGCGACGGTGCCGCAGGCCAGCCAGCGAGCGAGACGGACGCGGCAAGTATTTCTAGGGAGTGAGCTAAAGAGGTAAATGACGATGCGACGAGCGCTGGGTCGGGGGCTCGATGCGCTGCTGCCATCGGGCGGGAAGCGGTCGGGGGACGCAGGCGGTGGGCCCGGCATGGCGGTGGCGCCCTCCGTTGCCGCGGAAGCGTCGCCGCGCGCGGCGGCACCCGGCGGGGCGACCATCGTGCCAGTGGAGGCCATCGCGCCGAACCCGGCACAGCCCCGCCGCCACTTCGACGAGGAGAGTCTCGACAGTCTCGCGGCCTCGATCCGCCGCCACGGCCTGCTGCAGCCGCTGCTGGTTCGTCGGCTGCCCGACGGCTACGAGCTGATCGCCGGCGAGCGACGCTGGCGGGCGGCGCAGCGGGCTGGCCTGACCGAGGTGCCGGTTGTGGTGCGCGACGCCGAGGCGCCGCCACAGCGACTCGAGCTGGCCTTGATCGAGAACCTCCAGCGCGAGGACCTGACACCCCTCGAGGAGGCCGAGGCGTACCGGCAGCTGATGGACCTCCATGGGCTCACGCAGGACGAGATTGCTCAGCGGGTCGGCAAGAGTCGTCCCGCCATTGCCAACGCCCTGCGACTGCTCGGCTTGCCCGAGACCGTCAAGGCGCAGCTCGCTCGGGGCGAATTGACGGCAGGGCATGCCCGGGCCGTGCTGCAGCTCGATGGGCCGCAGGCGCAGATCGACTTCGCCCGCGAGATCGCGGTCGGGCGCCTTCCGAAGCGCGAGGCGGAGCGTCGCGCCGCGGCGCGACGGCAGGCGCGCGGGACCGGGGCGCGGGCCATGCCGGCCCAGGGTGATGTCCACTGGCAGGCCCTCGCCGAAGAGCTCACGGGAGCGCTCGGGACTCGCGTCCGTGTCGTCCCGCGGGCCAAGGGGGGGACAATCGAGATCGACTTCTACTCGCTCGACCAGCTCGACGGGCTCCTCGCCCGTCTGCGAGGCGGGCACCCGGCGCCGGGGCCCGGCGTGTTTTGACTCACCGTTTCAAGCGGTGGTAGAAGCTGCGGGTTCCAGGTCGGTCGCCGGATAGGCGGTCGTCGGTCGGGACTCCTCGGAGTACGGCGATGGCGATTTTTGGAAAAGATCGAGAGCGGAGCGACCGGAGCCTGGGCGTACCGCCCCTGGTGGCCGGCCCCTTGGCGGAAAGCGCGCCTCCAGCCCCGCGCGAGGGCGCGCCGCGTACGAGCAGCGGCGATGCGGGAGCCACAAGCGCGTTTCTCGGCAAAGGGAGCCGGATCACGGGGAAGCTCGCCTTCGAGGGGCCGGTGAGGATCGAGGGTCACGTCGAAGGCGAGATCACGGCCCAGGACACCTTGACCATCGGCGAGGCCGCGGTGGTGATGGCGCAGATCAGCGGCAACGCGGTGGTGATCCAGGGACGGGTGACGGGCGATGTCACGGCACGCAAACGGCTCGAGATCCGCGCGCCGGGCCGTCTGATCGGGAACATCGTCACACCGAGCCTCGTCATCCACGAGGGTGTCGTCTTCGAGGGCCAGTGTACCATGGGGACGACGGCGCAGGCCGCCGCGGGGGTCGCTCCTGAGCCCCCCGTCCGGGGTGAGAAGGAACGCAAGCTCGCGCCGTTCCACAAGGAGGAGCGCAGCGAAGGCGGACGAGCGCAGGCGGAAGGCGCCGCAAAGTAGCGCGCGGCCCGATCGACGACGGGTATGCTACAGCTCGATATTTCCCTCGTGTATCAGATCGTTCTCTTCGCGGTGCTGTGGCTCGTACTGAAGCGGTGGTGGTTCGACCCGGCGCTCGCCGTGGTGCGCGAGCGCACGCGACGTTCGGAAGGAGCCCTGGCCGAGGCGCGAGCCGTGCGCGAGGAGGCTGCCCGGCTGCGGCGGGAGCACGAGCAGGCCCTCGCGCAGGCACGGCTCGAGGCACAGCGGGAGGTCCAGGAAATCCTCCGGGCCTCGGAGCAGGAGCAACGCCGGCTCA
>Ga0308411_10000587_pt1 | contig 24290 bp, 23 predicted proteins | sample HotsprottomLayer_2_FD_203530 | JGI IMG/M metagenome (GOLD analysis project Ga0308411, IMG submission 203530) | Hot spring phototrophic mat microbial communities from Octopus Spring, Yellowstone National Park, Wyoming, United States -... | ecosystem: Environmental > Aquatic > Thermal springs >... | reverse complement strand
CTCGGGCCCTGCGCTGGCATCTGGGTTGCTTCGAGCCATGGACAGTCCCATGCCGAACACATCGCCCAGCGTACCCCCCCCTTCGCCTCAGGAGGTCGGCCGGATGATCCGTGCCTGGCGGCAGCGCACCGGCTTGACCCAGGAGGGTCTCGCGCAGGCCCTCAGTGTCACCTTTTCGACGGTGAGCCGGTGGGAGAACGGGCACGTGCTGCCGAGCAAGCTTGCCTGGCGGGCGCTGCAACAGCTCGCGGCCGAACGGAGCTGTCCGCTCGAAGTGCCACCAGCGGAACAACCCCGGGTCTGACGCGCGTTCCGCGCTGCCGGGGCCGCCGTGCGGCGGCTACAGCCGACCGAGGCGGTATGCTACCTCGCGCCTATGGCCCGGCGGCGCCACGGACCGCAACTCACGGTCGGCACGCGCGCCTCGAAGCGCGCCGAACCTCTCAACGCCCCCTTTCGCGGGCTCCGCCGTCAGTGGGCAGCGGTGGTGCCACAAGCGCGGGCGCTGCCCCGCGAGAAGACAGACGGGGGGCGGCCGTCGGGCGACGGCGTAACCGACGAGGAAGAGACCTTCGCGCGGGCGATGGACGGTGTCGTCCCTCTCGAACGCGAAGCGGACCGTCGGATCGACGCTCCGCCCCCTGCTCTCGGCGCTGCCGCCCCCGTTCCCGACGATGCCGAGGTGCTGGCCGCCCTCTCCGACCTGGTGGCGCGGGGGGTCGGCTTCGACGTCAGCGACACCCGCGAGTACGTCGAGGGCAGCATCGTCGGTCTGGACCCCCGTGTCGTGCGCAAGTTGCGGCGCGGCGAGTATGCCCATCAGTCCCACGTCGACTTGCACGGGCTCACCGCAGCCGAGGCCCGAGCGACCGTCGAACGCTTCCTCGGGGATGCCTACCGGTTGGGACATCGCTGCGTGCTTATCGTCCATGGTCGAGGCCGGAACTCGAAGGACCAGATGCCCGTGCTCAAGGAACGCCTCAAATCCTGGCTCACCCAGGGACGGATCGCGCGCGTGGTTCTCGCCTTCACGACGGCCCGGCCGTGCGACGGGGGGGCGGGGGCGCTCTACGTGCTGCTGCGGCGCGATCGCCGACCGCGAGCGATGCTCGTGACCGAGGGAGCGCCGCGCTGAGTCTCGCCGATGCGCTGAGCCTGCTCCGGCTCGGCCTCGCCGCGGTCCTGCCTGGGGTGCTCGTGGCGCAGAGCTCGGCGGCGCTCGCCGTCTGGCTCGTGGCGGCGTTGTCCGACTGGGTCGACGGGCTGGTGGCGCGGCGCTGCGGCGGGTCGCGCTGGGGGCCGACGCTGGACGTGGCAGGCGATGTGGCCTTCGTGGGCAGTGGTCTCGTGACGGCCGCCGTCCTGGGTCGGATCTCGATCGCGGCGCCGGTGGCGGTCGGGTGCGCCGTCGGGGCCTACGTGCTCGCCTCCGTGCGGGCGAGCCGCGGGAGCACGTGGCGTCTGGCACGCTCGCGTCTCGGACATGCGGGGGGCGTCGTGAACTGGGTGTGCGTGGGGCTCGTCGCTGCCGAAGCTGCCTGGCCCGCGGCGCTGCCGCTCGCGCTCGTCCCCTGGGCCGGCGTGGTCGTGACGGTCGTGAACGGCGCGGCGGTGCTCGAGCGGCTGCTCCGCGCCGCGCGCAGCTCAGGCGAGCTCCCGCGCCGCCCGTCGGACGAAGAGGAGGCCAATGCCGGCGTTGAGCACCATGAACAGGAAGTGGGCCGCCAGGCTGTAGGCGAGCAGACGCTCGCCTGGCGCATAGGGTCCGAAGAACCACGTCCAGGCGAGCTGCGAAGGCCCGAGGTGCGCCGCGGCCACGGGGAGCGCCGCGAAGAAGAACACGAGGGGGAGGAAGGTGAGCAGGACCTCGAAGGGCACGGCGATGCCGAAAAGCGGTAATCCCAGCCAGTGGACCACTACAGCAGCCAGTAAGTTAGGGGTCTTGTACAATACCAGGCGGAGGTAGTGTCCGGGCCGCGCGCGCCGTATCGTGTCGAGGATCCGCAGGCGGCCAGGGGCGACGGGCCGACGGCGCCACCACGCGCCGTAGAGCCACATCGCCGCGAGCCCCAGGGCCAGGACGGCGTAGGCCATCCACGGCGTGCTCGGGGCCCGGCTGAGCGCTCCCCCGATCATCGACCACCAGGCGAGCTGATAGATCTCGACGACGGCCACGAAGAGGACGGTCCCGGTCACCTGCCAGAAGGGAATGCGGTGGCGGCGGTGCAGATACACGGCGATGCCGCCCTGACCGAGCGGCGTGTTGACCAGCGACAGAATGTAGGCGGTCGCACGCACGGGCAGGATGTCGCGGTAGGAGACGCGCACGAGAAACCAAGCGACCGCCTGTTGGAGGACGAAGGCGTCCACGGCGCAGTAGAAGAGCGAGTACGGGATCATGAGGGCGAGGTAGGCGCCCCAGCGGGCGGTGGCGAGCGTAGCGAGAACCTCGCGGACCGGATACCGCCAGAAGAGGAAGGCGAAGATCGCGACCGTGACCGCCCACGGCGCGAGGCGCTGGAGCGTACGCAGCGGCTCAGTCCCCGCTCGGGCGGCCCTCGACCGGCACGGCAACCCCTCCCGCGGCGGCAGAGCGCAGGCAGGCCTCCGCGATCGCCACGGCGCGTGCACCATCTTCGAGAGAGACCGGTGGCGGCGTTCCGGAGTGCAGCAGGGCGACGAACGCGCGCAGCGCTTCGCGGACCGTCGGCACCGGCTCGCCGACAGGGAGCGGCGCTCGCGCCAGCCCCCGGACTTCGTGGAGCCAGTGCTGCTGATGGTCGCCGACGAGCTGTGCGTCGGCACAGGCCGCGTCGATCAAGCCGGAACGGCCCCGCGTGGCCCGCGAGCCGCTGACGCTCACCAGGGCGTCGCTCCCAGCGAGCGCCATCATGGCGAGGAACTGGTCCTCGGTGCGCTGCGTGACCACGCGAGCCGTTCGACACTGCACGCTCCGCACCTCGTCGCCGGTAAGGAAGCGGAGCAGGTCGAAGCTGTGAACTCCGGTATGGAGGACGATGCCCCCTCCGGAGATGGCGGGATCGTCGAGCCAGGCGAGCGACGAGGGCTCGAAACGCTGGTTCAGCGCGAGAGCGCGCAGGGGGCCCAGTGCCGGTAGGCGCTCGCGCGCAGCGCGCACGACGGCGTTCCAGCGGAGCGTGTGCGCCATGAGGCAGGGGACGCCAGCAGCATGCACAGTGCGCACGATGGCCCAGGCGTCACAGGTGGTCGTCGCCAGCGGCTTCTCGAGGAGCAGGGGTTTCCGGGCCTCGGCGCAGGCCTCGGCCACGGCGCGATGGAGGGTAGGCGGCACAACCGCCACCACGGCGGCGACCTCGCTGTCACCGACCAGGGCGCGCCAGTCGCCATGGAAGGCGCAGCGCAGCTCTCGAGCCTGGGCGGACCCAGCAGCGATATCCTGCCGCGAGAGCGCTGCGAGGCGCAGCTCCGGAATGTCGGCCTGGATGTGCCGCAGGTAGCGCTGGCCGTGCTTTCCGGCACCGATCACTCCGACGCCGATCCGATCCATGTGGGCCGCGCGTCTACTCGCCCAGGTTGGAGGCTGTCAACCGATGCTGCGCGGGTTGCAACGCACTCCCCGCGAAGCTAACCAGAAGCGATCGGAATTCACCCACGGGGAGCCTCGCATGGCGTACATCATCACGCGATTGTGCCGTGACTGTCTGGATACCGGCTGCGTGGCGGTCTGTCCGGTCGATTGTATCTACGAGTACACCGGCACGGACCGGGAGGCGTTCCCCAACCAGCTCTACATTCATCCCGACGAGTGCATCGATTGCGGGGCGTGCGAGCCGGAGTGCCCCTGGCAGGCGATCTTCGAGGAGGTGTCCGTGCCCGAAGTCTTCAAGGACGACACCCCGCTCAATTACGCCATCATGGAGCGGATGAGCGAGTTCAAGGTCGCGCAGCACCAGAAAAAAGAGCATCCGACCGCGGAGCAGGTCGAGGCCAACAAGGCCAAATGGGGCTGGACGGGGTAGCGTCCGTCACGGAGTGACCGTCGCCATCACGGTTCCGGCGGCTGCGTCGGCGATTTCGATGCGCACCGCTCCCTCGGGCGCGTTCGCGCGAGCGGCGGCGCGCACCTCCTCGGCCAGGCGGTTTGCAAAGCGGGCACGGATCTCCTCTGGCATGGCCTCCATGGGGAAATCGCGCACGAGCGCGCGGCCGGTGCCCGGGCCGGTCCACTCGAAGCGTACGAGGCGTTCCCCGAGGATGGGCGCGCCGCGGAAGGCGCGTTCGACGGCCTCTTGAAAGGGCGATCGCGGACCGCCGGCGGCGGGCGGCGAGGGCACGGGTGCTCCGCCGAGGTGCGCGATCATCTCGTCGATCTGCTTCCGCGTGCGCTCGTCGCTCGCCAGGCGCCGGGCAATGGCGAAGCGATCCAGGGCCAGCTGCGTGTGTCCGAGCTGGGCGTGGGTCACGGCCAGGTTGTAGTGCGCTTGCACGAATTCCGGGTGCCTCGCAATGACTGCCTCGTAGCCTGCGATGGCGCCCTTCGCGTCGCCTGCCGCCAGACGCATCGTCGCCAGGTCGGTGAGGACATCGGGATCGTCGGGCGTGCGCGCGAGGACCCGTTCGTACAGCGGGATCGCCTGCGCGTGATCGCTCCGGTCGTAGAAGATATTCGCCTTGCCCTTGAGCGCGTCGAGGTTGGAGGGGTCGCGGCTCAGGACATGGTCGAAGGCGGCGAGGGCTCGGGGATAGTAGGCCGGATCGAGTTGTGCCGCCCGGTAGTAGACCATGCCCAGACGGGCCCATGTTGGCAGATCGTCCGGGGCGTCCCGGGCGCGGGTCGCCAGATCCTCGATGAAGGTCTTCACCTCCGACGGCAGCTCCGCAGGCCGGGCGCTGGTCTCCGGACGGGTCGTCGCCGGCTGCTCGGCGCCACCCGGACGAGCTGGCGGCGGCGATGGCGAAAGAATCGCTGCCCAGATGCCGAGACCTGCAGTGAGCAGGAAGCCGGTCAACCCGAGCCCCGCGGTGGTGAGCTGCCAGGAGCGTCCCGGGAGACGGCCTGCCACGATCTCGGCCCCGCACGCGCTGCACGCACGCACCTCCTCGGCGAGCCGCGAGCCGCACATCGAGCAAAACCGCGGCCTGAGGGGCGGATCGGACATGATCAGTGTATCTTAGCGTTCGGGTCATACGCGTCAAAAGCCGTGCTCGCGGTGTAGCGCACGCTGGCTCGCGCTTGACGGCCGGCGGCTGGCAGCTCAGAGGAGAGCCGTGCACGACGAACCGCGCGGCCTTGTCACCGCTGTCTGGGTCTCGAGCGCCGACGGTCTGATCGTCGTGGATGCTCGGGGAGCGATCGTGGCCGCGAACCCCGCCGCCGTTCGTGCGCTGGCCGAGAGCGGGGCAGGCCTCGAGGGGCGCCTTCTGGAGACGCTTCTGGTGCCGCGGGGGCTGGGGCCTCTGGCCGATGTCTTGGCGAGCGCTGGAACGGAGGGCTGGCGAGGCGAGATGATCGCCGCAGCGCCAGGCGCCGAGCAGGGGGTCTGGGAGCTGACGCTCGCGCCGCTGCAGGATGGGACGGGCCGGCTCGCGGGCGTCCTGCGGGATGTGCGAGCATGGCATGCCCGCGAGCGGGAGCGCCAAGGGCTGCTGTCCGCCGTGCTGCACGACGTCAAGGGACTGCTCACCGTCATCCTTGGCTACGCGGAGCTGCTGACGGATCCGGCCGATACGCCCACGCGCGCGGTGCTTGTCGACACGTTGGGACGCGTCGCCGAGTGCGGCGAACAGATTCACGCGCTGGTGTCGAACTTTGGCCTGTTCTGGCGCCTCGAGGCCGGCCCCCTCGTCGTGGAGCGGCAGGCCGTCGATCTCGTCGACCTCGTCGATCGGGTCGTTCGACAGCACGCCCCGCGTGCCGAGCGCGCGGGCGTCGCGCTGAGGGTCGAGCTTCCCGCCGCGCTGGAAGCGGTCGGAGACCGCACACAGCTCGAGCGGGCGATCGGGAATCTCGTGACGAACGCCGTCAAGTTCTCGCCAGCGAAGGGCCAGGTCACGGTACGCCTCGGGCGCGACGACGGGGAGATCGTGCTGACCGTCGTCGACAACGGCCCTGGCTTGCCGGCCGGCGACGTGGAGCAGTTGTTCGTCAAACACCGGACTCGCGTCCCCGGCCGTCGTGGCGAGGGGATCGGGCTGGGATTGCCCGTCGCGCGGGGGATCGCACGCGCCCACGGTGGCGAGCTGACACTCGCCGCCGGCGAGCGCGGTGGTGCGATCGCCATGCTGCGCCTGCCGGCTCCGGCGCCAACGACGAGCTCGTGATGGGCTGCGATACCTTCGTCGCCCTGAGCGAGGCGACCCGCGATGGCGTCGCGGTCTTTGCCAAGAACAGCGACCGGCCGCCCCGGGAGTGTCAGCGCATTGTGCAGATTCCTCGCCAGCAGCACGAGCCCGGTGCCCTGCTCCGCTGCCAGTATCTCACCCTGCCGCAGGTCGAGGAGACCGCAGCGATGGTCGGCTCGCAGCCATGGTGGCTGTGGGGATTCGAGCACGGGGTCAACGAGCACGGGGTGGCGATCGGGAACGAGACCGTGTTCGCCCGCGAAGCGCTCGGGCCGAGCGGTTTGCTCGGCATGGACCTGGTCCGGCTCGGCCTGGAACGCGCACGGACGGCCGACGAGGCACTCGAGGTGATGACGGCCCTGCTCGAACGCTACGGACAGGGCGGGTCGGGGCACGTCCACATGGAATGGCCCTACCACAACGCCTTCCTCATCGCCGATTCCGTGCAGGCCTGGATTCTGGAGACCTCCGCCCGCCACTGGGTGGCCAAGCGCGTTCGCGAGGTAGGGCACATCTCGAATGGCCTGTCGCTGGGCGCGGACTGGGAGCGCGGCGCCGCGGATGTCACCGCCTTCGCGGTCGCCCAGGGCTGGTGGCCGCCCACCGCGGGACCTGTCGACTTCACCGCAGCCTACGCCGACTGTGCCGGCGTGCCGGCGAATCTCTGCGCTGCTCGGCAGCGGCGCGGCGCGGCGCTCCTCGCGGCTCGCCGTGGCGCCTTGACGCCAGGGGCCCTGCGCGCCGTGCTCCGCGACCACCACGACGACGGCGCCATACGCCGGCCGCGCGCCTTCGACGACGAGCACTTCTTCACGCTCTGCATGCATGGCGATCCGCTCGACAACACCACGGCGTCGATGGTGGCCTCGCTGCGGCCCGACGGACGACCCGCCGCCATCTGGGTCTCGCTCGGGAGCCCGTGCCTCGGTGCTTTTCTTCCGATGTACCTCGCCGGGCAGGTTCCGAGCATCCTGGCTGCCGGGGGCGCGGAACCCGATCCAGCGAGCCCGTGGTGGCGGACGCGGACGCTGCTCGAGCGCGTCCAGGACGATCTGCCGCACTGGACCCCGCTGCTGCGCGAACGCTTCGATGCGCTCGAGGTGCAGCTCGAGCGGGAGGCGGCGGCCATCGAGGCCGAGGTGGCGGCCACCCCCGCCCAGGCGTTCCGGCGGCTGACCGCCTTCATGGAGCAGGCGGTCGAGCGCTGGCTTGGCGTGCTCGACGGTGTGCTGGCCGACGTGCCGCCGCGGTAGCCCGCGTCCGCAGGTGGGGTGTCGAGCCGATCGGCCGACGACGCACACCGGCTCCGGGCGCGCTGCGGACCGAGGGTGGCGCCTGCTCACGCGGTCGCACCGCGGAGCAGGCGCGGCCTCACCGCCCTTTCCAGCGTGGGGCGCGCTTCTCGACGAAGGCCGCGAGACCCTCGTGGAAGTCCTCGGTGGCGAACATGCGCGCGATCCCTTCGGCCGAAAGGCGCCACCCGACCTCGTCTGGCTGATCGGTGGCAGCGAGCATGATGCGCCGGCTCTCGCGCACCGCGAGGGGAGCGTTCTCGCAGATCTGCGCTGCAAGCTGGCTGGCAGCCTCGAGCGCGCGCCCTTCCTCGCAAAGGACGTTGACCCACCCCAGCTGGTAGGCGCGCTCGGCGGGGAAATCGAGACGCCCGGTCAGCGCCAGCTCCATGGCGACATTCCGGGGCAGTTTGCGCGGCAGTCGAAAGAGCCCACCCGCCGCAGCCACGAGGTTCCGCTTGACCTCGGGGATCCCGAAGACCGCCGTTCGCGAGGCCACCACCAGGTCGCAGGCGAGGACGATCTCGGTGCCTCCTGCCAGCGCTGGGCCGTCGACCGCTGCGATGAGCGGCTTCTCGCGCTCGCGGCGCACGATGCCGCCGAAGCCGCCCCGCTGGGTCGCCATCCCCCCGGGGTCGGTGCTCATCTGCTTGAGGTCGGCGCCAGCGCAGAAGATGTACCCTTTGGCCGTCTTCGCCCCGGTCAGGATACCGACCCACACCTCGGAATCCTCTTCGAGACGATCGATCGCGCTCTCGATCCCCTGCGCGACGGCGGTGTTGACCGCGTTGCGAGCCTCGGGACGATTGATGGTGATCACGGCGATGTTGCCGCGCTTCTCGTACTCGACCATGCGGCGCAGCCTTACGCCACCCGGCGACCTGCGTCACGTCCTCGCGGGTCATTCGTGGCGGAGCGCGACGATCGGGTCCAGGCGCGCGGCGCGTCGGGCCGGGTAGACGCCGAAGAGCACGCCAACCGCTGCGGCGAACGCGAAGGCCAGCACGACGGCGCGGACCGAGACGATCACCGGCCACCCTGCGAACCGCCCGATCGCTGTGGCCGCGGCCACGCCGAGCACCGTGCCGGCCAGGCCCCCTGCCAGGCTGAGGAGCACGGACTCGACCAGAAACTGCGCCAGGATGTGGCGGGTCTTCGCTCCCACGGCGAGACGAATCCCGATCTCCCGGGTGCGCTCGGCCACCGAGACGAGCAGCGTGTTCATGATGCCGATGCCCCCGACGAGGAGCGAGATCGACGCGATCGCCGCGAGGAGCTGCGCCATCACCCGGCTGGCTGCGAGCGAGGTCTCGAACATCTCGGTCATCGTCCGGACGGTGAAATCGTCGACCTGGCCCTCGGCCAGACGGTGCCGCGCGCGGAGCAGGCGGCGCACCTCCTCGACGACCCACGCGATGTCCCCCGTCCGGCCGACCGAGAGGAGGATCATGTTCACGCTGCCGAGGACGGTCGCGCCGAGCACCCGGCGCTCGGCGGTGTTGAACGGCACGATGACCACGTCGTCCTGGTCCTGTCCCCAGCTGGTTTGTCCCTTGCGACCGAGCACGCCGATCACGCGGAACGGCACCTGCTTGATGCGCACGATCGCATCGAGCGGATCCGCGCCAGGGGCGAAGAGCTCGGCGACCGTCGTTTGCCCGAGGACGGCAACGCGCGCGGCGCTGTCCTCTTCCGACTGCGTGAAAAAACGTCCGGACTTGAGTGGCCAGTCGCGGACGGCCGCGAACGAGGGAGGGCTGCCCTGAATCGCCGTCTGCCAGTTGCGGTTCCCCGCCGTGACCTGGGCCACATCGCGCCTGACCCAGCTGACCTCGGCCACGCCCACGAGCGCCCGTGCGAGCGCCCGACCGTCGCCGACGCTGAGCGTGCTGACGGCGCCGGCGCTCGAGCGCACGCCGGCCGCCGTGGTCGCGCCGGGCAGGACCATGATCACGTTCGTCCCGAGATTGCGGATCTGCGCCTGGATGGCCATGCTTGCCCCCTGGCCGACGCTGACCATGGCGACGAGGGCGGCAACGCCGATGACCACGCCGAGCGCCGTGAGCGCCGAGCGCAGGAGGTTGCGGTGCAGCGCGGACAGAGCCGTGCGCAGTGTCGCGCGGAGCAGCGTCACGGGAGCGCTCGTGCAGCGAGCACGCGATCGGGCGCGCCATCGGCCACGATGCGGCCATCCCGCAGCACCACGACGCGATCGCTCCAGGCGGCGACGGCCGCTTCGTGGGTGACGATGACCATGGTGAGCTGCTCGCGGGCGTTCAGCTCGCGGAGCAGGTGCAGGATCTCGCTCGCGGTCGCGGTATCGAGATTGCCCGTCGGTTCGTCGCCGAGCAGCAGCCGGGGACGAGTGACGAGTGCCCGAGCGATGGCGACACGCTGCTGCTGGCCGCCGGAGAGCTGCTGCGGCAGGCGGTCGCCCAAGGCGGCCAGACCGACGGCCGCGAGGGCGGCCTCGGCGCGTTCTGCATGCTCGGCACGAGGCACCTCGCCGTAGACGAGTGGCAGGGCCACGTTCTCCCGCGCCGTGGTCCGGGGCAGGAGGTTGAAGCTCTGGAAGACGAAGCCGATCTTGCGATTGCGGATCTCGGCACGGGCATCGGCATCGAGGGTGGTCACCTCGACGCCATCGAGACGGTACGACCCGCTGCTCGGCCGATCGAGGCAGCCGAGGAGATTGAGCAGCGTCGACTTGCCGGAGCCCGAGGCGCCCATGATGGTGACGAGCTCGCCGGCACGCACCCCGAGCGTCACTCCGCGCAGCGCCTCGACCTCGTTCCCGGCGCCGAGCGTGTAGGTCTTCCGCAGCTCGTGGATCGCGATCACCGCTCAACGCCGCGAGGGACGGCTCGGCCCCAGCCCGAAGGCGGGAACGAGCGGCCGCTCGGCTCCCGCGTCCGGGTCGCGCGCGAGGCCGACGATGACAACGGTCCCCGGCGCGACATCGCTGGTCAGCTCGACGTAGTGGTCGTCGGCAATGCCCGTGGCGACGGGGAGTGGTCGCGCCATGCCGCCACGGGCTGGTGTCCACAGCGTGGGGCCGCGGACGCTGTTTCTGGCGTCGGCAACTATGCGATCTTCCGGCGGCCGAAAGCGCACGGCAGCCGTCGGCACGCGGAGGGCGTCCTCCCGACGCATGGTCACGATCCGCACGGTGGCCGTCATGCCCGGCCGCAGTCGCAGGCTGCTGTTGTCGACCCCCACGAGGACATCGTAGGTGACGACGTTCTGCACGTTGACCGGGGCATTGCGGACCTGCAGGACCCGACCCCGGAACTCCTGGTCTGGCCATGCGTCGACGGTGAAGACGGCCTCCTGCGCCTCGGTGATCGCACCGATATCGGCCTCGCTGACGCTGACCCGCGCCTGCATCCGCGAGAGGTCCGCCGCGACGAGGAAGAGCGTCGGTGTCTGAAAGCTGGCAGCGACGGTCTGCCCCACCGACACGTTGCGAGAGACGACGACGCCAGTGACGGGTGAGCGAATCTCGCTGTACGCCAGGTTGACGCGCGCTTCGGCGAGCCGGGCCTCGGCGACCCGGACAGCAGCCGTCTCGAGATCGACCGCGGCCGCAGCCTGTCGGGCCTGCGTCGTGGCGAGGTCGAGCTCGCTCGATGCCACGATGCCTCGGGCGGCGAGCCTGCGTATGCGCCGCAATGTCGCCTCGGCGAACGCCAGCTCCGCCCGGGCCCGCGCCACCCGTGCCCGGGCCGTCGCCACATCGGCGGCTGCGGCCTCGACCTTGAGCTCGAAGGGACGTGGATCGATCCGCGCCAGCAACTGCCCGGCCGTGACGGCAGCGTTGAAATCCACGAGGACCTCCTGGATCGGTCCCGAGACATAGGTCCCCACCTGCACGGAATCGACCGGATCGATCGTCCCGGTTGCGGTCACGCTGGCAACGATGGGGCCACGGTCGGTCGTAGCCGTGACCCAGGTCGTGGGCCCGCGGTCGGCACGGCTCCCGAGCCACTGCCAGAGCCCGACGGCCCCGGCGCCGATCACGAGCGCGACGACGATGCGGCGGACCCGCACGGGAAGCAGGGCGTTGTCAGCTCAGGCCACCTCGCGTGCCGCCTCGGCGCGAATGCGGTCGAGATCCGCGCGCGTCACGGCATGCAGGGTGGGATCGCGGCGGGCGAGCAGGATGATGCCGCCGGGGATCGAGAGCGGGACCTTTTCGATCCAGAAGCCGAGGTTGCCGATGAGGAAGGCCTTCACTGCCCCGGCCTGACTCCCGAGGAGCCAAACGAACACGAGCTCGCGGACGCCCTCGCCTGATGCCGAAGGCGCGACGAAAGTGCCGAGCGTCATCACGGCCGCCGCGAACAGCACTTCGTGCATCGAGACCCCCTGCGTCGTGATCGCCATCGCGTTGCAGAAATACATCAGCGTCGTAGTGAGCTGCCCGAACACCGCCAGGCCGAGGGCGAGGACGAGGGATCCCCGGTGGTGCCCGTAGGCGGTTGCCGCGTCGATGACGTTCGCGAGGAGCCTGCGCAGGCGGTCAGCGGGGACGAGCCGGAGCAATCCACGGAACCACGAGGGCTGGAGCAGCAGCAGGATGCCGAGGAGGGCGGCGGCGGCCAGTGGCACCTGAAGCGCAGCCACGAGCTCTCCCAGAGTCTGCCCCTGGGTCAACCGGCCAGCGAAGGGCATGAAGGCGAGAATCAGCGCGAGGAGCGCTACCAGACCGAGCAGCCGCTCGACAACGAGCGAGGTCGCGCACTCGACCGGGCGGCGCGTCAGGCGGATGGTCTCGTAGAGCCGCCAGGCGTCGAGCCCCATCGTGCTCGGCGTGACGATCCCGAAGTAGCGCCCGATGAAATAGGTACTGCAGAGGAACCCGAAGCGCATGTCGATGCCCTGGCCACGCAGGAGAATCTGCCACCGCCAGACGTTCGCGATGATGCCGACGAGCTTCACGAGGAGCGCAGCCAGGAACCAGGTCGCGAAGATCCACGGGTCGAGACCCTTCACTTCCGCCCACAGCTCGGAGAGCTCTGCGGGAACGAGCTGGAATCCTTGGATGCGGAAGTAGACGACGGGCGGCGCGTCGGCGAGGGGAACTGGCTGGAACGTCCCGTCGGGTCCCTCGACCCACACGCGCTCGAGCCCATGCTCGCCGCAGTGTCGCAGCGGCTTGAACTGACGGTAGCCGCCCTCGAGCGTGCGGACGAAGAGGCGCCGCTCGGCCGCATCGCGGCAGACCGTGTCGAGGCCGACGGGGAGCAGTGGGGGCGGGAGCTCGCGACCAGCCAGGCGCGCCCGGAGGCGCCCGACGACGCCGGGATAGGCGGGGTTCGACTCGGCAAAGGCCCCGGGTTCGCGCAGGGCCGTGGCGTCGACCGGACGATAGCCGCCGCCGAACTCGAGGAAGATGGCGACGAAGATGCCGACGGTGACGGCGAGCTTGACGACGAAACTGGCGAAGCTCTTCATGCCTGGCCGGCACTCTGCCACAGGACTCCGGGGGGGGGAATCGCGGAGCGGATGGCGCCGGCCAGGGACTGCGCTGTCGCAGACGCTGCGGGGCGGCGAGGCCGAAGCCGCGCCGCCCCGCAGCGTCCCGCACCGTCCCCGCGACCGTCAGAAGTGCTCAGGCGTCGAAATACAGCGCGAACTCGTGGGGGTGCGGCCGCAGCCGCATCGCGTTCACCTCGTTGGCCATCTTGTACTCGATCCAGGTGTCGATCACGTCCTCGGTGAACACGTCTCCCTTGAGAAGGAACTCGTGGTCCTTGCGCAGGTTGCTGAGGGCTTCCTCGAGCGATCCCGGCATCGAGGGCACGTCCTTTAGCTCTTCGGGCGTGAGCGCGTAGATGTCCTTGTCGAGCGGATCGCCGGGGCTAAGCCGACGCTCGATGCCGTCGAGGCCAGCCATGAGCATGGCGGCGAACGCCATGTATCCGTTGCAGGTCGGGTCGGGGAAGCGGACCTCGATGCGCTTAGCTTTCGGCGACGGCGAGTACATGGGGATGCGGACGGCCGCCGAGCGGTTGCGGCTCGAGTACGCGAGATTCACTGGCGCTTCGAAGCCGGGGACCAGCCGGCGGTAGGAGTTCGTCGTGGGGTTGGTGAACGCCGCCAGTGCGGGCGCGTGCTTGAGGATGCCGCCGATATAGTGCATCGCGAGCTCGCTCATCCCCCCGTACTTGTCGCCCGCAAAGAGGGGCTTGTCTCCCTTCCAGATCGACTGGTGGGTGTGCATCCCTGAGCCGTTGTCGCCGAAGACCGGCTTGGGCATGAAGGTCACGGTCTTTCCCCAGCGGCGGGCGACGTTCTTGACGATGTATTTGTACCACATGAGCCAGTCGCCCATCTTGACGAGTGAGGCGTAGCGCATGTCGATTTCCGCCTGGCCGGCGGTGGCGACCTCGTGGTGGTGTTTCTCCACCCGCATGCCGAGCTTCTCCATCTCGCGCACCATGTCCGCGCGGATGTCCTGCTGGCTGTCGGTGGGTGGGACCGGGAAGTAGCCCTCCTTGTAGCGGGGCTTGTAGCCGAGGTTCTTCCCCTCGACGATCCGGCCCGTGCGATCGTTGTAGCTGTCGGTCGGCCGACCGGTGTTCCACTGTCCTTCGGCGGCGTCGAGCCGGTAGAAACCAGTATGCTGGTTCTGCTCGTACTGAATCTCGTCGAAGATGAAAAACTCGGGTTCCGGTCCGAAGTAGGCGACATCCCCGATCCCCGTCTGCTTCAGGTAGGCTTCGGCCTTGCGCGCGATGTTGCGGGGGTCGCGGCTGTAATCCTCTTTCGTGATCGGATCCGCGATATTGCAGATCAGGCTGAGCGTCGGATTGGCCATGAACGGGTCGATCACGGCCGTTGTCGGATCCGGAATCACGATCATGTCGGAGGCGTGAATCGGCTGCCAGCCACGGATGGACGACCCGTCGAAGCCCGAGCCCTCTTCGAACAGTGCCTCGTCGAGCTCCGAGACGGGGATCGTGAAGTGCTGCCAGATGCCGAGGAAGTCGAGAAACTTCAGGTCGACTGCCTCGCATTTGTTGTCCTTCGCGAACTTGATCACATCCTTGGGGGTCTGGGTTGCCATGCAGCCTTCTCCTCTCGCTTGGGAAAACGGGTCGCTGGACGGGGCCAGCGACGGGCGCCCGGGCTTCAGATTGCGTCGGTGCCGCGCTCTCCGGTCCGGATGCGAACGATCTCGTCGACGGGCATGACGAAGATCTTGCCATCCCCGATCCGACCGGTCTTGGCAGCTTTTTCGATCGTCTCGACGACCTCCGCGACCTGCTCGTCGCGGACGATGACCTCGAGCTTCACCTTGGGCAGGAAGTCGACGACGTACTCCGCGCCGCGATAGAGCTCGGTATGCCCCTTCTGGCGCCCGAACCCCTTGACCTCGCTGACCGTGAGGCCCTGGACCCCCACGGCAGAGAGGCTCTCCTTCACCTCGTCCAGTTTGAAGGGTTTGATGATCGCCTCGACTTTCTTCATGAGCCTGCCTCCGGACGGCACGCTTCGCCGCGCGCCCTCCTCTAGTGAAGGGGGGTATTCGTGTAAAGCTCCCCTAGCGTTTTCGCAGGTCGGTGCTGCGCTCCTCGAGGGCGCGCTAGCCCGCCGGTGCGAACGACTAGCATCGGTAAATGGAGCAACGCGGATGCCATCGCTGCCTGCCGCGAGGCTCCGCTATTTTCCAGGTGGTGCCGCGGCTATGGGTGCCCATGGGGAGGGCAGTGCCTGTTTTGCGCGCAGCGTTCACCTCTCGCGGTCAGATGCGCGGCTCGGTGCCGGCGAGGAGACGTCGCAAGTTGCTGCGATGCCGGGTGACCACGAGGAGCGCCATCGCGGTGGCCACTGCGGTCGATGGGGTCGCCCAGCCTTGTAGAAGTCCACTGGCGATCGGGGCCACCAAGGCGCCGCTCACGGACGCGACGGAGACCCGACGATCGAACCCGAGCACCACGGCAAACGTCGCGATACAGCCGAGCGCCGCCGTCGGTGCCAGCACGAGCAGGCTGCCAGCCGAGGTCGCCACGCCTTTGCCCCCTCGAAACCCGAGGCTGGGGGAGTAGATGTGGCCGAGGACGGCGGCAAGACCCGCCGAGGCAGCCACTGTCTCGGACTGCCCCGTCAGGCGGGCGACGAGCACCGCCGCCGCGCCCTTGCCGGCATCGGCCAGCAGCGTGGCGATGCCAAAGCGCAACCCGGCGAGCCGGGCCACGTTGGTCGCCCCGATGTTCCCGCTGCCTCCACGCCGCGGGTCGACCCCTGCAAGCCGCGCGAGCAGGACACCACTCGGAATCGAGCCGAGAAGAAAGCCGAGTAGAACGCAGGCAGTGGCCACGGCCCTCCCCGCGACCCTCCCTCAGAACCGGAGTCGATACCGACGCTCTCGTCGAGCGAGGGCCAGGCGACTGCCGAGCCAGCCGAGGGCAGCTGCCACGGCGAGGAGGAGCACGGCCAGAACCGTGTTGCGCAGCGAGCCGCCATGCGCCTCCCCCGCGGGAGAACCGCCTACGTCCTCGGTGGCGCTCGCGGCGGTCACCGGAAGATCGACGTGCAGGCGTCGCTCGAGGTCTCGCTGCGCAGCGGCGAGCGCCCGCACCTCCGCCCGCAACGCCTCGAAGTCGCTCGGCGAGATCGCGGCCTGCTGCTTGCGCAGGGCCTCGACCTCGGCCCGCAGGGCCTGCAGATCGTCGTTCTTCGGCTCTGCAGCGACCAGGGCGGACGCCAGGAGCGGCGGCGCTGGCGGGGAGGAGACTGGCGCGCGGTCGCGTGCGGGATTCTCTGCCCTGTCTGCCGGACGCACGGTCCGGATCCAGAGCCATCCTGTGGTGCCATCGGGCGTGCGGACACGGAGCCAGTCACCGCTCTGGCCGAGGACGCTCACCGTCGCTCCCTCGGGCAGCATGGCCAGGATGCGCGACTTGGTGTCCGCCTGGTCGCGGACCCTGCCCGGCATGCGCAGCGTCGCACGGGTCTGGGCGTCAGCCACGACGGTGCCAACGAGCACCACGGCGGCCATCAGGCCTGCGATCGCGGTGGTTCTCCTCCTCCTCACCAGGCTCCTCCAACTGCGCGACCCCAGGACGGTGGGTCGAATCGGGGTGACTGGATTTGAACCAGCGACTCCTGCGTCCCGAACGCAGTGCTCTAGCCAGGCTGAGCTACACCCCGGGGGCCGTCTGGTGGCGCGCGAGCGCTCCTCAGCTAACACAGCCGTTGCAGGAAGAAAAGGCTGCCGTGGTCGCACGCAGCGAGCCGTTTCGTCACCTGTTGCGGCCGGGCTCACGGCTGCCGGGCACGGCGATGCGTGGACGGCGCGATGTTGTCGGCATGCGCCTTGCCCTGGCGACCCGTGTCGGCGCCCTGCACGCGCCGCGCAAGGAGGTGACGCATGAGGATGGGACGAGTGGGCATCGCCGCGAGCCTGCTGCTCGGGCTCGCTCTCCTTACCGGGGCTGCAGCCGCCGCGCCTGCCCCGCCCCCGGACCGGGCAGGACGGGTCGATCTCAACACGGCGAGCGCCGCCGAGCTCGAGGGGCTGCCAGGCATCGGGCCAGCGAAAGCGCAGGCCATCGTCGAGCATCGGGCGCGTGAGCGCTTCCGCACGCCAGAGGATCTCCGCAAGGTCAAGGGGATCGGCGACAAGCTTTACGAGAGCCTGCGGGACCGCATCACCGTGGGTGACGCGGGCATGGCTTCCGGCCGGGGGCAGTAAGCACCCGGACCGGTGCGGTGGCGTCGGAGGCGGGCCTGTCAAACGGGCGGGCGGTCCGCTTCCGGCGTCGTCGCCGCAACGGGCTCAGGCCAGCGATGGGCCGCTGCGCTGAGGTCCAGCGCGGAGCCCACGGATCGCAGCGGCATAGTCGGGGGCAGCGAAGATGGCGGAGCCAGCGACCAGCACGTCCGCGCCGGCCGCGGTCGCCGCCGCAGCATTATGCTCTTTGATCCCGCCGTCGACCTCGATGAGGAAGGCCAGCCCGAGCGACTCGCGGAGCAGCCGGGCCTGTTCCACCCGCTCCTGCCAGCCCGGGACGATCGGCTGGCCGCCCCAGCCTGGTGTGACCGTCATGACCAGCAGGAGGTCTGCGGCGGCGACGTAGGGTGCGACCGCAGCGAGCGGTGTCGGGGGATTCAACGAGAGTCCCGGTCTCGCTCCGGCGCGGCGGATGGCTTCCAGGACGGGAACGGGTCGTTCACACGCTTCCACGTGGATGGTCAGTCGGTCCGCCCCGGCCCGGACGAATTCCTCGACGTGGCGTTCGGGATGCTCGATCATCAAATGCACGTCCAGGGGCAGCGAGGTGGCGCGTCGAACGGCCTCGACGACCAGCGGTCCCACCGTGATGGGCGGGACGAAGTGGCCATCCATGACGTCGACGTGAATCCAGTCCGCGCCGGCGGCAGTGACGGCGGCCACTTCCTCCGCCAGACGGCCAAAGTCCGCTGACAGGATCGAGGGGGCGATCGTCGGGGGCACACTGTTGGGTAGCGCGTGGATCGCGGGGATGCCAGCGCTGTCGCGACCCGCCGGACTATCCGTGGGCGCGCAGCCTGGCCGCGAAGAATCCATCGAGACCATGGCGGTGCGGAAGCGTGCGCAGGTAGCCGGAGCGATCGACAAGCGCAGCCGGCACGAACGCAGCCGCAGGTTCGAGCTCGAAGCGGGGCTCCCGGGCGAGGAAGGCCTCGACCACGGCCTCGTTCTCCATGCGGCTCAAGGTACACACGGCGTACGCGAGTACACCGCCTGGCCGCACCAGGGGCGCCACCCCCTCGAGGATCTGGCGCTGCAGCTCGGCGAGCCGCGCGCTATCCTGCGGGCCCCGTCGCCAGCGCAGCTCAGGATGGCGCCGCAGCGTGCCGAGGCCCGTGCACGGAGCATCCACGAGGATCGCGTCGACCGGCGCTGCAATAGGGGGCCGCCGGGCGTCACCGATGATGATGCGGACCGCAGCGGTGCCGAGCCGCGCGGCCTCGCGTGCGATGCGGCGAGCGCCGCCAAGTCGGGGGTCAAGCGCCATGACCAGCCCAGTGTCGCCCATCGACGAGGCCAGCAGCGTGCTCTTGCCTCCGGGCGCGGCACAGGCGTCGAGCACCCTCCAGGTTGGCTGCGGCGCCAGGAGCCTGGCGACGAGCTGCGATGCCTCGCTCTGGAAGGCGAATCGCCCCTCGTACCACGCAGGCGTTGTCCGGAGCCGTCCTGCGCCGCTGCGCACGATGAGCGCATCCGATAGCCAGGGCGAAGGATCGCTCTCGATGCCGGCCCTCCGAAGCTCGGTCTGGAGATCGGTGCGCGTCGTTCGCGAGCAATTCACCCGGATGGCCGTCCGCGGCGGGTCGGCGTTGGCCGCGAGCAGAGCCCGCGTCTCCGCCTCCCCCATCTCCGCGAGCCATTGCCCGACGAGCCAGGGCGGATGCGACCACTCGAGGGCGAGACGAAGCGCCGGATCTGCTTCGTCGATCGGCGCGAGGAGCTCGCTCCGACCGAGCCGTGCCGCGCGACGGAGCACCGCATTGACGAAGCCACGAGCGCGGGGCGGAGCGAGCGTGACGCTCGTCTGCACCGCGGCGTGCATGGGAATGCGATCGAGGAACAGCTGCTGGAACAGTCCAAGCCTGAGCGCCACGCGCACTGGCGGATCCACGCGGGCGAGCGGACGTGTCGTCAGGGCGCCGAGGCACGTATCCAGACGGAGTTGCCAGGCGAGGGTCCCGTACACCAGTCGGGTGGCCAGTGCCTGGTCGGCAGGTGTCAATTCGGCCTCGGCGAGCCGTGCCGCGAGGAGCACGTCGGCGAAGGCTTCGCTGGTCTCCACCCGGAGCAGGACATCGTGTGCAACGGCGCGCGGGTCGGGACGCACGCCCGATCGCGGTCGCGTCGAAACCGCCATGCTTCAGGTCGGGTCGCCGAGCCGCTGGCCGGCTCCGAGCCGGGCTCCCGCGGCGAAGGCGGCGGCAGGCATCCGCCGCCTCCCCTCGAGCTGGATCTCCAGGAGTCGCAGGGCCCCGGCGCCCGTGGCGACCACGATGCCGTCCCTGTCGACGCGCAGAATGCTCCCCGGGGGGGCGGTCACGGGCTCGCCGCTGCACGGCGCGGCTCGGTGGACCTTGAGGAGCTTGCCTCGCACGAAGGTGAAGGCTCCTGGCTCCGGCGTGACGGCTCGAATTCGACGGTCGAGCTGGAGGGCCGACTGGTGCCAGTCGAGGCGCCCGGCATCGCGATCGAGCTTCGGCGCCAAGGTGACGCCCACGCGTGGCTGGGGTATCGGCACGGCTTTGCCGGATTGGAGCAGATCGAGCGCTTCCCCGAGGGCCTCGGCCCCCAGCGTGGCGAGCCGGGCCGTGAGCGAGCCCGTCGTGTCGTCCGGGGCGATGGGGGTCTCGCGAACCACGAGCATGTCGCCGGCGTCCAGCTGGTCGTTCATGACCATGATGGTGACGCCCGTGATCGTGTCGCCCTCGAGGATTGCCCAGGCGACGGGGGCCGCCCCACGATGGCGCGGGAGCAGCGAGGCATGGACGTTGAGGCAGCCGTGGGCCGGGATCTCGAGCACGCTCGGCGGCAGAATGCGCCCGTACGCCGCCACCACGACCACATCCGGCGCCCATCCGCGCAGCGTCTCGAGCGTGCTCTCCTCCCTCAGGGTGTGCGGCTGCAGCACCGGGAGGCCGTGTGCCAGCGCCAGGCGTTTCACGGGCGGCGGCTCCACGGTCAGCCCCCGCCCTCGCGGGCGATCGGGCTGGCAGACGACACCGACGACCCGATCGCCTCGCCGGGCTAGCAGCATCTCGAGGCTGGGGCACGCAAACTCCGGCGTGCCCATGAACACGATCCGCCAGCCGTTCAGATGACGGGTACCCGACGGGACGCTGTCCCGCCCTCCCGACCTTGTCGGTCGAGCTTTTTTTGTCGCGAGCGGTAGAGCTCGCGTTTCAGGCGCGAGATTCGATCGAGAAAGAGCTTGCCATCGAGATGATCGATCTCGTGCTGGAGGGCGACCGCGAGCAACCCCTCGGCCTCGAGCGCGATTTCGCGCTCCTCGGGGGTCCATGCGCGCACCAGCACGCGCTGCGCCCGGACCACCGGCGCTGTGAAGTCCGGCACCGAGAGGCAGCCCTCTTCGAAGGTGACCGATCCCTCGCGCTCGGCAATGACTGGATTGACGAGCTTGAGCAGGTGCTTGCCCGGGAGCTCGTCGGCTTGGTGCACGTCCAGCACGATCACGCGTTGCGCGACACCCACTTGCGGGGCGGCCAGCCCGATACCGGGTGCCGCGTACATGGTCTCTGCCATGTCTTCGGCCAAAGCGGCGATCGTGCCGTCGATCGTGGTCACTGGCAGGGCAGGGGCCTTCAGGACAGGGTCCGGATAGGTGTGAATGCGGCGCAGCGGCATGCTTGCCAGGCGAGGGTACCGGGCATGCTTCGCACCCGCAACGGACCAGGCTGCAGCGCGCCTGTTGCGACGCGTGAAGCGGCGGCTCCCTGGAGAAGCTTGACGGGCAGTCCCGGGAGGTCGATAAGCGCCGAGAGCTCGCCGGTCGCGGGAAGTGAGGTGTGACTCCTCCGCTGCCCCGCAGCTGTGTGGGGGGACGAACCCGGGTGCTGCCACTGCCAACGGGCGGGAAGGAACCCGGGGGAGAACGATCCCCAAGCCAGAAGACCCGACCAGCGAGCGCCAGCGCGAGGACCTTCCGCGGGGAAGGAGCTGGAATGCGGTCTCGATCGCCCATCATGGCTACGGTGCTCCTCGTCGCGACCGCGACGGCGGCTGGCGCTCAGGAGCGCCTCGACGAGGTGGTCGTGACCGCGCCGCGCGTGCGCGATGCGCCGACGGCTGCGGTGCATCCGAGCGCGTTCGCGACGGTTGTCGACACGCGAGAGGCTCCGGCCAGTATCGAGACCCTGGCCGACGCCCTTGCCGAGACGGTGGGGGTGCAGGTCCGCCGGTTCGGCGGACTCGGCGACTTCAGCACGGTATCCGTCCGCGGATTCTCCCCGCGCCAGGTCCAGGTCTATCTGGACGGTGTCCCGCTCGCGCGCGCGGACAACGAGACTGTCGACCTGAGCGATCTCCCGCTCGATGCCATGGAGCGCGTGGAGGTGTACCGGGGTACGACGCCTCTCGGATTCGCCCAGTCCGGGCCGGGGGGAGTGATCAACGTCGTGACCCGGAAAGAGGGGGACACGGCGCGCTCTGCCGCCAGCGTCTCGTACGGCTCGTTCGCGACGCGGAAGGTCAACGCCACGTACACGACCGGCAGCCGACCATGGAATGCGCTGCTCTTCGCCCACTACCTCGGCACCCGTGGCGATTTTCGCTTCGAGGAGGACAACGGGACCCCGGAAAATCCCGCGGACGATCGCACGACCACCCGGATCAACAATGATTTCGACCTCGGCAGTCTCACGGCCCGCCTCGGCTTTCGACCCTTCGACGGGATGTCTCTCGCGTTGACCTCCGACACCTTTGGCCGCGACCGGGGCTATCCGGGGCGGGATGTGCCGCAGGACGCGAACGCCCGGCGACAGAACGTCCGCCATCTCTCGCATCTGGAGGCTCGGTTGGCGCCCAGGCCCGGGTTCCCGGTATCGCTGAGCGGTGGCGCCTGGCTGCTCTATCAATGGCAGCGTTTCGACGATCCGCTCGGCCCGCTCATTCAGCTCACCAGCGAGATCGAGGACCGGAGCCTCGTCGGGGGAGGCCAGCTCGTGCTCGAGGGGGCCGTGGGGGCTCACCATGTGCCGGGCCTCCTGCTGGCGCTCAGCCACGAGACCTTCGGACAGTACGACGGGGTGGGGCGCCCAGGGGTCCGCGTCGGGTCCCAACCGGCGCGGACGCGGCTCCGGGGCACCGTGGCGCTCGAGGACGAGATCGTGCTGCTCGCGGACCGCCTCTCGGTGGTTCCCGGCCTGCGCTGGGAAGGCATCCGCGACCGGGCTCCGGCGGATCCCCGCCTCGCGCCCGTCCTTGCAACGAGCGGGATGGCCGATCGGCAGGTCTGGTCGCCGCGGCTCGGCCTGCGGGCCGAGGTCTGGCCCGGCATGACTCTGCTGGCCAACGCCGGCCGGTACGAGCGAGTCCCGAGCCTGCAGGAGCTGTTCGGAGCTGCGGGGATCGTGGTCGGGAACCCGTCGCTGCAGCCCGAGACGAGCCTCAACTGGGACCTCGGCGTGCGCCTCGTTCCGCCGCCTCGCTGGCCGCCCCTGACCGCAGTGTCGTGCGAGCTTGCGTACTTCGACAACCGTGTCGACGAGGTCATCGTCGTCGTGCCAACGAGCGTCAACGTCTTCACGAGTCGCAACGTCTCCAGGGCACGGATTCGCGGCGCGGAAGCCGCGCTCGGGCTACGCGCGTGGCAGCGTGTGCTGCTGAGCACGAATTACACGTACCAGCACGCGGTGGACGAGAGCGACGTGCCCTTCCGGCGCGGCAACCTGCTGCCGGGGCGGCCGACCCACGAGGCCTACGTGCGCCTCGAGCTGCTGTGGGGCACCGAGCATCCGCTCCCGCTCGGCCGATATGGCGCGCGCCTGTGGCCGGGACGGATCTGGGGGGAGGTCAACCTCGTCGCGGACAACTACCTGGACACCGCCAACACGCGGCGGGTGCCAAGGCGAGATCTGTTCTCGCTTGGGGCCGAGCTCAGACCGGCGTCGCCGTGGCGGTTCACCTTCGAGGTCCGCAACCTGACTGCCGACCAGACGCGGGATGCGCTCGACTTTCCCCTGCCTGGGCGCTCTTTCTTCGCGACCGTCGCCTGGGGGTTTTGACCGCTGGCGGCCTCCCGCGAGGCTCACATCGTGTACGGATCGATGTCGACGATGAGCCGGCAACGGACCGAGCGGATGTCCTGTTCGCGAGCCCGTGCGGCGCGGGCCAGCGCCCGCAGGCCACGCACGTCGGCTGCGCGCAGAAGGATCTGGCGGCGATGACGGTTCTTGAGTCGGGCAACCGGAGGCGGTGCCGGTCCGAGCACGCTGCTCGCGCCCAGCCCGCGAGCGAGCGCCAGCGCTCGGAGCTCGGTGGCGAGCTGTTCGGCCGTTGCCTCGACGGCGGCGAGCTGGGGGCCTTCGATGCGCAGTGCGATCAGGCGCGCAAAGGGCGGATACGCGAGCGCTCGGCGACGGGCGAGCTCGCCGGCCATGAACCCGGCGAAGTCATGGCGCACGGCATGGCTGAGGGCCGGATGACCCGGACGAAGCGTCTGGATGAGCACCCGGCCAGGCACGGTGCCGCGGCCAGCACGCCCCGCCACCTGCACCAGGAGCTGAAACGTTCGCTCGCCCGCGCGAAAATCCGGGACATTCAGCGAAAGATCGGCCAGCAACACGGCCACCAGCGCGACTCCAGGCACGTCGTGCCCCTTGCTGACCATCTGCGTGCCGACCAGAACGTCCGTATCCCCCGATCCCCACTCCCCGAGGATTCGACGCTGGGCCGCGGGGCGAGCCGCGACGTCCCGATCGAGGCGGCGAACCGCAGCCCCCGGAAAACACGCGCGCACGCTGGCTTCGATTTGCTCGGTCCCGACGCCGAAGGCTTGAAGCGGCGCCCCGCCGCACTGCGGGCACAGCGCCACGGGCCGCGCGCGGTACTGACACTGGTGGCAGACAAGAAACCCGAGCGCGCGATGCCAGGTGAGCGTGACGCTGCAGTGCGGGCACTCGGCGGCGACTCCACAA
>Ga0308411_10000586_pt1 | contig 24319 bp, 1 predicted proteins | sample HotsprottomLayer_2_FD_203530 | JGI IMG/M metagenome (GOLD analysis project Ga0308411, IMG submission 203530) | Hot spring phototrophic mat microbial communities from Octopus Spring, Yellowstone National Park, Wyoming, United States -... | ecosystem: Environmental > Aquatic > Thermal springs >... | reverse complement strand
CAGTGATGTTAAAGAAAAAGACAAAAAAGAACAGATTGATAAACATTATATAATTTATACCAAAACTATCACAGACCAAAACGGAAATAAAGTTAAAAAATACTATAAGATAGATGCGGACAGTGTTAAAGAAAGATTATCAGATGATATAAAAAAATATGATATCGGATTAAACGAAACCGAAATAACTAAAAAAGAGTATGATAGACTTTCTTCAAAAAATAATATTTCTAAAAGTGATTTTGTTGATTCGGTATTAAGTAAAATCTACGAACACGCTAAAGAGGTTTTACATAAAAAAAGAAACGACGAAATACAAAATTTTGTAGAAAGAGTATTTTATAAATACACATCAAAAAAGAATTTATCGTTTAGTGATGATTTGATTAATTTTGCTTCAGGAGTTTTTAATATCAGTTCAGAAAGAAAAAATGATATTTTAGATAAAATTAAAACTGTCAACGATGAAACATTTGAATCAACAAAACTTATAAGTGCAGCTCACATGTTTGTAAATCTGACAGAATCTGTTGTAATTACTGATCAATATATTAATGCGTTAAGTGAAAGTATAAATCAAATTGATACAGAACTAAAAGATATTAAACTGATGACGGAAGATGGAAGTTTAGAAATATCAGCACATGCTTTATTTTTTGAAAAACCTTATTTTGTTTTTGATCTTATTTACAAAAAATATGAATCTTTATTGGAATCAGTTTTAAATGATATAAAAAGATATTATGATGAACATTCAATTAAATATAACAAAGCTGTCAGACAAAAAAATGAACTTAATGAAAAATTAGAAGAATTAAAAAAACAATACGATAGTGTTTCAAAAGATAAAACAAATGAAAGAGAAGAACTTGCAAATAAGATTAAAGAAATTAATGATGAAATAACCACATTGGAAAGAGACATTAATATATTGGAATCAGAGGTTAATTCTTTTCGTTCCATACAACACGTGACAGAATTTATAATAAAACTTTTGAAGAACAGCGAAAGATATAACGAAAAAACTGTAATAAAAGAATTAAACAAATTACTAACTGATTTAAAGAAAATAAGACTATTTTTAAATAAAACTGCTGTTACAGATTCTTTAAAAAATAACATTAAAGAAATAGAAAGTACAATAAAAGCTTTATATGATTTTTACAGTAACATTGATAATATTGTCAAACCTTCAGAGGAAGAAATATCAAAATTAAGAAAAGAAATAGCTGAGTTTAATTTAGAGTCAGAGTTAAAAGGTTATAAAAATAATTTAGATATAATCTTTATATCTTTCTATACATCATTTTTCGGAATATTGAAAGAAATAAACAATTTAAGAGAGGTAGATTTCAACAAAGCAAAAGAAACAATAAAAGAAAATCTATACAGTTCATACGAAATGATTACAGGAGAGAGAGTTACAAAAGGGAAGTTTAAGCCTATAGATATGCTGGATAAGTATATAGATGAGTTAGTTAAAAAGTTACATTTGACTTATAATCCAAATGAAATTAAAAAGTATCAAAATGAAATATCAGAGGTTGTATATAATCTTTCCAGATACTTTTTTGAAAAATCACTTACAGAAAGCATAATCAGTAATGCCTCTAAAAATTCAAATGTTAATACAGAAGGTATTGTTCAGTCGATGAATAATAAAGGTTTTGTAGAAGCAATGGATGCCATTTCAGTACATTTAAAACAATTTATCCATGAAATGATATCTGATAAAGATGTATTTAAAGCTATATTTGGTAAAGAAGAAGAACGTTTTGAATCTGATGTTGACAAAGCAATAATGAAAATAGAAGACTCTTTACAAAAATTATATGACAATGATCAGTTTTTTGTTGATTTATTAAGATTAAATTTATTTTTATTAAATATTGAAATGTTATCAAAAGAAATAGGAGGTAAAGAATTTAATAGTTTATTAGAAATACATACGAAACTTAATGTATATTTCAGAGAAAAAGAAAATGCACCAGAAAATGTAAAGTTGTTTGTAAAAGAATATATTGAAAGGTTCAGGGATAGTTATTATATGTTATTTAAGGATTTTATTTATTTAACGGCAAAAGGTCTTCCTTTGGATAAAATCGAAGAAACATACAGATTGTATAAAATATTAAACGCATTAGGTTTAAAAACAGAATCCTTTGGTGATAAAGACCAAAGAAAGGAAGAACTAAGTAAACTTTTTGATATAATTTTAAATATAAAGGAAAAAAATAACAATCTCAGATTGATTTATATTTTAACAAATAACAAAGATAAAATTTATAATACGTTAAATGAAAACGCTTCATCTGATAATCTTAAACCATACAGAATGTCGTTAATCCGTAATGCTATAGTTTATGAAATTTTTAATAGTTACGACCAAATAAAAGATGAAGAAGAGATACCAAACGAAGAAATAAAAGAAAGAGATTTGTTAATTACAATACAACAACTAATGAGAGGTCAGGAATTTGATCCAAAAGCTTTAGATATGGAAATAGCTTTGGAGATTGAAAGAATTAATGAAAAACGCAGCAGATTTACCAAATTTTTAGATAAGTTTATAAATGATCACGTTTTATTTGGTAGTTTGGATCAAACGAATTATTATTTCAGAAAAGCAGTAGGAGAGTTTGAAAGAGTTTACAGGAGAAAACCAAGCAAAATGGAGGAATATCAGATTTATATGCATGTTAAAAATTACATTGATAATAACAGTATAAGGTTAAAAGAAGCGAATGTATTTAAAGGTTTCATTAAATTTGTTGAAAGCAGGATATCAGGGAATGAAATGTTTCCTGTTGTTTTAAGTTCTGAACTTTCAAAAGAACAAAAAGAAAACATAAAGAATAACAACGAAGTTTTTGGTAAACTGAACAGACCTTTCAAGAGAAAAGCTAAACTTATAATAGATGCAAAATCCAGAAATAATCTGGAAAAAGCAGTGATACTTAATTCTTTTATGTCTTTTGTTGTTGATATAACTGACAAAGATGAGAATGAATCTGATACTTTATATTCTGTATCTACCGACAGTATAATTATTTCTTCAAAAGAAAAAAAGAACGAAAATATTGCAAAAGATGCTGCGAAAAATGAAAATCAAAACGTTTATATTGTTTCTGAAAAACACGAACAGGTATCAGACGATATATCGGATATAGTTGTAATTCTTACAGATAAGGTTGATGGCAAAGTGAAAGAAGAAATTGAAAAAGCAGTTAAAAACGGTAAAGTCATATATGCCAGTGAAGAAGTTTATAAATATATTGAAAGAAATTATATTGAACATGTTAATAACAAGAAAGCAATAAAAGTTGAAGATAACTATGACAAAGATATTTTTGAAAGTTTTGTAAATAATAATTTAGTAAGTTTAAATTTCAAAAATCTGACTGTAAATGAAAATCTTATAATAAGTATAATGCGATGGTTTAGTTCTACAAGAGAAGAAACGTATAAACTGTTAAATCAATTAGATGAGCTTAATAAAAAGAAAGAAGATATTTTGAGAGAATTAGAAGGCACAAAAATAACATCACCTGAATATCAGAGACTAAGTTCTGAATTGAAAACACTTGAAGAAAAGATTAAAGATACAGAAAGTAAAGTATTAAAAAATGTTAAACAGATAAAGATGTTATCTACCAACATGTCAAACAAAGAGTATCTTGACTTGATTATAAAAGAAAAAACAGAGAAACTTTTATCTGAAAACGATGAATTTAAAAAGGTATTTGAAGATATAGTCAGTACTGCAGAAGAAACAGCTAAGAATGAAAATCTTGAAAATACAAGTGTAAAAGAATCAATTACAGCATTTATAAAGAAGTATCTGATTGATCAGATTTATAAAACTGATAGACCGTTAAACGATAAAGATATTATTGATATATTGAAATTAAAGTTGGAAAATTACAAGAAAAACAGTGAAACTGTTTTTAGAGATATTTTAAATCATGTAAGCAATAAAATGAATAAGATTTTAAATTCTATTGAAACAGAATCAAAGAAAAAAGAACCTGATCCTGAAAGGATTAAAAGTCTTACGGATAGTTATTTGTCATTGCGTAACAGTTATTTTGAGCTTTCTGGTATTGTTTCAATGTCTGATGAGCCGTTTAAAAACAGATTGGTAAAGATAAAAGAATATTCTACCAGATTGATAAAATCTTTAAATGAAGCTGCTGACAAGATAAAAGATCAAAGTGCTTTAAATAAAATAAGAGAGGTTAAAAAAGATGTACTGTCTGCAGCGTTTGCTTATCTTGATATCAATTTTGCGGATGGTATTGAGGAGGAAATTCAGGAAATCAAAAAAGAAATCAGTAAAGAATTGGTAACTGAAGAATTAAAAAGAAGACAGTCAGAAGAAAAAACAGAAGAAAAAGAAAAGAAAGACATAAAGTATCCACAGGAAGAAGATAGTAAAGAATTGTTGGATGCAGCAAATGTTTTATTAAATAATGCTGAAAAAGACAAAACAGATGAAGCTCTTCCTGCTGAATATGCCGGAGTTTACATTTCTTTATTCAGAGATACTGAAATTGTCAAAAAGGCGATAGAAGAGTTTGGAGGGGAAGATAAACTGGTAGAAGCAGTAGTTAAGGAATATAACGAAAGGAAAGGAAAAGCGTATGAATGGTGGATAAGGTTTTCAAAAATAATTATTAATTTCGTAAAATCATTAATAAATTCAGGCAAGATTACTAAAAATCAAATGTTAGATGTAATTGTGAATGGATATATAGGACAAATAAATCTTTATACAGGAGAAAAAATGCCTGAAAGTTATCTGAAAAAGCACAAAGAAGAAGATAGAAAATTAAAACCAAAATATTATAAAAAGTTTGATGAGCCTGTTGAAAATAAACTCAGTATAGATCTTTCAGGCGAACAAGATGTTTATGAAAATGTAGATTTGAAAATATCGTTAGAAAATATTATAAAAGAGATTTTAACAGAATTTAACAAAAATGGTCATAATACTTTATTAGTGGGGGGTTCTGTAAGAGATGCACTGACAGGTAAAGATCCAAAAGATTTGGATATAGAGGTATACGGTTATAAAATAGATGAATTGAAAAACGAATTATCAAAATACGGATTGGTAGAAGAAGTTGGTGAGTCTTTTGGTGTTTTGAAATTCAGACCTATAGATTCTTTTGCTAATATATTAGAAGAAGACGAAATACCTGAGTCAGGTCTTATAGTCAATATAGGAATACCAGGTTCAGGTAAAAGTACTTTTTCGAACAAAGTTGTCAAAAAATACGGAGATAAGGTTGTTGTAGTTTCAACAGACGAAATAAGAAAAGAATTACTAAAAGATGTTAACGATCAAAGCAAAAATGATATGATATTTAAAATAGCTGAAGACAGGATTATTGAAGCTTTAAAACAAGGTAAACTGGTAATATTTGATGCTATCAACATAAGAACTAAATTCAGAAACATGTCTTTGGCGAGAATATATAACACTTTAAAAAGAGAGAACAACATAAAGATAGATGTTCATTATAAAATATTTAAAGCAGATGTTGATGAGAGTTACAAAAGAATACAGGAACAACTAAAAAGAGGAGAAGAAAGAGCAGATATATCTTATGATTTGTTAAAAACAATGTATGGATGGTATCAGGAATCAATAAAAGATATACAGACAAGTCAAAAGGCTGAAGTTTATGATTTTACAGTGCCACGTACGGAAAACAAAATAGGAAAAGGGCACAGAGATTTTGAAATTAAACTAGATCCTAATATGAGCGTTAAAGATGCCGCCAGAAGAAGGGATTTTACGTGGAACTCTATGGCTTATAATCCTATAACCAAACGACTTTATGATTATTTCAGAGGTATTAAAGATTTAAAAGATGGTATTATAAGACATGTTGACGACAAAACATTTGCCGAAGATCCGTTACGTATTTTAAGGGCTATGCAGTTTCAGGCAAGATATGGAATGAAAATAGATGAAGCAACTCTTGAACTTATGAGATCAATGGTTGTCGGAGAAAATGAAACATTCAGTACTGTTAGTAAAATGAGGTATTACGATGAATTTAAGAAATGGGCAGTGAAAGGTAAGTATCATTCAATGATTTTTGAATTTTTAAGGAAGACAGGCATCGGGGAAAGGTATTTCCCTGAGCTTATGGAATTAGTTAAAGTAATGCAGGATCCTATTCATCATCCGGAAGGAAATGTAGAAGAACACACGATGCAGGTATTAGCAAAAGCCAACGAAATAGCAGAAAGAGAAAAACTATCAGAAAAAGACAAATTACTTCTTATTTTTGCTGCTTTGTTTCATGATATAGCTAAACCGGAAACGTTTGCCAAAAGATATAGTGAAAAACATAAAGCAACAATTATTACATTCTATGGTCATGAACTTAAAGGTTCTGAAAAATTTGAAAGTATATTCAGAAGAATGATGGACATTAATGAATATGTAGATATTTTAAGACCTGTTATAAGAGAACATCTTGCCCATGCTACTCTTATGAGTATAAAAGATGAAAAACAAAGATATTCTGCATTTAAAAAATTAATGTATAGGCTGGACAAAGATAATATAGATAATCAAATATATCTCGGAAGAATGCTTCTTTACCTTATGGAAGCAGACATGCTTGGTAGAAATAATGCAAATAAAGAAAAACATGACACTTTAATAGAATTTGAAAGGTTATTGAACAAATATACAGACGATGTAAAAAATGTTAAAAAGATTGAGTTTTTGATAAATGGTAATGATGTAATTAAACTTGGTGTTCCAAAAGGTCCTGCTATAGGATTTGTTTTAGAAGCTGCAAAAGAGGCTCAATTGGATGAAAAGTTTAATGATAAAGAATCTGCACTGCAATGGCTTGAAAATTTTATTGAAAATAATAAAGATAAAATTGAAGGGTTGAGCAAAAAAATAAAAAAAGATGAAGTGTCAGAGCTTAAACCATTTAAACCTGAAAAACAAGAAAATAAAGTTCGTAAAAATGTTACTAAAATTGTTAACGAAGCAGAAAATAATGAAGAAATAAAACAAGAAACTACTAAAAATGTAAATTTACCTGAATCAGACAAAAAGGATATCGAAGAAATAGCAGAAAAGAATAAAGCAAAAGAACTTGAAAAGAGAGACAAAAAAGAAAAAAAGACCACACAAAAAGAAAAAGAAAGAAAGGAAAGACAAAAGAAAAGTGATTCGTTGGGAGATTTATACATCGAAGCAATAAAAAGCATAGACAAAGAAATAAATGAAGTTTTAAACAGACTTAACGATAGTCAATTAAAAGACGAAGAAAAAAAGATGTTACTTGAACAGCTAAATAATTTGTATAACAAAAAAGAAGAAATAAGTTCTCAATTGACATTAGGAGGTAAAACCATAACACAGGAACTTGAAAAAACAATAAAAGAGTTAGGAATAGATGTTAAGTATATAGATGATCTGGATAGTTATATAAAAAATGAGTTAAAGAAATCTGACGACAATGACGTTAATCCGTTTGTTTTATTTCAGGTAGATGACCGTTTTGTAGGAAATGTTGTAGCTTTGATGATTCAGAAAATGAACAGTGAAGAATTTAAAAATCATAAGTATTTTGTAACTCTTAAAGAAAGAAAAGCGGTTAAAGAATCAAACTTTAACATAGGTGTTATTAAGAAAGAAATACGCAACGATTTTACCAAAGTATACGAAAAAGTAGCAAAAGTAATTGTAGATGAACTGTATAAAGACTTACCTGAAAAAGACAAAAAAGCAAAAGAAAAAAGAGCAGTATACGCTATATTCTGGTGGTTTGTGAATGGTGCTTTTAAAGTTGATTATGAAGACGAAAGCAGAATTACCGAAGATTTTGATAAAATAAAGGAAGGTGTAAAAATAATAAATCAGAAAGGTATAGATCCTTTAAGATACGCAAGACCTGAAGAATTTATATCGGAAGAAATACCGGAAGAAAAAAGATTAGAAGAAGTGTTAAAACTTGATTATGTTAAAAAGGTAGATGAAAAAGTAGTAAATGGTGATGTTTATACTGTAGTTCAGTTGGATTATGATCATGAATCAATTATAAGGGTTGAGATTAAAAAACATTTTGAAGGTTTTACCGAATATGAGCTTAAAAAAGCACACGCTTATAGAAATTTCATGGATATAGCTGTAAGTAAAAACTTTAAAAAATGGTGTACTTGTTTTATAGATAACGACGGAAATATCACTGAAAGAACGGTTAAGAACTTTTTACGTTACAATAAAGATTATTCTGTTGCTCATGTATTTAAAAACGGTCGTCTAATAGGTGCGTTTTCAAATGAATATACTTTTTTAAATCTTAAAGACAAGGAAGAAAGAATAACAATTGATGAAAAAATAATAGAACCAAATAAAATCAGTAATGATAAATATGTAATTGAATACGGATTTTCTGGAAAATCAGAAATATATTATGGTTTTGATTATGAAAACAAAAAGTTAGTCGAAAAACAACATATTGAATCTGATAATTTTGATGTTTTTGAAGATGAAGCAAGACGTGCTTTTAATAAATACTTGTCTAAGACAAACAAAGATATTATAAATTTTGTTGGAAAGATAGACGAGTACGGTTATACGGGTGTACGTCTGATAGACAAAAAAACAGGTAAAGTTTTGCGTTTAGTGCAATTAAGTGGAGATAGAGGTATAATTGTATTTAAAGATATAAATGAAATAGAAAAGGTATTTGTTATCAAAAACATAGAAAAATACTTTCCTTTAATAAGAATTAGTTATCATGAAAAATTTAATTTTTATGTGATTAATGTTGATAAAAACAAACAAATTAGAGTTCTATCTCATCTTTTAGGAAGCTATGATGACGAACCTTATAGTGCATCATCACGGGAATACGAACTTATAAATTTAAATGATTTGTTAAATATAGCTGATCTTTTATTTAATTATGATAACTTTTATGTTGATAAAAATGGTTATTATGTTATTGATAATACAGATTTTAGGCATTTAGGACATGAAGTAAGTGATGAAAAATATTTTGTAAATAATACTTATATTCGTGATAGAGCACATCTTTTTGACAATAAAATTAAAAATTCAGTCTTAGCTTTTAATTTTGAAAATAAAGAATTAAGAAAATATATTTTAAATAGTAAACAGATAAGTTCGAGTTATAAAATAGATGGAGTAGAAAAAGGATATTTAGGATACGATGTATCTTTAATTCGTTACTACTACGATGCAGAAGAACCTGTTTTAGAATTAAAAGTTAGTTGGGAATATTTTGCAGGAGTATATCAGCATAAAGATCCAAAAATAATAAAAAGAATAATTGAAGACCTAGAAAACAAATTGAGTTTTCGTATATTTGATGAACACGGAAATATAATAAAGAAATCTTATATTGCTTATAATGAAAAACAGAAAACTTATGTAATAAATAGTGATAAAGTACTTGATTATGTAAAAGGTATCATAAAAGAAAAATACGAAGAATATGAAAAAAAATACAAAAAAGAAGAAAGTGAAATAAAAACACAAAGAAAAGAAGGCAGAGTCATAGGAGCTGCAAACCTGAAAGCAGCAGAGATACTCATAGACAGAGCTTATGCAAATGAAGATACTTTACCACATGAGTTTGCACATTTTTATATCAGATGGTTTTATGACACACCGATAGTTCAGGAAGCTATCAGACAATTTGGCGGGGAAGAAGAGTTAGTGCAAGCTATAGGAGAGCAGGCAGTAAAACAGAGGGGTGAAGCGTGGGTATGGTGGAAGAAGTTTGCAAAAGCCATCCTTGACTTTATAAGAAGTCTGATAAATTCAGGAGCAGCTGACAAAGAAACTTTATTAAGAGTTTTAACCGATATGTTTTTACAAAGAGTAGACCTTGTTACAGGTGATGAAATTACAAAAGAAAGAGCAAAAGAATTACAGAAAAGAGTAATAGAACAGTTAAAGGAACAGGTACGTGAAGATACCGAAAGAGAAATAAAAATTACAGAAAAAACACAAGAAATAAAGATTGAAGAAATAAAGGAAAAAGATCTTAAAACTGAAGTAAAAAAAGATAAATCAAAAAAGAAGTATATTGGTAGGAATTTGTATCTTTATGAACAAGGAGATATTGATGTTGAACGTTGTTAAAATAATATAAATATGAAATGCTATTCAATAATTAGAAAAGACAAAGTACTGTCTATTTCAGATATAAATGATATAAAATTTCAAAAAGAACATTTTGATGTTCTTAGGAATAAAGTTTTGACAAGATTAGACGGCTTAAGTAATATTGATAAAAAACATAAAGAAATTCTTAAAAAATCATTTATTACGCTTTTTGACAACGAAGGTGTTATGTTAGAAAGGATTACAATTTTACCCTTTTTCTCTATGTTTTTATTAAATACAGGTGCCTATTACAATCCTTCAGATATAAATAATACAGTTATAAGTACAGATCGTAAAGAACCTCCTGTTTCTCAGTTGGCTGGATTTATTAACGAGTATGGTGATAAGTTCATATATGTTCGTGATATTATAATAAAAAAAGACGAAGACGACGAACCATATTTTGATTTTAGTGGTGAAACTGCTTATGTGGAGTTTGATTCATTATTACGTGCATTTCTTGAAGCTGCTTTAGATGCCGAAGAAGAAATTGAAAAACAAAAGTCATCAAAACCAAAAGAGAATACAGGTAAAACCATATTTAAAGAATATAAAACTTTTCAGGATTTTATAAACAATTTGAACAAATTAATAAAAGAAATAAAACCAGGTTATGATGATTTGGAAAACATTATTTTACATATAAATGAAAGTTTACCTGAAAATGGTGTATTGAATGTTTTTGACCTGAATGTTATTAAATTTTACAATGATCAGGAATCAGCTTCTCCAAAGAAAAATGTATTTTTTGTTTTTAAAGGTGTTCCCTACAAAATAGAATCAATAAAGTTAAACCAGTATATACGTTTTAGAAAAGCTGAAGAAGAATACAAACCTGTCAAAGACTCTGTTTTTGACGGAGCAAAAGAAGAAATACTCAATCTGGATAATATTGATCATGATTATTTTAATAATATTTCAACAGAACTTGCAAATGATTTTAGAACTTATTCAAAAGAAACGCAGTTGTTTGAATCAAAGGATGATATAGAAATATATGAATCTAACTCAGCATTTAAAAATATATTGTTTTCAATATTTTACGACAGCATACTTGAAAATCCGAGGTTTACTAATTTTATAGACAAAACAGGAAAAGAAGTAAGCGAAGAACAAAAATCAAGAGATAAAGCGTTTATAAATGAAACTGTCAGAAAAATTGTAAGCGGGAGAGCAGGAATTGAAGATCTTACAAATCTTGTTAAAAAATTAACATTTTATGAAATGGCATTGATTGATATTTTTGACGATATCTATAAATATTATTTTGATCAGAGTGACAAATTCGGGTTTAATGATTTCAATGAGTTCGATTTCCTGACTTTTTCTATAACCAAACATTTTATAGATTCTTTTAATTCTGTTTTCTTTGGCACTATAAGAAGCAACAATTTAAGCGAAGAGTTTTTTAAAGATTTAAAAGATATTGTTGTAACTCTTAAAAATAAAAAATATAATATTGAAAAAGGTAATCTTTCTGCTTTACTAAAAGAAACAGAAGTTTTCATATATAAATATTTCGAAAAAACTCTGGATAATAAATTTAATTATTCTGAACATAAAGGTTATAACAGATTAAAAAATCTTATTATTAAAAACGCAGCAATTTTGCTTTATAATTTTGCTTTAAACTTTGAAAATATAAACAACAACACTACTTTAGAAGAATTTAACAGGATAATAAATGATCCTTCAAATGTAAAAAAATACAATTATTATACAGGATATGTTGTAAAAAGTATTAAAAACAGTTTGGATGATATATTCAGTGATTTCTTTGAAAGCAACTATCAATCTAATAAAATGACATCAGAAGCTATTGCTGATTATACCGGTGGAAATTTTGATAACGCTGAGTTAAATATAGAAAATGATGGAGAAGATCCTGAATCTGAATCAAACGATCTGGACAACAATTTAAATGAAATCGGCTCATTAAGAGAGATAGGAGTAATAAACGAAATAATATTAAAACTTGTCTTGAATGTTTACAGGAATGAGTATAGTTCTAACATTAAGATGTTTACTTTTGATATTTTTAATGCAATGTGCATGCACATTAAAAACAAAATAGATTCGGGTTTACCGCTTCTTATACTAAAAGAAACAAAAACTACAGAAAAGATAGATGGAGGAAATGAAATAATAGTTGTAGATTATTCAATGTTAAACGACGAAGACGTACATGGTGGTATTCACAGGGTTGATAAGAGAGAATCTTTGTCTACTCCTGAAGTACAGGTTGTAAATGTTTATTCAATAAAAGATCTGACGCTGTTTCTTTATTTTTCTACTGACGAACTGGCAAGTACTAATATAATGCAAACACTTAATAACGGATTACTTGATTCCGGAGTAAGAAAGAAAGTATTTGAAAGAATTGTAAGGAAAATAAAAGAAAGCGAGTTTATTGCAAATATGAATGTTGAGTTTATAAATGATGTAATAAGAGTTCTTTTTCCACCAGGAGTAAACGAGAATCATTTTATGAGTATTTTAACAGGTAAAAAGATAAAAGAACAGTTACCGAGTTTTTCACTTTTTACTGATTCAGGATATAAAACAGATGAACAAAACACAGATATGATTGCCTACCAAAAAGGCACCGGTGTAGCTACAAAATGTTATATTACTCCTTTAGATTTTAGGTATGTTAAAAACCGATTAGAAAAAATAGACAAAAACATAAAAACCGTTCAACCATTTGATTGGGTTATAAAGTTGTATAATTTTGCAAAATTTGCAAGAAAAAATCCAACAAAAGATAAAGCATCAAAAGATAATAATAAAAAATCATATTATTTTTTGTTAAAAGATGTAAATGGAAAAGAAGGTTATGAAGATTATTTTGTCAGGCTTGCTTATGACATTGAAAATAAGAGTGAACCGTCAGCTATAAAAGATGCATTTTATGAATGGTATTTTTCAGTAATAAAAGATTTATTTGACTCAGCCGAAGATTTTATAAAACATTTAACGGATCCTGATATATCAGAGGATAAAAATACAGTTATAAATAATCTTTTAAAACATACTTTTTTTAAGTTTGCAGTACTAACTTTTAATGATTCTATATCTTTTAAATCATTAAATGAGACGGATACAATAAGAAGTAAAATACTTTTAACGTTATACAATAAAGGCGGTATAGGTATTAACGACATGTTTGAATATGCTTTTACGCTTGCTGCAAGCCTAAAAAACCTAAAAAACAGTCTTAATAAATATTCAGAAACATCAGATATATTTACGTATAATCAGTTATACAATTTTATGTTGAATGAAGTTATTATTGGCGGAACATATCATTATAATGAAAAGAAAATAACAGAAAAAGATATAAAAGATTTTACTGTTAAATCCAAGACTGCTGCATCGTTCAGTAATTTATTAAGGTCTCTTATATTTTCAAACGCAGCAGATTTTACTAACAAAAAGATAAGTGAAATGACAGCTATAGTTTATGCTACCGATCCTAATGGAGAAAGGAAGGGGTTTCCTAACAATTCGCTTGTTACAACTCTGTTGAATGCTGTAAAAAGGTTAAGCGATAAATTCAATGGAGAAACTCCTGTTAAATTGTCTTATAATAACTATACAACACAATTGGTTGATAAGTTTAAAGATAAAGGATACAGGTTTTTACATATAAGATACATACGTGATGGAAAACAGTTAATGGTATCAGGTGATACTTTTTCAAGATGGAAGACAAATATGAGTTCGTTTATGTATGACAGAACAACATTAGGACTGCAAAACTCAATTAAAAAAACATTATTTAATATTTATTTTTCACGAAATAAGGTTTCTTACATTTCAGAAGGAAGAACTCCGATAGAAGAAATACAGATGTCAAAATCACTTACTTCTGCTATTTATGATGATTTTATTGAAAAGTTAATTGAATATTCAGTGTCAGAAATATTGAAATTAAATAAAAATTCAGAGTTAAATAAAGATGTTTTAAAGAAAATAATCCGTGCTTCTTTCAAAAATAAAAATATACTTAATGACTATTATAATGAATTCAGTAAAGGTTATGAAAACAAATTCAAGAGCGGTATAGAAGATCCTACCATAAATTATATTCTTACAAAGATTGTTAATCCTTTGTACAATTTTAACAATAAAATAAATGAATATGGTAAAGACGAACGTGAAGTTGCTGAAAGTATAGGCAAACTGTTTTTAGGTATTGAAAATAAAGATGAAGCAATTAATAAAGGGCAAATATACATAGAGGCTATAAAGAAATATCTGAATGCTCTAAGTGGAAAAGGAGTAAAAGATATTATACCTGTATTTTCTTATATGTATTATATTTCTGTTTTGGCTTATAGTGAATACCAATCGATAAGGAAATATCTTAAGATGAATAAAAAGAAGATAACATTAAAGCATTACGACAATCTCTATAAAAACGTTATTGAATTTTCAATAAACGAAGACGGTACAGATATCAAAGATGTAAGTAATATTAAAGATCTTCCTATATTAAATTATTATGTACAAAATCTGATAAATAAACTTTCATTTTATGATGAAAAACAAAATGTACAAAAAGCAAATGAAAGTTATGATAAAATAAAAAACAAAATTATTGATGTTATAAAAAATTACATAAACAGAGAAAGTGAATTAGAATTTGATAAATTTTACAGTGTTTTAAATGAATCTTTTGTTACAGAAACAGTGTCTTCAGATAATGTGAAAACACCTGATAATTTAATTGATTTTAACACTATTTATGAATATATTAAAAATGGTTCTTTTAAAGAACTGAATATAAATGTTATGCTTGAAAATATATTAAATCAAATAGAAAAAATAAGACAAAGTAGAACGTATGAATTGTCAGAAGTAGAAAAAGTAGTAAATAGATATGCAGAATTTGCTTCAGTGTTTATTTTTAACTATCCTTTAACAACAAATTTCTATGATAAAGACATATTTACTATTGAAAACTTAAATGAACAAGACTATATAAATAACACTGCTACTGCAAAAAACTATTTTGGATTTGGTTTTAATCCTTTCCTGAAAGTAGATTCAAACAACATAGTATCTATTTACAATAGAACAGAAGCTAACGAAACACAATTTTTAAAGATAGGAAATATTGACTCTTACGGTTCTATTAATGTTAATTTAGGAAGAAATACTTCTTATAAAGATTTGATGGATATAATTGAAAAAAACATTAATCACTTTAAGCGTTTGTTACCTGAGTTGTCTTTCATTGCTAATAACGTTTTTTCAGAATTAACAGTTATAGGACAGATATCTACTATGGGAGATTTTGTAGATTATTTCCGTAGCGGTGATGAATTTATTAAAAGAATACTTTCTACCACATCCAGCGGAAATTCTGTAAACTATAATATAAATCTTGTTAATTTGTATACTTTACCTTTTACACATAAATTTTTACGTGAATCTGTTGTAGATGGCAAAACATCTGTGTTAGAAATAGAAGATCCGGAAGTAGATCTTACCGGTACTTCTTTGTTTGGATATATTAAAGACTATTTACTCAAAAACGAAAATAAAGAACTTTTGGATACTATCAAAGAAAAGTTTGCCAAATCAAATCCTACTGATGGTTTTTGTTACTCTAATATTCACTTTCATTACTTTACTATGCTTGGTTTAGGTTTACAAAGCCGTATTTTAAGCAAGTTTATGAAGTTTGTTAACGATTACGATGCCGTAATAGATAACAAAGAATTAAGACAAAAAGTCAAAAAGAAGTTCTTTGAATGGGCAAAAGAAGTACTATTAATAGAAAAAGTAAATATCATAACCGGCTTAAAAATGCAGTATGCAGGACTTAAAGAGTTTGAAGGTATGTTGTTTACGTCTAACCACAAATACAGCTGGTTTCCTATACATCCCTTACTTGTTGCTGACAATCCTGATACTGAAAATGAATTTGAAGAGTTTGCCATAGAGCTTCACAAATATATGGTTCAGAATAATATAAGCTATATTACAAGTGCAGAAAAGATCAATAAAACGAGAGTAGAAAATAAGAAACACGATCTTATTGTATTTTCAAACAGCCGTTTGACTTTGAATAAAGAAAACGGAACAATACCAACCTATCCTAAAGTTACTATAAATTTAGACGATTTAAAACTTAATACTAAAAACTCTCAGACAAAAGAAGTTGTTCCTGTTAATCCCAAGTTTTTCAATATAGTTTATGCTGTTTATCAGGTCTATGGTAATGAAGGCTTGGAAGAAGTGTTTGACGCTTTCTTTGACCAAAGCCGCAACATTACCATGGAGACGAGACACAAATTTATAAACAACGTATTAGAGTATATAAAAAGTTCAACAGGTAAAAAAGTACCTGCAAAATTAGATTTGCAGAAAGCGTTAAAAATTATTAAAAAGCTTGGAAAAGAAGTAAGGATGACACCAGGTAATCCTTTTCTTATGGTTCCAGGAGTAAATCAGGAAACTCCTGGGACTGTTAAAAACGAACAAGTTGAAATTAAAGCTTATCAGTACACCGGAATGTTAACGAATGATAACGTTTTGGCATCTGTATTGAGTTCGCTTAAACCGGAAGAATTAAAAGATAAAAAACTTGTAATTCTGTTATCAAAAACAGACATAGATAAACTTGGAATAAATGAAAACGGATACGCTACTGTTGAGAAAATAACATTAAATCTTGACGGTTCTCTTGTATACATAAGCAACAAAACTAAAAACAGAATAAAAGTGTTAGGCACTGAAATAGATTATAATTCCAAAGATAAAAATACAATTTACGGATTTGATGTAAACAAAATGGAAGTATTGCCAGACGGAAATCATGGTGTGCTTTATAAGAAAGAAAGCAATCCTAATAAAATAAATGTAAATAAAAACAGATATTCTTATAAAGACGAAAACGGACAGGATAAAAGTTATTTTGTATTTGTTGAAATAGATATATCTTCTATAGTTCAAAGAGGTATATCACAGGCTTTATTTGATGAAGTTACTAAAGTACCGAAAGTTTCAAAAAATATCAGTATAATAGAATCGTATGTAAGCACACAAGAAAAAGATAAAGAAAAAGCTGAAAAAAATAAGAAAAAACCAACCAAAAAGGAATCTGAAAAAGATAACGGAGCACAAACTACTACTGAACCTCTGACTGATATAGCGATTACAGATCAGAGTTTAAAATCTGATTTACTGAAAAAGTCATTAGATTATTTCAGTAATCTACAAACAAAGAATAAGATTAGTCATGTTGCTGAAGAGTTGACAGAATTTCTTTACACTATTGAAGGGCAAATGATGGTAGGTGATATAGAATTTAAAAGTAAAAATAGAACAGATACTGTTAAGATAGAAGGTTTTATAAGTTTTTATCTGAAAAACAGATCTCTTAAATTATTTAAAACTGATGATATTGAGATAAAGGAAACACAGAACATATTTAAACCATCTGAAACAGTAAAATACAACAATTCAACAAAATTACTTGATAGTATACTGGACGTTAATTTTATATTCAGGGAGATGTTTAAAAAAGCAGGAATTGAAAATAATTATAAATCTTTTGTTGATTACGTTAAAAATAAATATGATAACAAGGTCGAAGATATTTTTGAAAAGCTATTTTCATTAGAAAAAATAAAAGAATTTGTTAAAAAATACAAACTTATTAAAGATGAAAAAGCGGATAAATTTTCAAAACTAATATATCATTATTTAAAATTAAAATTCGATATAAATTCAGAAGATACTATTAATTTTGTAAAAGAGCTTATTAATGATAAAAAAAGTATTTCCCAGAAAAGTGAACAAGTAGAAACTGTTGATATAATAAATGAACACAATCGCAAAATAGAAATTATAAGTTTTATTCTTAACACAGAATATTCAAAAGGAGTTATAAATTTTGCCAGAGCGTATAATGCATTACAGTTACTTGGATTTAAATTTATTTCTTTTAAAAAACTTAAAGTTAATGATGAAGTTAAACAAAGTTTACAAATCAAAGCAAACGAATACAACAATATTATAAATGAAATATCTAAAATAAATTCACTTGTTATTTTTTATAACAATTTTGAAAGTTATATTACATTATCAACATTATCATCTGAATATGATGATTATATCGAAAGTGTTCATATTTTACCAAAATATAATATAGTATCAGGTTTGAGAGAATATACGTTTAAAGAAATGAGTGAAATTGTAGGTTATAACAGATATGATATATCATGGCATCCTAACTTTGCATTCCTTTTATTCTTGAAGAATGATAAAGGCGAGATAATAGGTGATATAGTTGAATTAAACAAAATGCTTGCAAACGAAGGTTGGGTTGCTCAAAACAGAAAATATCTTGAAGCGGTTGGATTGCGTGTTCCTTTACAATCTGACTCATCTGTTAGTATATTTATTCCAAGGCGGTTTAATTTTTCACAGAATGCTGTGTTTGTGAATTCTTTATTGCTTTTGTTACAGGGTGCCGACTGTGACTTTGATAAATTGTTTGTTTATACAAAATTAGTTAAAGTAGTTATGATTGATGAAAACGGAAAAGAAAAGGATTTATATACTTTTAATAATGTACTGAACAGAAAAATGCTTTTGAGGGCGTTAAAAACTGCAAAAAAAATAAGTTCTGAAAAATCAGGAAAACGTATAGAAGTAAGACTTGAAGATAAACCTTCTTTTGAATATCACGGTGGAAATATTATGAATGTCAATTCTTCTATTGAAGCGTTATCTGAGTTATACAGAAAAGGTGTTAAATCGTTGTTTAATTTGTTACCTTTGCTGGATATTTTTATTATACCTACCATAAAAGAGTTGTATTCAGAAGAATCAGAAGGGAGAACAAATACAGATATAGGTACAACCGCTCTTGGTATGCTGAAAAATACTCCTAATCAGCAATATGTCGGAAAAACGATAGGTATGCTGGTTTATTTTCAGTCGTTGTTATCACCAGGTTTTGTGACAATTTCAGGTAAAGAAAGTTTATTAGATAGAGTCGGACCTGGCGGAAAAACATTGCTGAATAAGGAAGGTTTACTTCATCTCTTTACTTATGCGTCTTATACCACTATGGTAGAATTTATTACTTTGGCTGTTGACGTTGTAAAAGATTTATCAGGAAGTCATATTTATCCTTTAATGACCAATCCTTTGCTTCCTGTATTCTTTACTTACATAAATTATAATTATTTAAAACTAAAAGATGAAATCCAAAATAAAACAGTTTTGTATTATAATAAGTATATAGTTAAAAATACATTCTTAAAGTTTATGATTATAAATGAATTGTTTAAAAAATATATCAATGTTTACAGAGTTGACACATCTAAACCTACACTGGATAAAGTATTGGATGGATTGATAGAAACCATAAAAGAAAACATGTTAAAGTTAAAAAATGATTTTAAATTAACAGTTGATTATAAAAAAGACATAGAAAATGTTGATGACAAAGATTTAGATAGTTCTTTACAGGCAGTTTCTGGCAAATATATTGATGAAGACAATAATATAAATAAATCAGAAATATTGAAATTATCGGATGATATTTTATTTTATAACAAAGATAGAGTAACTAAAGGAAAAGAATCAGATCTTTATGAAAATATGTTAAATGTTTACTATGCTTTATCTATAATAAAAAAATTAAATAATGACTTTTTCAAAGAACAGTTTGAAAAAATGACATTTAAACCTGTTGGTGTGATAAATTTTGGTAGTTATAACGATCCAAACTTTATTAGTTTTATGAATGCTGTTATGTTACCTATTGTAGAAAGGCTTATAAAGGTTCGTAAAGATTTAGAAGGTAATCCGTATAATCTTATGAGTTTCAGACAATTTACAGATAACTTTTTCAGTATTTTTGAAAACACAGATAAAACAAATACGATTATACATGCTTTATCAAGATCACTACACATAAATGATAATAACGAATCAACTTTTCAAAGTGCTTTAATAGTAAAGTTAATAAAGGATTTGGGGGAAATGTTTTATAAAATGTCTGAAAAAAAAGATGAAAACGTTGATAATTCTTTCAACATAACAGATGAAGATATAAAAACATTAAGTTCTTTTGCATATAATCTTAACATTGATTCGTTTTTAAAAAATGTAAATAACAAAATATATCTTTACGAACTGCGTGATACAAAAACAATCCACACTGCGTACGAGAGTTTTATAAATAATCTGATAGATATGTACAAAACAATAATAGATGCTGATAAACTGTCAAGCGAAGAAATACAAGATAAACTAAAAAGATTGGAAAACGGTGATATTGATTTTGTATTGTTTAAAGAAATAGTATATGGTTTTTATGAAAAATTAAAAGATTATTATGATAAGTTATCAAAAAAAGTAAAAAGCAAGGACGAGTTCAAAAATCTAAAAATCAAGGAAGAATTAAAAAAATTAGGAGTCAATAATGAATTAACAGGTACATTAAACTATTTCTTAAAAAATTATATAGATTACCTTGAAAAATATTCAAAAGAGAAGTTTTTATATGGTGTTATACATAAAGAAATTACATTTAAAATACATAGCAATTCTTCATATTTTGTTGAAAAAAGAATTGGTCCTAGGAAAGAATTACTATTTTTAATAAGACCTGATTTTAAAGATCTTGGAAACGAATTTGAAAACTTTATTAAAGAATATACTTCCGACTTTTTCAAGTATGCGTTTTCTTTCTTAAAAAGAGTTAATTTATTATACGAAGATAAGGTTACTGTTGATAAAAACAATAACTTTGTAAAAGACTCAGATAAAGTGATCAGAACTACTTTTAAAATTTACAATAATATAGGTGTTGTACCAAAGGTTGATATGATAACAAAAAACACAGATGTTGAGCTTTATAATTTATTTGCAAAAAACTACGAGCAAATGATTTCATATCTTTCGTCCTATTATGTTTCAGCTTTTAACTTAAAATATAACTTTATTAAAAACATTTCAACAATGAGTGAAGAAGACAAAAATAAATCTTTGGTATCTTTAAAGGTAGGATATCTTGCTGCTGTTACCAATGCATTACTGACATTTAAAGGTCTCATACTTGATGCTGTTGCAGCAAATGGTTATCCTCCAAATAATAATTACAAATTCAATTTGCTTATCTCAGGTTTTGATAATATTTTCAAGACTGTCAGTAAATCTTTGATAGACGTTATAACTTTTATAAAACAAAAAGATCAGAATATAGTGACAATAAGTAAACAAGAAGAGTTAACAAATAAAATTATTGGAGAATTGGTAACTAAACAAGAACAAGTAAAAATTAAAGATAAAACACCTGATGGAAAAGTAATTTCTTCTGCATCTAATGACAATGAAATTAATGAAATTAACAATTATAATTGTAAATAACTATGGGAAACTTTTGTATTAAAGACACTACATTTCACAACAAGCTCATTCAGGATTTTGAACCTGAATTCATCGATGTATTCCTGTCAGATAAAATAGATCTGGATCAGGAATACATATCTGACGAAGCGTATGAAAGTCTTTATAATGACCTGACAAACAATTATTTCATGTCTACTCAGTTTTTTGATGAAGTCAGACAGAAGCTATTTGAAGATGCTTATATCAAAGATACTTTAAGACTTTTTGTCCCTGAAAGTGTTGCTGATAGAATAATACAAACAGGAAAGAACTCTAAAACCTATACAGATTTACTTACTACATACAACCGTATCTTAGACCTTAAGACAGGATATAAAGATACGGATGGTAACCTTGTTTTAGGTGGCGGAACCTTATTTCTGAAAAATCATAAAGATATAGAAGATTATGTTTTAAGAAACAAATTCAATACTTTCAGAAAAGGATCAATGGAAGATTTTTATGACATTTTAGGTCTTAATGGCACTAACTATTCTTTTGGTAATGTTGTATCTGATTTTAGTTCTTCAGATGTTTTAAACAGTTTTAACAGATTTTTTAATCAGATGGTTGATGAAAGCGATGTAATAGAAGACAAACTTTCCGAACTTTCAGAAGCCACAGGAATAAAAGTAAAGGTTTTGGATTCAGAGAACTTTTACAAGGAGTTATTGGATAAAATCAAAGATAAGAACGTCTATAACTTAAAAAATCCAACCAAACTGAAACAATATCTTAAAAACAAAAAAGCTTTTTATTACATAAATGATCATGGAGAAACATTTATATATTTTAATAAAGACTATCTTTCCTATGATACTGTTTCTCACGAGTTCATGCATTTTGTTGTTGATGTTATTGAAAGGGAAGATCCAAAGTTTCTGGAAGAACTTTACAATTACATTAACATTAAGTTTGAAGATAAGGTTAAAGAACGTATAAACGTATACGGAGAAGAAAGTATTTATACTGATGAGTCCATTAAAAAAGAAATCCTTGTTGAAATACTTACAGATATTACTAATCTCAATGCAGTAAAAAGTGAAAGTCCTAATATTTTTAATAAGATATTTACATATATTAAAAGATTTATACTTCATATATTAGGTTTGGATTACAGTGAGAAAAGAAATCTGAGTTTATCTTTATTGCTTAATGACGATTTGTTTTTAAATAATTCAATAAATAAGATAAACAACATATTACAAAAAGAAGGTTTTATAACTAATCTTTACAGGGGGTTAGGTAGTCATGTATATTTTAATACAGTTATTAACGACCATATTGTTTCTTTAATAAATGCTTTAAAGTATATTACACCTTTGATAAATAATTTAAAGAAAGAAAATACATTATCATTAATATTAAATATAAATCAATTACTCAAACAGAGTGTTTTCGAACAGAACGCTGTTAGAGATAAAACTATCATTAAAAATTCATTGAGTTTATTGATAGACCTGCATAATATATTGAGAACAATCAATAATATATATCCTGCTTTTTCTGTTGCAAACGGTATATTCAGATTGTTTGAAATAAATGAAGATCTTATACAAAGACAATTTCCTGAAGATCTTATACAAAGAGAATTTTCTGAAGAACTTTACGATGAAGATAAAAGAATTGACAAACTTTTTAAAATTTATGATATAAGCACTAAAGACAAAGACTCTGACTTTTATACTTTACTTCATAATTTGTTTTTACAAAGGTTTAAATTATCCTTGAATTTAGTAACTAAAAACAATATAAATAATCTAAAACAAATAGATTTTAATGATGAATTTGAAAATCTGTTATATAATCATAAATTGGATTATTTTACAAAAGTTTTGGATTTAATTGCTTATTATGATTTTGTTTATAAATTATATAATATAGGGGGAATAGATTCTAAAAATACTTTAGAACAATTTGAACAAAAAATAATACAGAAATTAAATGAAGCATTTATAAAAAATTCAAATGAATATTTAAATCAAATAATACAAGAAATAAATGTTCTTGAAAGACAACTGTTAAATATAACTAACGTTGATAGTAACGAATACCAAGATATACAAAATAAAATAACAAAGTTTACAGAAATTAAAATTCAAATTGAAGAAGAAATTAAATCGTTTAAAGGTTTAAAAAATATAGAAAAAATAAGAGAACATATTAGAAAACTATCTAATCAGAGTGCTAATTATACTAATGAAATAACAAGCATTGAAACTTCTTTAAATGGTATAGTTGACAATCTGGCTAATAGTATTTATAATTACTTTTTCTTTGTAAAATCCAAAAATGAGGATAATGATGCTGAAGCAATAAGAAAAAACATGTATAATACTTTTGTTAATGCAATGATGGGATTATTTACAGGTGATAAATCACCAATACTTTATGAAATGAGTAATATTATAAATAATACAATAACAAGTCGTAAAATATACAACTATGAAACAAATGAACAACAAAAAGAAGCGTTAAAGAAAATTAATAACGATTGGATTATTAATACAATACATGAAACAGAAGAATATCTTTCTGTTCCTTTTGTGTTAAGAGCAGTTTATTTAAGAGGTATTGACAACATGTTGCATGAATTGAACAACAGAATTGATGGATTTTATATTGGTTATTTGTCACAAATATTTTATTCTGCTTCTTATGCTTTAAAAATATTAGAAGCAATAAAAGATTATAATAAAGAAATAAACAATGACAGAG
>Ga0308411_10000583_pt1 | contig 24362 bp, 27 predicted proteins | sample HotsprottomLayer_2_FD_203530 | JGI IMG/M metagenome (GOLD analysis project Ga0308411, IMG submission 203530) | Hot spring phototrophic mat microbial communities from Octopus Spring, Yellowstone National Park, Wyoming, United States -... | ecosystem: Environmental > Aquatic > Thermal springs >... | reverse complement strand
CGGCGGCTGGCCCGGGGGCATCTGCGCGCGCACTGCCGAGGGCGCTCAGTCGGTGCCGAGGCGCTCGACGACCGCGCGGCAGGCCAGCATATGCAGTCCGCCGTGGTGCACCGAGTATTGCGGCCAGCGGTAGCCGGCCGCGAGGCCGCGCGGCTCCGCATAGGGGTCCTTGCCGTTCAGGCCCACGAGCACCCACTCCTGCGTCTGCACGCCGATCTCGTCCAGGCCGCGGGGCCGAAGCCCGTCTCGTAGCGCTCGCGCACCGCGTTGGGCTGCACCTCGATGCCCACGCCGAGCGGCTTCAGCGTGGCGACGGACTCCAGCACGAGGCAGGGAACGCCGATCTCGTGCAGCGTCAGCGCGCGGGCGAGGGCGCCGATGGCGGGGCGCCGCGGCGCGCGGGTGTCCAGGCTCGACGCCTACCGCGCGGGTTTCATGCTGCGGGTCGGGTGGGTCGCGATCGCGGTCGTTCTCGTGATTCTCACGCGCGAGACCCACTCTCGCCAGGTCGTTCGCTGACCAGCCGCTCCCGCAGGCGGTACTTCTGCACTTTGCCGGTCGCCGTTCGCGGCAGCTCGGCGAGCTCGCGGATCCACTTCGGGCGGCTGTACTTCGGCAGGTCCGCGAGACGCGCTTCTGCGATGCGCGCCGCCTCGCCGTCGGGCAGACCGCTGCCGACGACGAACAGCGCCAGGCGGTCGAAGCCGTCCGCATCCGGCGCCACGACGCAGGCGGCCTCGCGGACCCGCGCGTCTCCCAGCACCGCTTCCTCCAGCGCCATCGGCTTCACCCACTGGCCGGCGACCTTCACCAGCTCGTCGGCGCGGCCCTGGTGGGTCCAGTAGCCGTCGGCGTCCACCGAGAACACGTCGCCGGTGCAGAACCAGCCGTCGCGGAACAGCCGCGCGGTCGCCTCCGGGTTGCTGTAGCGCAGGGCGAGCGAGGGATGGCGGATCCAGAGGATGCCCGGCTCGCCGGGCGGCGCCGGATTCCCTCCCGCATCGAGCAGCTTCGCCTCGACACCGGCGAGCGCCTCGCCGCAGGTGCCCGGCCGACTGCGCCCGGGGAAGTTGCAGAACGTGTTGCAGAAGGTCTCGGACATGCCGTGCGCCACGAGGATCTCGGTGCCGACCTTCGCGCGCCACTCGGCCTCGACCGCCTCGGGCAGTCGCTCGCCGGCCGTGAGGTTGCGTGGCACCGTCTTCATCGCCGCGAGCCGCTCGGGCGGCAGCGCGAGCAGGCGACGAAAGAACGAAGGCACCGCAAAGAAGAGCGTCGGCCGATGGCGCAATACCTGATCGACGATCTCGCCGGGCTCCGGCCAGCCTTCGTTCAGGATGGTGGCCGCGCCGCACGACAGCACGCCGAGGAAGCCGTTGTCGAGCCCGAAGGCGAAGAAGAGCTTGGAGGTGCCGAGCACGACGGTGCGCTCGTCCGCACGGATGACCTCCCGGAGCAGCTTGCCAGCGTGGGCGGCGTTCGCGTGGCTGTGCAGGATGCCTTTGGGGTGGCCCGTCGTGCCCGACGAGTAGAGCCAGAAAGCCTCGTCCTGCGGCGCGGTGGCGGCGCTCTCGAACTCGGCGGGTGCGGCGGCGACGGCGCGCTCGAACGAGCCCTCCGCGCCCCGTGCGGGCAGCAGCCGGGCCGCACCGCGCGCGGCCTGCGCGGCGGCCATGAAGTCGGGGTCGGCGACCAGGACCCGTGCGTTCGCGTCCGCCACGACGAACGCCTGCTCGCCGGGCGTGAGGCGGGTATTCAGCGCGATTGCGACCAGACCGGCCCGCAGCGCGCCCAGATAGGCGGCACAGAAGAGCGGCGTGTCCTTCATCAGGAAGCACACGCGCTCGCCGCGGCCGAGGCCGAGCCCGACCAAAGCGTTCGCGGCCCGCGACGCTGCGCTGTCGAGCTCGCGATAGGTCAAGACGCCGCCGGCGTGAAGGATCGCCGGACGGTCCGCGAACCGTGGCTCGCGCGCTTTGGCGAGAACGGCATCGGCGGCGTTGAGCGTGGCCATCGCGGCCGCAGAATAGCGCGAAGCGGCTGGCGCCCGCCCGCCTCGCCGGGTCGGTCAGACGACCGGGTCGGCGGCGAAGGCGTCGAGGTCGGTCGACAGGTCGGCGAAGAACGGCTCGAGCGCCTTGATCCCCTGTGCGAAGGCGTCGAGGTCGTAGCCGCCTCTCGGTTGCAGGACCTTCGACGCGGGCCGCGGCTGGTTGAACACGAACACCTCGCGGCCGCGCACCCCGAACAGCTGGCCGGTGATCGCGTTGCCGGCGGGCGAGGCGAGCAGGCTCACCAGCCGCGCGACGTAGAGCGCGGGCAGCTCGAGCGTGCTGCGCTTGTACGCGGCCTGCGCCTCGTCGGCCGGCTGCATGTCCGCCGTGGCGCGGGTCGCGGCGAACGGGGCGACGGCGTTGCACGCGATCTGCACGCTCGCGAGATCGTGCGCGACCGCGCGCGTGAGGCCGAGCAGGCCGGCCTTGGCGGCGGAGTAGGCGGCGTGGCCGGGGCGGCCGTAGAGGCCCGCGCTCGACACGACGTTGACGATCGCGCCCGGCGCCCGGCCGCGCCGCACCGCGTCGCGCATGACCGGCGTGGCCGCCGCGAGCAGGTAGTACGCGCCGGAGAGGTTGGCCCCCAGCACCGCGTCCCAGACCGCCGCGCCAGCGGTGAAGATGAACCCGGCACGGACGATCGCGGCATTGTTGACCACGACGTCGAGCGCGCCGAAGCGCTCGACCGCGAGCTCGACCGCCTCGCGGCAGATCGCCGGGTCGGCCACGTCGCCGCAGATCGCTGCGGCGTTCGCCTTGTTGCGGACCACCTCCTCGGCCAGACGCGGCTCCAGCGGCGCGCCATCCACCGACACGCCCGAATCGACCACCACCACCCGCGCGCCGTGCGCGAGGAGATCCTCGACGATCGCGAGTCCGATCCCGCGGGCGCCGCCGGTGACGATCGCTACACGCTCCTCGAGGTCCATGGGTCGCTCCGGTCAGGGGATGTCGATAGGGGTGCCAGGGGTCCGCCGCCGCTAACCTAGCCAGTGCCGGCCAGCGCGTCAAACGGACCGCGAAAAAAACAGGGCGCCCGGAGAGCGCCCTGAAAGACAAGCCCTTGCGGGCTTCGCCCCTGCTAAGCGGGGACTGCGGTGCGGGCCCCGACCGGGGCCCGCACGCGGCTAGCCGTGATAGGCGGACTCGCCGTGGTAGTTGACGTCCAGGCCCTCGCGCTCCTCTTCCTCGGTCACGCGCAGGCCCACGATCGCGTCGGCGATCTTGTAGGCGATGGCGGCGACCACACCCGACCAGACGATCGTCAGCAGCACGGCCTTCGCCTGGATCCAGACCTGCTCGCCGATGCTGCTGAAGCCGGTCGCGGCGGTGACCCAGTCGGTGACGAAGCCGGGCCCGCCCAGGCTCGGGGCGTTGAACACGCCCGTCAGCAGCGCGCCGAGAATGCCGCCCACCGCGTGCACGCCGAACACGTCGAGCGAGTCGTCGGCGCCGAGCAGCCGCTTGAGTCCGTTCACGCCCCACAGGCACACGAGGCCCGCGGCGAGCCCGATCACGAACGCGCCGGGGATGCCGACGTTGCCGGCGGCCGGCGTGATCGCGACCAGCCCGGCGACCGCGCCGGACGCCGCGCCCAGCATCGACGGCTTGCCCTTGAACAGCCATTCCCCGAACGACCACGCGATGACCGCGCAGGCGGTGGCGAGCAAGGTGTTGATGAATGCGAGCGCGGCCGAGTTGCCGGCCTCGAGCGCCGAGCCGGCGTTGAACCCGAACCAGCCCACCCACAGCAGCGCCGCGCCGACCATCGTGAGCGGCAGGTTGTGCGGCGACATCGCCTCGCGGCCGAAGCCGATGCGCTTGCCGACCATGTACGCCCCAACCAGGCCGGCGATGCCGGCGTTGATGTGCACGACGGTGCCCCCGGCGAAGTCGAGCGCGCCCCACTGCCAGATCAGGCCGGCGGTCGCGTTCAGCTGATCCACCAGTTTCGGATCGGTGTAGGCATCCGGGCCCGGCCAGAACCACACCATGTGCGCGATCGGCGCGTAAGCGAAGGTGAACCAGACGACCATGAAGATCAGCACCGCGGCGAACTTGATGCGCTCGGCGAACGCGCCGACGATCAGGCAGCAGGTGATCGCCGCGAAGGTCGCCTGGAACGCGACGAACACGATCTCCGGGATGACCACACCCTTGCTGAAGGTGGCGGCCGTCGCGAACTCGCCCGCCGGGACGTTGAGCGCGCCGCTCAGGAACAGCCGGTCGAAGCCGCCGATGAACGCGTTGCCCTCGGTGAACGCGAGGCTGTAGCCATAAACGAACCACAGCACGGTGATCAGCGAGAAGGTGACGAACACCTGCATCAGCACCGAGAGCATGTTCTTCGCGCGCACCATGCCGCCGTAGAACAACGCGAGCGCCGGGATGCTCATCATGATCACGATGACCGTGCAGATCAGCATCCAGGCGACGTCGCCCTTGTTCGGCTCGGGGGCCGCGGGCTTGGCCTCGGTCTTCTCCTCCATCTTGACCGTCTCGGTGACGGTGCCGGCCTTGGCGTCGACCTTGATCGTCTCGGTGACGGTGCTCGTGGTCGCCGCAGGCTTGTCCTGCGCGGCCACGATGCCCGGGGCGCCCAGCGTGACGGCGCCTAGGAGCGCGAGCAGCGCGATCAGCTTTCGCATGTCCAAGTACCTCCCTTAGAGCGCTTCCGCGCCGGTCTCGCCGGTGCGGATGCGGATGACCTGTTCCAGATCGAAGACGAACACCTTGCCGTCGCCGATCTTGCCGGTGTTGGCTGACTTCTCGATCGCCTCGATCACCTGCTCGAGCATCTCGGTCTTGATGGCGACCTCGATCTTGACCTTGGGCAGGAAGTCGACGACGTACTCGGCGCCGCGGTAGAGCTCGGTATGGCCCTTCTGGCGCCCGAAGCCCTTCACCTCGGTGACGGTGACGCCCTGCACGCCGATCGCGGACAGCGCCTCGCGGACCTCGTCGAGCTTGAACGGCTTGATGATGGCGGTGACGAATTTCATGTGCGATTCCCCAGTTGCGGCGGCCACCGCGGCGGGCGACCGCCTAGGCCGCTCAGAACGTCTTCTTCACATAGACGACGAAGGAGTCCTTCGCGGTGTTGTACCCGGCCGGCGTGGTGTAGAAGTTGGTGCCCGCGTCGCCGTTCTTGACGTTGTTGTCCGCGTAGTACGCGCCGAGCTCGGTGTTCTTGAAGAACCCCGAGGGCACGGTGTAGGCGACCCCGAGCAGCCAGTCGTTGTACGACGCCTCGGTGGCGTCGGCGCGGTTGCCGTCGCGCTTGACGTCGAGGATCCCGTAGTGGGCCTTCAGCGTCAGGCCGGTCTCGCCGACCGGGAAGTTCACGAAGAAGTCGAGATACCAGCTGCCATCGGTCTTCTGGCCGGTCGGCCGGGCACCGAAGTAGTCGGTGAAGCTGTACGAGTACTTCACCCCGAGCCACTTCCAGCCGAGCCCCAGGTAACCCTCCCAGGTGTCCGCGCTGACGACGCCGGGGTTCTTGGTACCGGGATACCAGTAGTAGATCGTGCCGATGTCGAAATAGAAGTCGGTGTCGCCGATGTTGCGCTTGAAGCCGCCGTAGAAATCCCATTCGAGGCTGGAACGGGTGTAGAGATCGAAGTCCTGCAGCCAGCTCACGTTCGACGCCCAAGTGCCGGCGTACAGGCCGCTCGAGTGGGCGAAGTCGAACCCGCCCTGCACCGCCGGGTTGCCGCCGGTCTGGCGGATGCTGCGGAACAGGTACTGGCTGAACAGGCCGACATTGGCGGTGAACTCGAACGGCGAGTCCGCCGCGAGCGACGGTGCGGCGGGCGCCGCGAGCGCGGCAGCGGCTGCGGCGGTGGCAATGAGCTGCTTCATCGGAATGTTCCCCCTTATCGAGTGATGACGAGTCACGACGGCACCGCATGCCAGCATTTCATGTGCCAGCGAGCATTCGTCATGAATTTCAGAGAGTTACGCGCCGTGGTGGAGCGCGCGATCGATCCGCCGCACGAACCCGGTGCAAGCGGCTTCCGGGATGCACCAGATCGGGGCGCGCGGGGCCGGCCGCTGCAGCCAAAGGGTGCGTCGAGGGTCAAGTGCTAGACTCGGCCCGGGCGAGAGCGGAGTGAGCTTGGAATGGCTGGGCCCCGATTCGTGGACGAGCTGAACGCGCGCGTGAGCGAGTTCCTGGCGGCGAGCCCCGCGCGCGATCTTGAGAAGAACCTGCGCGCGCTGTTCAGCGCATCGCTCGCGCGGCTTGACCTCGTCACCCGCGAGGAGTTCGACGTCCAGGCGAAAGTGCTCGCCCGCACACGGGAGAAGCTCGCTGCCCTCGAGGAGCGCGTGGCGGCGCTCGAGCGCCAGCTCGAAGCCGATCGCGCCGCGCCGCCGGGCGGCGGCTGAGCCCGCCGGCCTGGCTGGCCCGCCGATGTCGCTCGCGCTCGTGCACAGTCGGGCGCTCGCCGGCCCGGAGGCCCCTCCGGTCACGGTCGAAGTGCACCTCGCGAACGGCCTACCGAGCTTCACCATCGTGGGCCTGCCGGACACCGAGGTGAAGGAGTCGCGCGACCGGGTCCGCGCCGCGGTCGTCAACTGCCGGTTCGAGTTCCCGTCGCGCCGGATCACGGTCAACCTCGCGCCAGCCGACCTGCCCAAGGAGAGCGGCCGGTTCGACCTGCCGATCGCACTCGGCATCTTGGCCGCCTCGCGCCAGCTGCCGGCTGGGGCGCTCGGCGGCTACGAGTTCGCAGGTGAGCTCTCACTCTCGGGCGAGCTCCGACCAGTGCGTGGGGCGCTGGCCATGACGTACCGCGCGACGCGGTCTGGCCGGGCGTTCGTGCTGCCGGCGGCGAGCGCCCGCGAGGCGGCGCTGGTGCGCGAGGCGACCGTCTATCCAGCCGACTCGCTCTTGCAAGTGTGTGCTCACCTGACTGGTGAGCGGCCGCTGGCCCGGGTGCTTGAGTCGCCCACCGCCCGCCAACCGGCTTATCCGGAGCTCTCGGAGGTGCGCGGGCAGGCGCACGCGAAGCGGGCGCTCGAAGTCGCTGCCGCCGGCGGGCATTCGATCTTGATGGTCGGGCCACCGGGCACCGGCAAGTCGATGCTCGCCCAGCGCTTGCCGGGCCTGCTGCCGCCGATGACCGATGACGAGGCGCTCGATGCGGCCGCGGTGCAGTCGCTGGATGCCGCCGGGTTCAGGGTCGAGCGCTGGCGCCAGCGACCGTTTCGCGCGCCGCACCACACCGCGTCGGCGGCGGCCATGGTGGGCGGCGGCGGCAACCCGCGGCCCGGCGAGATCTCGCTCGCCCATCGGGGCGTGCTGTTCCTCGACGAGCTGCCCGAGTTCCCGCGCAGCGTGCTCGAGGTGCTGCGCGAGCCGCTCGAGTCCGGCCGGGTGTCGATCGCGCGCGCCGCGCGGCACGCCGAGTTCCCGGCCCGCTTCCAGCTCGTGGCGGCGATGAACCCCTGCCCGTGCGGCTACCTCGGTCATTTCAGCGGCAAGTGCCGCTGCACGCCCGACCAGATCGCGCGCTACCGGGGCAAACTGTCCGGCCCGTTGCTCGACCGCATCGACATCCACATCGAGGTGCCGGCGGTGCCGGAAGCGGAGCTGCTCGCCGGGCCGGCGGGGGAGACGAGCGCAGCGGTGCAGGCGCGGGTCGTCCGCGCGCGCGCGCGCCAGCTTGCCCGGCAAGGGAGGGCGAACGCCGAGCTCACGGCACGCGAGACCGAACGGCACTGCATCGCCGATGCGGCGGCGACGGCGCTGCTCAAGTCGGCGATCGCCCGGCTGAATCTCTCGGCACGGGCCTACCACCGGGTGCTACGGCTCGCTCGCACGATCGCCGATCTGGCTGGCGCGGAGACGATCGGGGCGGTCGAGGTCGCCGAGGCGGTGCAGTACCGGCGCGGCGACCGGAGTGTGTAGGTGGCGACTTACGCGATCGGCGACGTGCAGGGTTGCCTCGCGCCGCTCGAGCGGCTGCTCGATGCGATCGGGTTCTCGCCGGCCCGGGACCGGCTCTGGTTCGTCGGCGATCTCGTCAACCGGGGCGCGCAGTCGGCCGCAGTGCTGCGGCTCGTCCGCAGCCTCGGCGACCGGGCGGTCGTCGTCCACGGGAACCACGATCTGCATCTGCTCGCGTTCGCCTGCGGGCACGCGCGGGCGCGTGCCGACGACACGTTTCACGACGTCCTCGATGCCCCTGACCGGGACGAGCTGCTCGCGTGGCTGCGACGGCGGCCGCTGCTGCACCTCGAGGGCGGCTACGCGATGGTGCACGCCGGGCTGCTGCCGGCGTGGTCGATCGCCCGCGCGCGCGAGCTCGCGGCCGAGGTCGAGGCGGTGCTGCACGGCCCGGGCTATCCGGAGTTCTTCGCGCAGCTCTACGGCAGCCGGCCGGCCGCCTGGCGCGACGACCTGCGCGGCGCGGACCGGCTGCGCGTGATCGTGAACGCGATGACGCGGATGCGCTTCTGCACCGCCGACGGCGTGATGGACTTCCACGTCAAGGGCGAGGTCGCGAAGGCGCTGCCCGGCTACATGCCCTGGTTCGACGTGCCGGGCCGCGCGAGCCGCGGCACGCCGGTCGTGTGCGGGCACTGGTCGGCGCTCGGGCTGCGCATCACGCCGGACCTCTTGGCCCTCGACACGGGTTGCGTGTGGGGCGGGCATCTCACTGCGGTGCGGCTGGAGGATCGACGGGTGTTTCAGGTTGCGTGCGGGCCTGGAGCGCGCGCCGGCGCGTGAACGCTCCCGACCCCGGACCCCGCGGTCACTGCGGGCCGTGAACCGCGATCCAGTGTCGCGCGATCTGCTCGCGCGTGCAGAGCCAGACGCGGTCGTGCCGCGCGACGTGGTCGAGGAAGCGCTCCAGGGCGGCGAGCCGCCCCGGACGCCCGGCCAGGCGGCAGTGCAATCCGACCGACATCATCCGCGGGAACTCGGCGCCTTCAGCGTAGAGCACGTCGAAGGTGTCCTTGAGGTAATCGCTGAACTGTGTACCGTTGGTGAAGCCCGCCGGCATCGCGAAGCGCATGTCGTTGGTGTCGAAGGCGTACGGCACCACGAGGTGGCGTCGGCCTGCCACCACGAGCCAGGACGGGAGGTCGTCGGCGTAGCTGTCGGAGTCGTACAGGTACCCGCCGTGCTCGACCACCAGCCGGCGCGTGTTCACGCTCGTGCGCCCGGTGTACCAGCCGACTGGCGCGCGCCCGGTCAGGGTACGGATCGCCGCGCTCGCCTGGCGGATGTGCTCGCGCTCGACCGCCTCGGGGACGGCCTGGTAGTCGATCCACCGCCAGCCGTGGCAGGCGATCTCGTGCCCGCTCTCGACCATCGCGGCGGCCGCGTCCGGATTGCGCGCCAGCGCCTGCGCCACGGCGAAGATGGTGAGCGGGATGCGCCGCCGCTCGAACAGCCGCAGCAGCCGCCAGAAGCCCGCGCGGCTGCCGTACTCGTAATGCGACTCGATGCTCAAGTTGCGGCCGGCCACCGGCGTGGCGCCGACCAGGTCGCAGTTGAGCACCTCGCAAGTCTCGTCGCCCTCGAGCACCGACCGTTCGGCCCCTTCCTCGTAGTTGAGCACGATCTGCAGCGCCAGGCGCGCGCCGCCGGGCCACTGCGCATGCGGCGTGCGGCGGCCGTAGCCGACGAAGTCGCGCGGCGGCGCGCTCATCCCCGGCCGGGGACCGTTCGGCGTGGCCGTCGCACCCGCTGCAGCCTCAGTTGGTCGCGATCCCGGCGTCGCGGAAGATCCTGGCGAACCGGGCGATCTCGGCGCGCACCAGCGCGTCGAACTCGGCTGGCTTCATGGTCATCGGCTCGGCGCCCTGCGCGAGCAGCTTCGGCCGCAAGTCGGGGTGCGCCACCGCGGCGGCCACCTCGACGTTCAACCGCTGGACGACCGCGCTCGGCGTACCGGCGGGCGCGAGCAGGCCGAACCAGGGCGTGAACTCGTACCCGGGCACGCCCGCCTCGGCGACCGTCGGGGCATCGACGGCGGCCGACCGCTGTCGCGTGGTGACGCCGACCGCGATCACCTTGCCGCCGTCGAGCAGCGACTTGGCCGCGTTGACCGGCACGATCGTCAACTGGATGCGGCCCGCGAGCACCTCCTGGAGCTGTTCCGCCGGCCCCTTGTACGGCACGTGGACGATGTCGATACCCGCCATGCTCTTGAGGACCTCGCCGGCCAGGTGCGTCGCGGTGCCGTTGCCCGAGGAGCCGTAGTTCAGCCGCCCGGGTTGAGCCCGCGCGAGCGCGATCAGGTCGCCGAGCGTGCGCGCGCCGACCTCCGGTCCGACCACCAGCACGTAGGGCACCGCGGCGATCGGCGAGACCGCGGCGAAGCTCTCGGCCGAGTCGTAGCCGAGATTGCGGTAGTAGGTGGCATTGATCGTGTGGCTGGTCGAGGCGAGGAACAGCGTATGGCCGTCGGGCGCGGACTTCGCCACCGCCGCCGCCGCCACGGAGCCGCCGGCGCCGGGGCGATTCTCCACCACCACCGGCTGCCCCAGCGTCGCCGACAGCCGTTGCCCGACGAGCCGGGCGAGGATGTCGGCCGATCCCCCGGGCGAGAAGCCGACCAGCACCCGAATCGGACGCGAAGGATAGGCTTCCTGGGCCCCGGCCGCGCCGGCGAGCAGCGCGCAGCACGCGGCGAGCAGAACGAGACGAGCGGACATACGGCCTCCACGACGACGCCGTGATTGCAGCATGGACCACTTGATCAGGCTATCGCGTTTATCTGCATAATTGGTGAGATATGCTGAACATTACGCTGCGGCAGCTCCGCGCCTTCGCGGCGGTGGCCGAAAACGGGCACTTCGCGCGCGCCGCCGAGCGGCTGCACGTGACGCCGTCCGGCCTGTCGATGCTGGTGCGCGAGCTCGAGGGCCAGCTCGGCGTGCGACTGCTGTTTCGCACGACGCGCGTGGTGCGGCTCACCGAGGCCGGGATCGAGTTCCTGCCGCTCGCCCAGAAGGTGCTCGCCGACTTGGAGTCGGCGGTCGCCGCGTCGCGCTCGCTCGCCGAGCTGAGGCGCGGGCGGGTGAGCATCGCCGCGTCGATCGTCGTCTCGGCGACGCTCCTGCCCTGGGCCTTGCGCGGCTTCGTCGCGCGCCATCCCGGAATCCGCTGCGTGCTGAGGGACGGCCTCGAGGAGGACATTCGCGACCAGGTGCGCCGCGGCGACGTGGACCTCGGCGTCGGGACGCTGCTCGACGCCGAGCCCGGCCTCGCCCAGCTCACGCTGCTCGAGGATCAGCTGGTGGCGCTGGTCGGCGACGGCCATCCTCTCGCCGCCCGGCGGACGCTGACCTGGCGGGACCTGGCGCGCTACCCGGTGATCGCGCTGACGCCGCGCAGCCCCTCGCGCGCGCTCGCCGACGCCGCCTTTCGAGCCGCCGGCATCGCGCCGACGCCGGCCTATGAGGCGTCCTTCTCCTCGACCGTCATCAGCATGGTCGCTGCCGGGCTCGGTGTCGCCGCGCTGCCGCTGAACGTCCGGCAAGTGGCGCGGCGGGTGAAGGTCCACGCCCGCAAGCTCGTGCCCGCGACAGCGCGCCGCTTGGGCGTGTTCTGGCGCGACGACGCCGAGCTATCCCCGGCGGCCGCGGCGTTTCGGTCGCACCTCGCGGACTTCGTGCGGGCGGGGCGCGGCCCGCTTGCAGTGCCGCTCGAGCGCTGAACTCGCCGCCCGCTGCGCGGCCGGAGGGATTCCGTTGGATCGCGCGGGCCCCGCGGCCGACTGTCCCCGCGCGACGGCACCACCGCCGCGGCATCACCACCGCACCTCGAACCGGCACGCATCCGCGCCGCAAGCCTCGCACGCGGTCTCGACGACCCTCGCGTCCGATCGCACGAGCGCCCGGAAGAGTCGCTCGAACGTCGCGGCGTAGTAGTCGCAGAGCGGCTCGTCGGCGGCGGCGCCGCGGCACAGCGGATTGCCTGCGATCGCCAGCGTCGCCGGCCGTCCGGCCGTCGCGGTGAACCGGCCACTGCCGGCGAAGGTCCAGGCATGCCGGCCGATCGCGGCGAGGAGGAGCGGCGCGGCGAGCGCGGCCGGCAGCGCGCGGAGCACGCCCCGGGCGACCGCCGGGATGCGGTGAGCGAGGAGATAGTCGCCGGTCAGCGCGCCTGCGCGGCGCGCCACGCGGCGTGCCGCGCGCTCGCCGAGCACGCCGCGCAGCGCGCGGTGGAGGCGCACCACCTCGCGCTCGTCCACCATCGCCTCGGGCGGCGCGCGCAGGTAGTGCGCGAGCCCGGCGGTGGCGAACACCGCCGCCGCGTGCGCCGGGGCCGCCCCGCCGAGCGCCTCGGCCACGCGCGTGATCGCGTTCGGGCCGATGCGCGCACCGGACGCTGGCGCAATGCCCGGGCGGTGCTGCGCGATCATGCTTCAGCGCCGGGCGGTGAGCGTCTCGGTCTCGCTGTCGGCGAGCTGCTCGGTGCCGCCGCCGCACACCTTCGCCGCCGCGGCGGTCTCGCGGCGGCGCAGCTCGATCTTGCGCGTGTGCATCGTTTTCCACGACCCGGCGCCCGCCGCCTCGGTCGCCGGCGCCTCCAGCCGCCGCGAGCCGTCGAAACCGAAGTCCACGCGCTTCTTCGACTGCGGCCCCCAGTAGCCGACGCGCCCGAGGTCGTAGAAGGTGCGCTGGAACCCGCTCTTCAGGAACGCCTTGAGGCAGCCGAGCATGTAGCGGCGCTTGGTGCGGTCGCGGATCCACGGGTACTCGAGGAACGACTTGCGCATGTAGAACCGCCGGTAGTTGTGCATCACCCGGTCGAGCAGCTCGGGGCGATCCATCGCGTCGGGCTTGATGATCGGGGTCACGAAGTTGTACTTCTCGAAGTCGAACACCTCGACCTTGTCGCCGAGCTCCTGGAAGAGGTCGGAGAACGGCCACGGCGTGTACATCGCCCAGTTCGCCATGTCGGGCTTCCAGTCGAGCGCCATGCGGTAGGTCTCCTCGAGGGTCTCGCGCGTCTCGTTCTCGAGGCCCACGATGAACTGCGCCTCGGCGACGATGCCCGCTCTGCGCAGCAGCTCGATCGCCTTCTTGTTCTGGGCGATCGTGGTCTCCTTGTTGAAGCGGTCGAGCTTGAGCTGCGCCGCCGCCTCGGTGCCGAGCGAGACGTGGATCAGGCCCGCCTTGCGGTAAAGCGGCAGCAGCGCCTCGTCGCGCAGGATGTCGGTGACGCGCGTGTTGATCCCCCACAGCACCGGGAGGTTGCGCTCGATCAGCGCCTCGCAGAAGGCGATGAACTTCTTGCGGTGGATCGTCGGCTCCTCGTCGGCGAGGATGAAGAAGCCGACCTGGTGGTCGCGCACCAGGGTCTCGATCTCGTCGACGACCTTCTTCGGGTCGCGCACGCGGTAGTCGCGCCAGAACTTCCACTGGCTGCAGAAGCTGCAGGTGAACGGGCAGCCGCGCGCGAAGTTGGGGATCGCCACCCGCACGCCCATCGGGATGTAGATGTAGTTCGCCCACTCGAGGATGCTCCAGTCGGGGGCGATGCGGTCGAGATCGGCGACCGGCGGCTCGGCCGGCGTCGCGACGATCTGCCCGTCGGCCACGAAGGCGATGCCGCGAATCTCCCGCGCGCCGCCGGGCCAGCGGCCTTCATCGACCGCCCGCACGAGGTTCAGGAACACCTGCTCGCCCTCCCCGCGCACCACCGCGTCGATCCACGGCGCTTCTTTCAGCACCTGCTGGTACATGAAGGTGCCGTGGATGCCGCCGAGCACGGTGGTGATCCGCGGATCGACTTGCTTCGCGATCCGCAGCAGCGCCTCGGCCTTGTAGATGGCCGGTGTGATGGCCGTCGCGCCCACGATGTCGGGCCGGATCTGCCGGATGCGGGCCTCGACCTCGGCGTCGCTCAGGTGGTGGGTCATCGCGTCGACGAAGACGACGTCGGTGTACCCACCGGCCTTGAGGTAACCGGTCAGGTAGGCCACCCACGCCGGCGGCCAGTTGCCGGCGATCTCGGCGCCGCCGGAATGGTAGTTGGGGTGGAGCAGCAGGATCCGCACGGGCAGCCCTCCGGAAGACCTCCGCCCGTACCGTAGGCCCACTTGGGTGAGCCGCCTTTGAGCTATGTCAATCGATCCTGACGTCAGCGATGGCTGACGGCCCGGATCGGCCGTTCGGCCGCGGGTGGGGCCGATGGCTCGGCCGGCCGAGGTGCGGGCGACAGCCCGAGCTCGGCGGCGATCGCGGCGTGCGCCCGGCGGGCGACCTCGCGGCGGTGCAGCGGGGTCGCGTCGAAACAAGGCACGAAGCGCAGCTCGACAGTGAGCGATCGCGCCGAGGCGATGCGCCAGACCGAGGCGACGAGCGAGTCGTCGCCGACGTAGGCGGCGGCATCCGTCTGAACGTCCGCCTCGTCGAGATAGCGCAGCGCGACCGGGAGCACCATCGCGCGGGCGTCGATCGCCGGCTGCAGCAGCGCGGCGTGGAAGTGCCGCAGCGACCGGCCGTCGGTGGTCGTGCCCTCGGGGCACACCGAGACGAGCCGCCCGCCCTCGAGCGCCGCGACGATCCGCTCGTTGGTTAGGCGCGCGTGGCGGCGGTTGCCGCGCTCGATGAACAGCGTCCCGACGCGGTCCACCAGCCGCCCGACGACTGGCCAGTCGCGAATGTCGGACTTCGCTACGAACAGTCCCGGCGCGACGGCGTACACCGCGAAGATGTCGAGCCAGGAGGTGTGGTTCGAGACCACCAGGCAGCGCTCGGGGAGCGCCCCCGGCGCGTTCCGGGTGCGCACGGCGACCCCTAGAATGGCGAGCAGCTGGCGCGACCAGCGCTCGAGCTGTCGATCCTGGGCGGCCGGCGCGAGGCGCGGATAACGCGTGTGCACGATCCACAACCCGCGCGCGACGTGGGCCGCGAGGCGCAGGATGCGAAACAGCCGCACGGGCAAGGGCGCAAGGCGGCGGGCCATGGCGCGCCGATTCTATCGGGGGACGGGATGGACAATTGCGTGTTCTGCAGGATCGTCGCGAAGGAGATCCCGGCGAGCGTGGTCTACGAAGACGAGCGCACGATCGCCTTCATGGACATCGGGTCGGTCAATCCGGGCCACATGCTGGTCGCGTGCAAGCCGCACGTCGAGAACGTCTTCGGACTGGACGATGAGCTCGCCGCGGCAGTGATGCGCACCACCGTGCGGGTGGCGCGCGCGCTCAAGGCGGCGCTCGCCCCCGAAGGCGTGAACCTCTTCCAGGCGAACGGCGCCGCAGCCGAGCAGACGGTGTTCCATTTCCACGTCCACGTGCTGCCACGGCACCGCGGCGACGGGATGCGCCTCGCGTGGCCGGTGAAGAACCCGCCGCGCGCGGCGCTCGAGCAGACCGCAGCGGCCCTGCGCGCGGCGCTCTAGAGAAGGACCGACCTGCCGAAGCTGCGGCGGTAGATCGCGTCGATCTCCGCGCGGGTCGGCCGGTGATTCTGGCCGCCGCGCGAGGCGACCTTGATCGCGCCCATCACCGAGGCGAGGCGGCCCGAGGTCGGCCAGTCGAATCCGGCGGCGATGCCGTACAACAGCCCGGCGCGGTAGGCGTCGCCGCAGCCGGTCGGGTCGACCACCTCGGCCGCGGCGACGCCGGGGATCTCGTGGCGTTCGCCGCCGGCGAGGATCGTGGAGCCGTTTGCGCCCTTGGTGACGACGAGCGCGTCCACGCGCTGCGCCAGCGCCTCCAGCGCGAGACCGGTCTTCTCCTCGAGCATCCGGCCCTCGTAGTCGTTGACCGCGAGATAGCTCGCCGCGTCGACCATCCGCAGCAGCTCCGGGCCGTCGAACATCGGCAGCCCCTGGCCCGGATCGAACATGAACGGGATGCGCGCGGCGGCGAGCTGCTCGACGTGCGCGAGCATGCCGTCGCGGCCGTCCGGGGCGACGATCGCGAGGCTCACCCCGAGGCTCGCGTCGATGCGGTTGGCGTGCGAGTGGTTCATTGCGCCGGGGTGGAAGGCGGTGATCTGGTTGTCGTCCAGATCGGTGGTGATGAACGCCTGCGCGGTGAGCGTGCCCGGGATGGTGCGAACGTGGTCGCGGGCGAGGCCGAGCGCGGCGAGCCGGTCGAGGTACGGGCCGGCATCCTCGCCGACCGCGGCCATGATCACCGGCTCCCCGCCGAGGAGCTTCAGGTTGTAGCCGATGTTGCCGGCGCAGCCGCCGAACTCGCGCCGCAGCTCCGGCACGAGGAAGGCGACGTTCAGGATGTGGATCCGGTCGGGGAGGATGTGCTCCTTGAAGCGGCCGCGGAACACCATGATGTTGTCGTAGGCGATCGAGCCGCAGATCAGGATGCGCATGTCGGTCTTCCGCTAGAGGTGGAACACGAACAGCCGGTAGCCGCTCGCGTTCAGCCCGGCGACGTCGAGGTGGAGCTTGAAGGCGTGCTCGCCGTTGGCCGGGAAGATCGGCTCGCGGTCGGCGAGCTCGCCGAGGTAGTCGCGCGGGCGCAGCACTCGGCGCGCCACCGGCCGATCGTACCCGTCGGTGAGCGTGAGCTCGAGCGCGGGCAGCGCCTGGCCGAACACCGCCCGGTTGCGCAGTACCGCCGCGAGCGTGGCGACGTCCGGCACGTCGCGCTCGGCGACGAGCTCCGATGACTCGATGGTGATCAGGTGAGCGTGGCGCGGCAGCGGCACGTCGCAGCCGAGCCGCGCGCATGCCGCCTCGAGCCAGGGGCGGGCGGCGGGTGCGAGCACCGCGACCTCGCCGCGGTACGCATGGAGCAGCTGCGCGGCGAGCGCGAGCGTCGCGGCGGCGCTCGCGAGCCCCCACCACGCGGCGCGCAGGCGCGCGGCGCGGCGCACGCGGGGACCGAACTCGAACGGCGCGTCGCCCGCGCCGGGCGCACGGTCGGCTTCGGGCGGCGAGGGCGGCTGGGCGGCCGCGGTCTCGACTGGTCCCGGATCGGCTACCGGCGGTGGTGCGGCTGCGACCGCCGGGGTGGCCGCTGCCTCGTCGGCTGGCGCCGGCGCCGCCTCGGGCGCGGCGACCAGCGCCGCGCGCGCGTCGAACACCGCGTGGCAGCGGCCGCAGCGCACGTGCCCGTCGCGCGCCGCGAGCTGCGCGGGCTCGACCCGGAACGCGGTCCGGCAATGCGGGCAGCGCGTGATCATGCGCATCGGCGCACGCCCTCGAGCGCGATCCAGCCGTCCTCGGCGCCGAAGACCGCGAGGTCGAACCACGGCGCGTACGCCGCGGCGACCGCCGCGCCCTGCGGCTCGAGCAGGCCGGCGAGCGCGATCCGTCCGCCCGGGCGGGTGTGCGCGGCGAGCGCCGGCGCGAGCAGCGCGAGCGGGTTGGCGAGGATGTTGGCCACGACCAGGTCGGCAACCAGCGGGACCGGCATCGCCGCCTCGCGAAACTGCGCGCCGACCCGGTTCAGCGCAGCGTTCGCGCGCGCCGCGCCGACCGCCGCCGGGTCGATGTCCACGCCGACGACGGTGCCCGCGCCGAGCTTGCAGGCGGCGATGGCCAATATACCGGAACCGGTGCCGTAATCGAGCACGCTCAGGCCGGGCGTGACGTGGCGCTCGAGCCAGCGCAGGCACAGCCGGGTGGTCGGATGGCTGCCGGTGCCGAAGGCGAGCCCGGGGTCGAGCACGATGTTGAGGGCGGCGGGGTCGGGCGCGGCGTGCCAGGTGGGTACCACCCACAGCCGTTCGGTGACGCGGATCGGCGCGAACTCGGCCTGGCTCGCGCGCACCCAGTCGGTGTCGTCCACGGTTTCGAGCGCGTGCGGCGGCACGCGCGCCAGCGCGGCCGCCGCGGCCGCCGCGCGCAGCAGGTCGCCCGCCTCGAGCGCCGGATCGACCAGCGCCCGCAGTCGCGCCCGGCGCCACGCTCCGGCCGCCGCCCCCGGTTCGTCGAACACCGCTTGCTCGGCGGCGGTGCCGGCGTCGGCGTCCTCGATCGCCACCGACGCCGCGCCGCGCGCGAGCAGCGCGTCGGCGAGCGCCTCGGCGCGGCCGGCTTCGACCTCGACGACGAGCGCGCGCCAGGGCACCGCGCGTCAGCCGCCCGCGGAGCGCTTGGCGCTCTGCGCGAGCTTCTGCTCGAGATAGTGGATGCTCGTGCCGCCACGCAGGAAGCGCAGATCGACCAGCAGCTCCTGGTGCAGCGGCACGTTGGTCTGGATGCCCTCGATCACCATCTCCGACAGCGCGACGCGCATGCGCCGGATCGCCTGCTCGCGGTTGGCGCCGTAGGCGATCACCTTGCCGATCATCGAGTCGTAGTTCGGTGGCACGGTGTAGCCCTGGTAGACGTGTGAATCGACCCGGATGCCGGGGCCGCCCGGCGGGTGGTAGGAGGTGATCTTGCCCGGCGACGGGGTGAACCGGAACGGGTCCTCGGCGTTGATCCGGCACTCGATCGCGTGCCCGCGCAGCTGCACGTCGCGCTGGCGCAGCAGCAGCTTCTCGCCGGCGGCGATGCGGATCTGCTCCTGGACGATGTCCACCCCGGTGACCATCTCGGTCACCGGGTGCTCGACCTGCACGCGCGTGTTCATCTCGATGAAGTAGAACTCGCCGTTCTCGTACAGGAACTCAAAGGTGCCGGCACCGCGGTAGTTGATCTTGCGGCACGCTTCGACGCAGCGCTCGCCGATGCGCGCGATCTGGCGCGGCGGGATGTCCACCGCCGGCGCCTCCTCGATCACTTTCTGGTGGCGCCGTTGCATCGAGCAGTCGCGCTCGCCGAGGTGGATCGCGTTGCGGTGCTGGTCGGCGAGCACCTGGATCTCGATGTGGCGCGGGTTCTCTAGGAACTTCTCCATGTATACCTGGGGGTTCCCGAACGCCGCCTGCGCCTCGCTGCGCGTCAGGCTCACCGCCGACAGGAGCGCCGCCTCGGTGTGCACCACGCGCATGCCGCGCCCGCCGCCGCCGCCAGCGGCCTTGATGATCACCGGGTACTTGATCGCGCGCGCCGCCTTGACGATCTCGGCGTTGTCCTCGGGCAGCGCGCCCTCGGTCCCGGGCACGCACGGCACGCCGGCCTTGAGCATCGCCTGCTTCGCGCTCACCTTGTCGCCCATCAGCCGGATGTTCTCCGGCCGCGGCCCGATGAAGGTGAAGCCGCTCTTCTCGACCTTCTCGGCGAAGTCGGCGTTCTCCGACAGGAAGCCGTACCCGGGGTGGATCGCCTCCGAGTCGGTCACCTCGGCGGCGCTGATGATCGCCGGGATGTTGAGGTAGGACAGCGGCGAGGGCGGCGGGCCGATGCACACCGACTCGTCGGCGAGCTTGACGTACTTCGCGTCGCGGTCGGCCTCGGAATAGACCACCACGGTGCGGATGCCCATCTCCCGGCAGGCGCGCTGGATGCGCAACGCGATCTCCCCCCGGTTGGCGATCAGGATCTTCTCGAACATGGTCCGGAGGCGCGCCTCACTCGAGCGCGATCAGCGGTTCGCCGTACTCCACCGGCTGTCCGTTCTCGACCAGAATCGCCTTCACGATGCCGTCGCGGTCGGCCTCGATCTCGTTCAGGAGCTTCATCGCCTCGATGATGCAGACGGTCTGGCCGGCCTTGACCGCGTCGCCGACCTCGACGAACGGCTTGGCCCCGGGCGACGGTGCGCGGTAGAACGTCCCCACCATCGGCGACTTGATGACGTGCCCCTCGACCGCCGGCGGCTCGGCGGCAGACGGCGGCGGCGCGGCGGGTACGGGGGCGGGCGACACCGGTGGGGTGGCCGCCGCGCCGGCGTCGGGCGCGGGCCGGGCCGACTTGACGATCCGCACCTTCTCCTCGCCCTCGGTGATCTCGAGCTCGGCAATGCCCGATTCCTGGACGAGGTCGATCAGCTTCTTCAGCTTGCGCAGGTCCATTCGGCTCCCCCTTACCCCTTGACGCGCGCCCCGGCCGCCGGGCGCGGTGCGCTAGGACTGCAGCGCGTACGCCAGCGCGAAGTCGTACCCCCGGCTGCCGAGGCCGCAGATCGTGCCGACCGCGGCGTCGGAGAAGTACGAGTGGCGCCGGAACGGCTCGCGGGCGTGAATGTTCGACAAATGGACCTCGATGAAGGGGATCGCGACCGCCGCGAGGGCGTCCCGGAGCGCCACGCTGGTGTGCGTGAAGCCGCCCGGATTGAAGATGATGAACGAAATTCCCTGCTTTTTCGCTGCATGCACCCGCTCGATCAGCGCACCTTCGTGGTTGCTCTGGAAGGTCTCCAGCCGCGCCCCGGCGGCACGCGCCGCCGCCGCGAGGCGCCGCTCGATGTCAGCCAGCGTCTCGCGGCCGTAGATTTCGGGCTCCCGCGTGCCCAGCAAATTCAGGTTGGGGCCGTTGAGGACCAGGATCGCGGGCTGGACGCCGGATCGCCCGCGGGCTCGGCTGGGTGCGCTGGGCATCGCACGAGTTTGCCCCAGATCGGCGCGGAAGTCTAAGCAGAAGCCGGCTGGAGGCGCACGATAGGCGAAGTTCGCTGCCGATTCAGCTCACCAGCGGTGCCACCAGCGCGGTTAGCTCCGCCTCGGTCAGCAGGCCGAGGTGGCTCTTCACCACTCGCCCATCGCGGTCGAGCACCACGGTGAACGGCAGCGCGCCGACCCGGTTGCCGAGGCGGCGCGTCAGATCGATCGTTTCCATCCCGGCGATCAGGACCGGATAGTTGACCCCGAGCTGTTCGGCCGCCTCGCGCGCCTTGGCCGCAGAATCGACGGCGATCCCGACAACTTGCAGCCCGTTCGCTGCAAACCGCTTCTGCACGCTGACCAGCCCCGGGATCTCCTCGCGGCACGGCGGGCACCAACTGGCCCAGAAATTGACCACCAGCACTTGTCCCCGCCAGCGCTCGATCGTCGCCAGATCTCCCGAGTAGTCCTTGAACGGCTGTTGAGTGAGCGCTGACACGGCCGCGGCGTCCGGGGACTGCCTACCCTGCTCCAGGCGCAGGTATACCCCGGCGGCCAACGCGACCGCCGCGACCGCGGCGGCGAGCGCGAGCCGCGCCGGCTTACTCATCGCCGTCGACCAGTGCGGCGACCGCCGGGATACCGGCGCGCTCGATCGGGCGCCCGAGCAGCGTGGTCTTGAGCGCGGCGCGCTCGTCCTTCGCGGCGTACACCGCGGCGTTCACTGCGATCCCCTGCCAGTCGAGGCGCAGGATCGGCACTGCGCGCGGCTCGTCGCCGCAGAAGTGGCGCGTCTCGCTCACCTCGTAGCGCACGTTGCGGTTGACGAGGAACAGCTCGACCGACTTGTTGTCATCGGGAAAGAGCTGCAGGTCGATGTCGGCGTAGCGGCCGGCGGTCCCTTTCAGCACCGGGCCGCAGAGATAGGGCCGGAACGCGGCGAGCGCGCGCATCGCGTCCAGCGCGACCGCGCGCAGCGCGCGGATCCGCGCGCGGTGCTCGTCGCCCTGGTAGAGCGCCTGATAGGCGCGCAGCTCGGTTTCGACCTCCTCGTTCGCCGGCAGCGCCTGCGTGTCGGTGGCACCGAGCTGACGCGCCGCCTTGCGCTTGGCGAGCGCGAAGTCGTCGATGCCGTCCTCGGCCATCAGCCGCGCCGCCGCGGCCGCGATTCGGGCGCGCATCTGCGACTGTTTCGGCTTGTTGTCCCGCGCCATCGTCTGATCCCGCCGGCGGGCGTGGTCCGCCGGTTCGCCTATCGATGATACCGCACGGGGTCGCCCCGCCTCGCCCTTACAATCGGGGCCCCTGCGCGGCACCTCTTCGCATGCATCTGCACATCCTCGGCATCTGCGGCACCTTCATGGGCGGCATCGCGGCGCTCGCGCGCGCGGCCGGCCACCGGGTCACTGGCTGCGACGCCAACGTCTATCCCCCGATGAGCACCCAGCTCGCCGCGCTCGGCATCGACGTGATCGAGGGATACAGCGCCGAGCAGCTCGCGCTCGCACCCGACCTCTGGGTGGTCGGCAACGTCGTGACGCGCGGCAACCCGCTGATGGAGGAGATCCTCGACCGCCAAGCCCGCTACGTGTCCGGCCCGCAGTGGCTCGCCGAGCACGTGCTCGCCGGCCGTCACGTGGTCGCGGTCGCCGGCACGCACGGCAAGACGACCACCACCGCGATGCTCGCCTGGATCCTCGAGCGCGCCGGCGCGCAGCCGGGATTCCTCGTCGGCGGCGTGCCGGCCGACTTCGAGGTGTCGGCGCGGCTCGGTGCCGGGCCGGTGTTCGTGGTCGAGGCCGACGAGTACGACACCGCGTTCTTCGACAAACGGTCGAAGCTGGTGCACTACCCGGCGCGAACCGCGATCCTCAACAATCTGGAATTCGATCACGCAGACATCTTCGCCGATCTAGCAGCGATCGAGACGCAGTTTCATCACTTCGTGCGGATCCTGCCGCGCTCCGCCCGAATCGTCGCCAACGGCGCCGACGCCGCCATCGAGCGGGTGCTCGCGCGCGGCTGCTGGTCGGAGCTGGAGCGCTTCGAGCACGCCGAGGGCTGGTCGCGCGCGGGCGAGCCGAGCCGCTTCGAGGTGCGCTGGCGCGGCGCGCCGGTTGGCGAGGTGGCGTGGTCGTTGACCGGCGAGCACAACGCGTCCAATGCCTTGGCGGCGATCGCCGCCGCGCGGCACGTCGGGGTCGCGCCGCGCGATGCGATCGCTGCGCTCAACGCCTTCGGCGGCGTGAAGCGCCGCATGGAGGTGCGCGGCATCGCCGGCGGGGTAACCGTGTACGACGACTTCGCGCACCATCCCACCGCGATCCGCAGCACCCTGGCCGGATTGCGCCGCGCGGTCGGCGCCGCGCGCATCGTCGCGGTGCTCGAACCGCGCTCCAACACCATGAAGCTCGGCGTCATGAAGGACGCGCTGTCGGCGAGCCTCGCGGAGGCGGACCGCGTGTACTGCTACACCGGCGGGCTCGGCTGGGACGCCGCCGCCGCCCTCGCGCCGCTCGGCGCGCGTGCCGAGTGCCATGCCGACCTCGACCGCCTGGTCGCGGCGATCGTGGCCGCGGCGCGTCCGGGCGATCATCTGCTCGTGATGTCGAACGGCGGTTTCGGCGGCATTCACCTGAAGCTGCTCGAGCGGCTCGCGGCGCGGCCATGACGATCGTCTATCTGCACGGCTTCAACAGCGCGCCGCAGTCGCACAAGGCGCAGCTGCTCGGCCGCTACATGGCCGAGCGCGGCCTCGGCGAGCGCTTCGTCTGCCCGGCGCTGCCGCACCGGCCGCGCGCCGCGATCGCGACCGTCGAGGCGGTCCTCGCGCAGCGGCCGGCCGCGACCCTGGTCGGCAGCTCGCTCGGCGGTTTCTACGCGACCTGGCTCGCCGAGCGCCATGGGCTGAAGGCGGTGCTGATCAACCCGGCGGTGGCGCCGCAGGTCGGGCTCGAGGCCTACCTCGGTCCACAGCGCAACCTCTACACCGGCGCCGAGTACGAGCTCACGCGCGCGCACCTCGACGAGTGGCGCGCGCTCGCGGTGGACGCGATCCACCCCGAGCGCTACCTGCTGCTGGTCGAGACCGGCGACGAGGTGCTCGACTACCGCGCGGCGGTGCGCCGCTACGCCGGCGCGCGCCAGGTGGTGATCGAGGGCGGCGACCATACGCTGCGCAGCTTCCCCGACCACCTGCCGCTCATCCTCGAATTCGCCGGGTACGGCCGATGAACGTCCTGTACGAGGAGAGCGGCGGCTTCAAGGTCGGCACGGTGCTCGCCGAGCACGAGGCGTCGCTGCAGGTCGAGGCGCCGCACGGCAAGCGGTCCAAGGTCAAGGCCGCGAACGTCCTGCTGCGCTTCGACGAGGGCGGGCTCGACACGTTCCTCGAGCGCGCCCAGAGCGCGGCGCGCGAGATCGACCCCGCGTTCCTGTGGGAAGTGTGCGGCGAGGCCGAGTTCGGGTTCGCCGAGCTCGCGCGGGAGTACTGCGGCCGGCCGCCGAGCCCGGTCGAGGCGGCCGGCGTGCTGCTCGCGCTGCACGATGCGCCGGTGTACTTCCACCGCAAGGGTCGCGGCCGGTTCCGTGCCGCGCCGCCCGAGACGCTCAAGGCGGCGCTCGCCGCGCTGGAGCGCAAGCGCCGCGAGCAGGCGCAGATCGCCGAGTGGGTCGAGCAGCTCAGGCGCCACGAGCTGCCGGCGCCGCTGCGCGCGATCCTGCCGCAGCTGCTGTACCGGCCCGATCGCAACCGCATCGAGACCAAGGCGTTCGAGCAGGCGTGCGACGCGCTCGGGCTGTCGCCGGCGCGCCTCGCCGAGCGCTGCGGCGCGCTGCCGTCCACGCACGACTACCACCTCGGCCGATTCTTGTTCGAGCACTATCCGAAGGGCCCCGGCTTCCCGCCGGTCGATCCGCCGGCGGTGCCGTCGG
>Ga0308411_10000579_pt1 | contig 24504 bp, 23 predicted proteins | sample HotsprottomLayer_2_FD_203530 | JGI IMG/M metagenome (GOLD analysis project Ga0308411, IMG submission 203530) | Hot spring phototrophic mat microbial communities from Octopus Spring, Yellowstone National Park, Wyoming, United States -... | ecosystem: Environmental > Aquatic > Thermal springs >... | reverse complement strand
AACACATGGTGGCCGCGGCGAAGCGTCTTCTCGAGATCGCCGGGCAGATCACGACGTCGATGACCGGATCGACCCGGTAGCCGCAGGGCCCCAGGCCGCGCCGTGCCCGACCCCGCCGGAGTCGATGCCGAGACGAGGGCGCTGCTCCTCGAGGCGGCGCGCAAGCGTGCCGAGGCCGAGCGGGCGGACGCCGAGCTCGAGGCGCGGGAGCGGGAACGCGAGAGCGCCGACCGTTCGGCGATCACCACCACGGTGATGACGGTCTTCGGCCTCGCCCTGCTCGGCTCGCTCGTCGTGCTTTTGCTCGCGGGACTGTTCAGCGGCAGGTGGGAGACGCTCGCCCCGAGTGTGACGGACATCCTCAAATCCGTCCTGCTGCCGATCCTGACGCTGGTGCTCGGCTACTACTTCGGGCGCGGCGGCAAGGGCTGAACGCGCGCTCGCACGCGCGCCCGCCCCTCTGGTGGCTCAGTGGCTGTGCCGGCTTTCGCCGCGTGTCTCGAGGATGTCGAGATAGAGGGTCGCGGGCTCGAGGCAGGCGCCGGTGCCGAGCTGGCCGACCATCGAGCGGTAGATCTCCTCCCAGGGCGTCTGGTTCTTCAACTTGGGCGGCGTCCAGGCGGCGCGTCGAGCGGCGAGTTCCTCCTCCGCGATGAGCACGTCGACGCGACGCGCGCGCAGGTCGAGCCGGATGCGATCGCCCGTGCGCAAAAGCGCGAGCCCCCCGCCCACCGCCGCCTCGGGCGAGACGTTGAGGATCGAGGGGCTGCCCGAGGTGCCACTCTGTCGCCCGTCGCCCATCGTGGGCAGCGCCGTCACGCCTTGTCTGATCAACGCCGCGGGGGGCTGCATGTTCACCACCTCTGCCGAGCCCGGATAGCCGACAGGCCCGCAGTTGCGGATCACGAGGATCGACCGCTCGTCGATGCCCAAGGACGGGTCGTCGATCCGCGCGTGGTAGTCCTCCGGCCCCTCGAACACGACCGCTCGCCCCTCGAAGATCTCGGGCGCGTCGGGGTTCGACAGGAAGCGGCGCCGGAACTCGGGGTCGATCACGCTCACCTTCATCACCGCGTTGTCGAACAGGTTGCCCGACAGCACGACGAACCCCGCTTTCTCCTTCAGCGGCGCCGAGAAGGGGCGGATCACCTCCCGGTCCGGCTCGGGAATGGACGCGAGAGCCTCGGCGACCGTCTTGCCAGTCGCGGTCATCGCGTCGCCATGCAGCCTGCCCGCGAGCAGGAGCTCGCGCATCACCGCCGGAACGCCGCCCGCGCGGTGGAACCGCTCGCCGAGGAAACGCCCCGCCGGCTGGCAATCGACAAGGAGCGGCAGGTCGGCGCCGATCCTCTGCCAGTCCTCGATCGTGAGCTCGACGCCCATGTGCCGCGCGATGGCGATGATGTGCGGCGGGCAGTTCGAGGAGGCGCCGATGGCAGAGGCGACCGCGATGGCATTCTCGAACGCCTTGCGCGTCATGATGTCGGAGGGGCGGAGGTTCTCTCGCACCATGCCGACGATCCGCCGCCCGGCCTCGTAGGCCGCCCAGCCGCGCTCGCGATAGGGCGCGGGGATGGCGGCCGAGCCCGGCAGCATCATGCCGAGCGCCTCGGCAAGGGAGTTCATCGAGAGCGCCGTGCCCATCGTGTTGCAGTGCCCGACCGAGGGGGCGGACGAGGCGGCGATCTGCATGAACTCCTCGGGCGTGATCTCTCCCTTCGCGAGCAGGCGTCGCGCCTCCCAGATCACCGTGCCGGACCCGGCGAGCCGCCCCTGCCACCAGCCGTCGAGCATCGGACCGCAGTTGAGCGCGATCGCCGGGATATTCACCGTCGCCGCCCCCATCAGGCAGGCGGGTGTGGTCTTGTCGCAGCCCGTCGTGAGGACCACGCCGTCGATCGGGTAGCCGTGCAGCACCTCGACCAGAGAGAGATAGGCGAGGTTGCGGTCGAGCGCCGCCGTGGGGCGCTTGCCGCTCTCCTGGATCGGGTGGATCGGGAACTCGAGCGGCACGCCGCCGGCATCGCGTATCCCGTCGCGCACCCGTGCCGCAAGGGTGACATGGTGGCGGTTGCAGGGTGCGAGGTCAGAGCCCGTCTGGGCGATGCCGATGATCGGCCGGCCCGACTGGAGCTCCTCCCGCGTCAGCCCGAAGTTCAGATAGCGCTCGAGATAGAGGGCGGTCATGCCTGGGTCGGACGGGTCGTCGAACCAGCGCCGTGACCTCAGCCGCCGCGACCCACCGTTGCCCTCCGCCATCTCGCTGTCTCCCTCCCCGTTGCGTCGCTCGAGGCTCTGCGGCCCGAAGCCCGACTGTCAACCGGCCGCGCCCTTCCAATCCCGGGCCCGCTCCCCTAATGACAGGCGCGCGGCAGGGCCCAAGCCGCCGCCGCCCCGGACGCCAAGGCCGAGATGACCGACACGCCGCTCTCCCGAATCCGCAATTTCGCGATCATCGCGCATATCGACCACGGCAAGTCCACCCTCGCCGACCGGCTGATCGAGGCCTGCGGCGCCCTCTCCGACCGCGAGATGAAGGACCAGGTGCTCGACAGCATGGAGATCGAGCGCGAGCGGGGGATCACCATCAAGGCGCAGACGGTTCGCCTGACCTACCCGGCTAGGGACGGCAACACCTACGTCCTGAACCTGATGGATACGCCCGGGCATGTCGATTTCGCCTACGAGGTGAGCCGCTCGCTCGCCGCCTGCGAGGGCTCGCTGCTCGTCGTCGATGCCTCGCAGGGCGTGGAGGCGCAGACGCTCGCGAATGTCTACCAGGCGATCGAGGCCGGCCACGAGATCGTGCCGGTGCTCAACAAGATCGACCTGCCGGCGGCCGACCCGGACCGGGTGAAGGTGCAGATCGAGGAGGTGATCGGCCTGCCGGCGGACGACGCGGTGCTGATCAGCGCCAAGACGGGCCTCGGAATCGGCGAGGTGCTCGAGGCTCTGGTCGCACGCCTGCCGCCGCCGAAAGGGGACGCCGAAGCGCCGACCAAGGCCCTGCTGGTCGACAGCTGGTATGACTCCTACCTCGGCGTGGTGATCCTCGTGCGCGTCAAGGACGGTCGCCTCAGGCGCGGGCAGAGGATCCGGTTCATGGCCACCGGTGCGGTTCACACCGTCGAGGCGGTCGGCGTGTTCACGCCGAAGATGGTGACGGTCGACGACCTCGGCCCCGGCGAACTGGGCTACATCACCGCCGGCATCAAGACGGTGGCCGACTGCAGCGTCGGCGACACGATCACCGATGACCGCTCCCCCGCCGCCGAGCCGCTTCCGGGCTTCAAGCCCTCGGTTCCGGTTGTGTGGTGCGGCCTCTACCCGACCGACGCCGACGATTTCGAGAAGCTCCGTGAGAGCCTCGCCAAGCTCCGCCTCAACGACGCTTCGTTCCACTACGAGCCTGAAATATCCGCCGCCTTAGGCTTCGGCTTCCGCTGCGGTTTCCTGGGCCTTCTGCACCTCGAGATCGTGCAGGAGCGCCTTGCGCGCGAGTTCGGCCTCGACCTGATCGCCACCGCCCCCTCGGTCGTCTACCGCATCCATACGACCAGGGGCGAGGTGAAGGAGCTGCACAACCCTGCCGACATGCCTGACCCCTCGACGATCGACCACATCGAGGAGCCGTGGATTAAGGCGACGATCTTCGTCCCCGACGAGTATCTCGGCGGCGTGCTGACGCTCTGCAACGAACGCCGCGGCCAGCAGGTCGATCTCACCTATGTCGGCAACCGGGCGATGGCGGTCTATCGCCTGCCGCTGAACGAGGTCGTGTTCGACTTCTATGATCGCCTGAAGTCGATCAGCCGCGGCTATGCCTCCTTCGACTACGCGATGGACGGTTACGCCGAGAGCGACCTCGTGAAGATCTCGATCCTGGTCAATGGCGACCCGGTCGATGCGCTCGCCTTCATCGCGCACCGCAGCCAGGCGGAAAAGCGCGGCCGCGCCATCTGCGAGAAGCTCAAGGAGCTGATCCCGCGCCAGCTCTTCAAGATCGCCATCCAGGCGGCAATCGGCTCGCGCATCATCGCCCGCGAGACGATCGGGGCGCTCGCGAAGGACGTCACCGCCAAGTGTTACGGCGGCGACATCACCCGCAAGCGGAAGCTGCTCGAGAAGCAGAAGGAGGGCAAGAAGCGGATGCGCCAGTTCGGCAAGGTGGAGATCCCGCAGACGGCCTTCCTCGCCGCCCTGAAGATAGACGCCTGAGCGGACGCGACGGCGCGGCCCCCGCCTCTTTTATGGGCAGTTCCGCGCCAGCGGTTTGCCAGGAAGAGGATCAACGCTTAAGGATCGGGCGGGTTGCCCAAAACTGGGTCTGTTCGGGTCGGGCATGCCGCAGCGGAGGCGTGCACCGTGGCGGTTTCGGCCTTGGAACGCTGCTTGCAAGACACGGCTGTGTCGAACCATCCGGGAGATCAGCATGACGCAGCCTGTGCTCACCCGCCGCGCCGCTCTTGCCGGCACCGCTGCCGTCGCCACCGCCTTTGCCGCGCCTGCCATTGCCCAGGCGCGCGAGGTGACGATCGCGCACCAGTACATGGTCGTGCCCTTCCGCGCCGCGATGGCCGCGCAGGAGGTCGAGCGCGCGACCGGCTACAAGATCAACTGGCGGCTGTTCACGGCCGGAGCCGAGGTGATCCGCGCGATGGCCGCCGGCGATGCGCGGATCGGCGAGGTCGGCTCCTCGCCGACCACGGCGGCGATCGCGCAGGGGCTCAACGTCGAGCTCATCTGGATCATCGCCGACATCGCCGAAGCCGAATCGCTCGTCGTCCGGAACGGCTCCGGCATCACCGCGCCGCAGGACCTGCGCGGCAAGCGCGTCGGCGTGCCGTTCGTCTCGACGACGCACTACCACCTGCTCTACGCTCTCGAGCAATTCGGCATCCCGGCCAACAGCCTGCGGATCCTGAACATGCGCCCGCCCGAGATCGCTGCCGCCTGGGAGCGCGGCGACATCGATGCCACCTTTGTCTGGGAGCCGACGCGGAGTGCAGTTCTGCGCACCGGCCGGGTGTTGATCTCCTCGGGCCAGCTCGCCGCCTGGGGGCGGCCGACCTTCGACGGCGTGATCGTCGACCGTGACTGGGCGCGCGCCAATGCCGAGTTCCTCACCGCCTACACCCGGATCATGGCGAAGTACGACGCCGAGTATGTCGCGAACCCAGGCCTCTGGGGCCCGGGCACCGAGCGCGCCGCCGTCACCGCGCGGATCACCGGCGCCCGGGTTGAGGACGTGCCGGGGATGATGCGCCTCTATCGGTTCATCCCCGCTGCTGAGCAGGCCTCCGCCCAATGGCTCGGCGGCGGAGCGGAGGGGGGCACGGTGCAGGCGATCCGCCACACCGCCGAGTTCCTCAAGGCTCAGGGTCGTATCCAGGCGGTGCCTGAGAACATCGCCCAACACGTCAGCCCGCGCTTCGCCGCCACCGCCGCAGGCTGAGGCGATGGGGGCGGTCTCGGTCGAGGGCCTCTCTGTCGTCTTCCCCCTCCCGGGGGGCGGGCGGCTCGTCGCGCTCGACCGGGTCGATCTCGCGATCCCCGAGGGCGGGTTCTGCGTCGCCCTCGGGGCGTCGGGCTGCGGCAAGACGACGCTTCTCAACTGCATCGCCGGTTTCACCGCTCCCTCCTCCGGCAGGATCACGGTCGGCGGCCGGGCGGTGCAGGCCCCGGGCGCCGACCGCGGCGTGGTGTTCCAGAAGCACGCGCTCCTGCCCTGGCTCAGCGTCTGGGAGAACGTCGCCTTCGGGCCGATGCTCGCGGGCGTGCCGCGCGCGCAGCGCCGCGCGCTCGCCGAGGAGAAGCTCGCCCTCGTCGGGCTTGCGGGCTTCGCTGACCGGGCCGTCTACACGCTCTCGGGCGGCCAGCAGCAGCGTGTGGGAATCGCCCGCGCGCTCGCTGCCGACCCCGAGGTGCTGCTGATGGACGAGCCGCTCGGCGCGCTCGATGCGCTGACGCGCGAGACGATGCAGGAGCTCCTGCTCGATGTCTGGGCCGCCTCCGGCAAGACCGTGTTCTTCATCACCCATGGCGTTGAGGAGGCGCTGTTCCTTGCGACCGAACTCGTGGTGATGAGCCCTGGGCCCGGGCGGATCGTGCGGCGGCTCAGCGTCGATTTCGGCCGACGCTATGTCGCGACGCGCGATGCGCGCGGCGTGAAGTCGGACCCTGGCTTCATCGGCTTGCGCGAGGAGGTGGCCACGATGGTGCGCGAGAGCGCCTACGCCGCGGCATGAGGCCCGCCTCCCCGCTTTCCGCTGTGGCCGAGGGCGCTGCCGCGCCCGACCGCCTGCGCGACGAGAATCGGCTCTCGGCCGACCAGGGTGGCGCCGTCGGGGCGGGCGCTGCGCCGGCGACGGCTCCGCTCGCCGAGGCGCGCTTCGTCTTCCCCGACCCGCGTCGGGCCACCTCGATCAGCGTGCTGACCGTGGTCGCGCTGCTGATCCTGTGGTGGGTGGCGACGGAGCGCGGCTGGATCGCCCCGCTCTTTCTGCCCTCGCCGATCGTCGTGGCGCGGCAGCTCGCGGCCGGCCTGTCGACGCCGATCGGCGATGCGACGCTCGTCGGTCATTCGGCTCTCAGCCTGTTCCGGGTGCTGAGCGCCTTCGCCCTCGCCTGCCTCACGGCGATCCCGATCGGCATCGGCATGGGTGTGTCGCGCGTCGTCCGCGGCGTGTTCGACCCGCCGATCGAGTTCTACCGGCCGCTGCCGCCGCTCGCTTATCTGCCGCTCGTCGTGATCTGGTTCGGGATCGACGAGGCGGCCAAGATCATCCTGATCTACCTCGCCTGCTTCGCCCCGCTTGCGCTCGCCGCGCGGTCGGGCGTGCGCAGCGCCACGCCGGAGCAGATCAATGCCGCTCTTTCGCTCGGCGCCACCCGGCTCCAGCTGATCCGGCATGTCATCCTGCCCGCCGCACTTCCCGAGATCCTCACCGGGATGCGGATCGCTCTCGGCTTCGGCTGGACGACGCTGGTCGCGGCCGAGATGGTGGCGGCGAATGTCGGGGTGGGGCAGATGGTGCTCAACGCCTCGCACTTTTTGCGCACCGACCTCGTGGTGATGGGCATCGTCGTGATCGCGCTCTTCGCCTACGGGTTCGATCTCGCGATGCGGCTCGCGGAGCGCCATCTCGTTCCCTGGAAGGGCCGCGGCTGAAAGGCGGCCGGTCGAGAGCCCGGCCCGTCCAGGCTGCTTGACGGCGCTCGGCCGCGACGCCATAGAGGTGTCATCAGGGCAGCCCCTGCCGCACCGCCCCGCCCGGCGCGCGGGGTGACGCCGCTCCGCGAAGGCTCGCGCAGCGGCGCGTTCGTGTTTGGGGCCTGCCCGCGCGATGGAGCGACCATGTTCGACGCCCTTTCGGGCAGGCTGACCGGCATCCTCGACAGGCTTCGCCGACGCGGCGCCCTGTCCGAGGCCGATGTCGCCGAGGCGCTGCGCGAGGTGCGCGTCGCACTGCTCGAGGCCGATGTCGCGCTTCCCGTCGTGAGAAGCTTCATCGAGGATGTGCGCGCCAAGGCCGTGGGCGAGACGGTCCTGCGCTCGGTCACGCCCGGGCAGCAGGTGGTCAAGATCGTCCACGACGCTCTCGTGGCCATGCTCGGGCCCCCCGCACCCGGGATCGATCTCAACGCGCCCGCTCCGGTCGTCATCCTGATGCTCGGGCTTCAGGGCAGCGGCAAGACCACCTCGGCCGGCAAGATTGCGCTGAGGCTGCGGACGAAGGACCGCAAGCGCGTGCTGCTTGCTTCGCTCGACACCCAGCGCCCGGCGGCGATGGAGCAGCTCGCCACCCTCGCCGACCGTGCCGGGGTGATGAGCCTGCCAATCGTGCCCGGCCAGAAGCCCGTGGAGATCGCACGCCGTGCCCTCGGCGAGGCGCGCCAGGGCGGGTTCGACGTGCTCGTGCTCGACACGGCCGGGCGGCTTGCGATCGACGAGGCGCTGATGGCCGAGGTCGCCGAGGTCGCCGCGGTGGCGCGCCCGCACGAGAAGCTGCTCGTCGTCGATGCGATGACCGGCCAGGACGCGGTGACCGTCGCCCGAGCCTTCCACGAGAAGGTTGGCGTGACCGGAATCGTGATGACGCGCATGGATGGTGACGCGCGCGGCGGCGCGGCTCTGTCGATGCGCGCCGTCACCGGGGCGCCGATCCGTCTGATCGGGGTGGGGGAGAAGCTCGACGCGCTCGAGGACTTCCACCCCGAGCGTGTGGCGGGCCGGATCCTCGGCATGGGCGATGTCGTCTCGCTCGTCGAGAAGGCGGCGGCGACGATCGAGGCGGAGGAGGCGGAGAAGCTCGCCGCCAAGCTGCAGAAGGGGACGTTCGACCTCGAGGACTACCGCAAGCAGCTCGCCCAGATCACGAAGATGGGCAGCCTCCAGGGCCTGCTCGGCATGCTGCCCGGGGTGGCGAAGGTGAAGGCGCAGCTCGCCGAGGCGAAGCTCGACGACCGGATCCTCAAGCGCCAGCTCGCCATCATCGACAGCATGACGAAGGCCGAGCGACGCAAGCCCGAGATCATCAAGGCCTCGCGCAAGCGCCGGATAGCCGCCGGCGCGGGTGTGAAGGTCGAGGACGTGAACCGCCTTCTCAAGCAGTTCGACGACATGACGACGATGATGAAACGGATGCAGAAGCTGGGCCAGAAGGGCCTATTGCGCCACGGCCTCTTCGGCCTGATGCCCGGCGGCGGGTTCCCGGGCCTGCCGGGCGGGCGCCGCCCGTTCTGACACAAGGTGTTGACCTCGAAACGATACGGTCTCCGACGGAAGGAACAGACTGGATGAGCGTCAAGATCCGCCTCTCCCGCGCCGGCGCGAAGAAGCGCCCCTACTACCACATCGTGGTGGCCGACAGCCGGAGCCCGCGCGACGGGCGCTTCATCGAGAAGGTCGGCGCCTACAACCCGATGCTGCCCGCAGATCACGCCGACCGGGTGAAGCTCCAGCCGGAGAAGATCAAGGCCTGGCTCGGCAAGGGGGCGCAGGTGACGGATCGGGTCGAGCGCTTCCTCGTCAAGGCCGGGCTGATCCCCGAGCGGCCGCGGCCGGCGCAGACCAAGCAGCACCTGCCGAAGAAGAAGGCGCAGGAACGCGCCGCCGCCGCCGGCTGAAGCACCGAGCGAGCCGACCGCCCGCCATGTCCTCTCCCCGCGTGCTCCTCGGCGTGATCGGGCGCCCGCATGGCGTGCGCGGGCTTGTGCGCGTCCAAAGCTTCACGGCCGACCCGGCGGCGATCGCGCGCTACGGGCCGCTGACCGACGAGACGGGCGCGCGCTCGTTCCGGCTCGAGATCGTCACGCCCGGAGCGATGCCGGTGGTGCGGATCGAGGGCGTGACGGACCGGGATGCGGCGGCGCGGCTCACCGGCACGCGGCTCCATGTCGAGCGCTCGGCCCTGCCGGCTCCCGGGGAGGACGAGTACTATCTCACTGATCTGATCGGCTGCGCAGCGGTGGACGAGAGCGGGAAGGCCCTTGGAACCGTCGCCGAGGTGCAGGACCATGGCGCCGGGGCCTTCCTCGAGATCGCGCGCGAGGGCCGCCCGGCACTTCTCGTTCCCTTCACGCGTGCCGCCGTGCCGGTGGTCGATCTCGCCGCGCGCCTGCTCGTCATCTCTCCGCCCGTGGAGACGATCGTTCCGCCCTCGCCAGGCAGCGCTCGGGCCGAGGAGATGGAAGGGGCGGCGGCATGAGCTGGACCGCGCGTGTCCTCACCCTGTTCCCGGAGATGTTCCCGGGCCCCTTGGGCCACTCGCTCGCTGGCCGGGCGCTCAAGCGCGGCGACTGGGCGCTCGAGCCGATCGATCTTCGGTACTTCGCGACCGACAGGCATCGTTCCGTCGACGATGCGCCGTTCGGCGGCGGCGCGGGCATGGTGATGCGGGCGGATGTGATCGACGCCGCGCTCGAGGCCAAGTCCCTGCCCGACGCCCCCCAGATCGTGCTCACCCCACGGGGGAGGCCGCTGACGCAGCGGAGGGTGGCCGAGCTCGCCGCAGGCCCGGGCGTGGTTCTCGTCTGCGGCCGCTACGAGGGGATCGACCAGAGGGTGATTGAGGCGCGCGGGCTCGAGGAGATCTCGATCGGCGACTACGTGCTCTCGGGCGGCGAGCCCGCGGCGATGGTTCTGCTCGACGCCTGTGTGCGGCTTCTGCCTGGGGTGATGGGAGCGGCGGAGAGCGTGCTCGAGGAGAGCTTCTCGCAGGGCCTCCTAGAGTATCCGCACTACACGCGGCCGGCCCTGTGGAAGGGGCGTGCGGTGCCGGAGGTGCTGATCAGCGGCAACCATGCCGAGATCGCCGCCTGGCGACGCCGCGAGGCCGAGCGGATCACGCGCGAGCGGCGCCCCGATCTCTGGGCCGCCTACCGAGCGCTGGCTGAGGCCGCGCCGACCGCATGAGAGATGAGCGCCGCGCGGGGTTTCCCGCGCGGCCACGAGGTGAGAAGGAGACTGGCGATGAACATCCTGCAACAGATCGAGGCCGAGCAGGTCGCGAAGCTCGCGGCCCAGCGACCGATCCCCGCCTTCGGCCCGGGCGATACGGTGCGCGTGGCGGTGAAGGTGATCGAGGGCGAACGCACGCGCCTGCAGGCGTTCGAGGGCGTGTGCATCGCCCGCAAGAATGCCGGCATCAACTCGAACTTCACCGTGCGTAAGATCAGCTACGGCGAGGGGGTGGAGCGCGTCTTCCCGCTCTATTCGCCGAACATCGCCGAGATCAAGGTGGTGCGCCGGGGCGATGTGCGTCGGGCGAAGCTCTATTACCTGCGCGGCCGCACGGGCAAGGCGGCCCGCATCGCCGAGAAGATGGGGCTTGCGAGCACGGGCAAGGCCACCGCCGCCGAGGCACCAGCCGAAGCCGAGCAGGGCTGAGCCGGAAGGGGATCGGAACGGGAGAGAGAGGCGATGGCAGAGAAGCGTCCGCGCACGCTGTTCGACAAGATCTGGGACAGCCACGTCGTGGAACGGCTGCCGGACGGCACCTGCCTCCTCTACATCGACCGCCACCTCGTGCATGAGGTGACGAGCCCGCAGGCCTTCGAGGGCCTGCGCCTCGCCGGGCGGAAGGTGCGCCGCCCCGAGGCGACCTTCGCGGTGGCCGACCACAACGTTCCGACCTCCGATCGCCGCGCCGGGATCGCCGAACCCGAAAGCCGGCTCCAGGTCGAGACGCTCGAGCGGAATGTCGCCGAGTTCGGCATCCACTACTTCCCGCTGCTCGATGCACGCCAGGGCATCGTCCACATCGTCGGGCCGGAGCAGGGGATCTCCCAGCCCGGCATGACAATCGTCTGCGGCGACAGCCACACCTCGACGCATGGCGCGCTCGGCGCGCTTGCTTTCGGCATCGGCACCTCAGAGGTCGAGCACGTGCTCGCCACCCAGACGCTTCTGCAGAAGCCGGCGAAGAACATGCTCGTGCGCGTCGACGGCACGCTCCCCTTCGGCTGCACGGCGAAGGACATCATCCTCGCCATCATCGGCCGGATCGGCACGGCGGGCGGAACGGGCCATGTGATCGAGTATGCCGGGGAGGTGATCCGGTCGCTCGACATGGCCGGGCGGATGACGATCTGCAACATGTCGATCGAGGCCGGCGCACGTGCCGGGCTGATCGCCCCCGACGAGACCACCTTCGCCTACCTCAAGGGCCGCCCCTACGCGCCGAAGGGCGAGGCGTGGGAGCGTGCGCTCGCCTGGTGGAAGACGCTCCCCTCGGACGAGGGCGCAGCCTACGACACCACCGTCACGCTTGACGCCGCCGCGATCGTTCCGCTCGTGACCTGGGGAACGAGCCCGGAGGACGTGGTTCCCGTCACCGGTGCGGTGCCCGACCCGGCGGATGAGCCGACCGAGGCGCGTCGGGCGGCGAAGCAGCGGATGCTCGACTACATGGGCCTCACGCCCGGGCAGAGGATGCAGGACATCCCGATCGACGTGGTGTTCATCGGCTCCTGCACGAACGGGAGGATCGAGGACATCCGCGCCGCCGCGGCGGTCGCGAAGGGGCGGAAGGTCGCGCCAGGGGTGCGGGCGATGGTCGTCCCGGGGTCCGGCCTCGTGAAGCAGGCGGCCGAGGCGGAGGGGCTTGATCGCGTGCTGATCGAGGCGGGCTTCGAGTGGCGGGAACCGGGCTGCTCGATGTGCCTCGGCATGAACCCCGATCAGCTCAAGCCCGGCCAGCGCTGTGCGTCGACCTCGAACCGGAATTTCGAGGGCCGCCAGGGGCCGGGCGGGAGGACGCACCTGATGAGCCCGGCGATGGCCGCGGCCGCTGCCGTCACCGGGCGGCTCACGGACGTGCGCGAGTTCGCGCGCTGAAGGGACGAACGGGGATGCAGCCTTTCACGACGCTCACCGGCATCGCCGCGCCGCTGCCCTTGCCGAACATCGACACCGACAAGATCATCCCCGCGCGCTTCCTCAAGACGATCCGGCGCACGGGGCTCGGGAAGAACCTGTTCGATGCGCTCCGCTACAACCCGGACGGCAGCGAGCGGCCGGACTTCATCCTCAACCGCGAGCCGTATCGACGCGCCGAGATCCTGATCGCTGGGCCCAATTTCGGCTGCGGCTCGTCGCGCGAGCACGCGCCCTGGGCGCTGCTCGATTTCGGCATACGTTGCGTGATCGCGCCCGACTTCGCCGACATCTTCTTCAACAACTGTTTCAAGAACGGCATTCTGCCGATCAAGCTGCCGCAGGAGTTGTGCGACGTGCTCGTGGCCGATGCGTCGCTCGGCGCGAATGCGCGGCTGACGGTCGATCTCGAGCGGCAGGTGATCGTCCGTCCCAACGGGGAGGAAATCCGCTTCGAGGTCGATCCGTTCCGGCGCCATTGTCTTCTCAACGGTCTCGACGACATCGGCCAGACGTTGGCCCACGCCGCGGCGATCGACGCCTTCGAGGCAAGGCGGCGGATGGAACAGCCCTGGCTGTGACAGGGACGGCCCGTCCGCGCCGGGGCGTGGATCGGGCGTGAAGCGGGGATGGCTCTGATGGCATCGAACAAGAAGCTTCTGATCCTGCCAGGGGATGGCATCGGGCCTGAGGTGATGCGCGAGGTGAGGCGCGTCATCGACTGGATGGACCGTCGCCGCGCGGTGCGCTTCGACATCGAGGAGGCGCTGGTCGGCGGGGCGGCGATCGACGTCCACGGCGTGCCGATCTCCGCGGAGACGGTGGCGAAGGCGAAGGCGGCGGATGCGGTTCTGTTCGGTGCGGTCGGTGGGCCGAAATGGGACGGCCTCGGCTTCGACAGGCGGCCTGAGCTCGCGATTCTGACGCTTCGCCGCGAACTCGGCCTGTTCGCCAACCTTCGCCCCGCGACCGTGCTCGACCCGCTCGTCGATGCCTCGACCCTTAAGCCCGAGGTGGTGCGCGGCCTCGACATCATGATCGTGCGCGAGAGCACGGGCGGGATCTATTTCGGCGAACCGCGCGGCATTGAGACCCTGCCCGACGGCACGAAGAAGGGCGTCAACACCGAGGTCTACACGACGCCGGAGATCGAACGCGTCGCCCGCGTGGCGTTCGAGCTCGCGCGCAGGCGCCAGGGGCGGGTGTGCTCCGTCGAGAAGGCGAACGTGATGGAGAGCGGCCTCTTGTGGCGGCAGACCGTCACCGCCCTGCGCGAGCGCGAGTTCCCCGATGTCGAGCTCACCCACATGTATGCCGACAACTGCGCGATGCAGCTCGTGCGCAACCCGCGCCAGTTCGACGTGATCGTGACCACGAACCTCTTCGGCGACCTGTTGTCCGACCTTGCCTCGATGCTGACGGGCTCGCTCGGCATGCTGCCCTCGGCCACGCTCGGCGGGCTCGGGCCCGATGGGCGCCGGCATGCGCTCTACGAGCCGATCCACGGTTCCGCGCCCGACATCGCGGGCAAGGGGGTCGCCAACCCGATGGCGCAGATTCTCTCCTTCGCCATGCTGCTCCGTTTCAGCTTCGACATGACGGAGGACGCCGCCCTGATCGAGCGCGCCTGCACCAACGTGCTCGCGAGCGGGCTGCGCACGGCCGACATCATGCAGCCCGGCATGGCGCGTGTCTCGACCCAGGTGATGGGCGAGGCGGTGACGCGGGAGCTCGACAAGCTCGCGGCCTGAGCGTGCGCCACAGGCGCGGCAGGGGCGAGGCGGCCGGGCTTGCGGCCTGCGTGGGCTTCCGTTAGACCACCGCCATCGCCCGTTGGCGACGGCGCGCGCCCGTAGCTCAACTGGATAGAGCACCAGACTACGGATCTGGGGGTTGTGGGTTCAAATCCTGCCGGGCGCGCCAGTCGACCCTGCCGCACGGCGCCAATGTGTGCCGCCGCGCGGCACGTCCGGTCCTGCCTCCGCTGCTTGACGCTGTCGCCCCGACGGCGCTTTGACCGCCCGGCCTCCGGTGCCCGTGCAGCCGCGATCGCGTCGCGGAACCCGCTCCTGATCCAACGGCGCGCGGCTAACCGACAGCGTGTCAGGCGGCGAGCGGGGCGCGGGCGAGGTGCCGCACACCCATCTCCTCGAGCGTGTCGGCGATCGCTGCCGTGGCCCGGCGCATGTCGTCCGGGAAGAGGTGGCCGATCGCGCCGACGCGGAAGGTCGGCACGCTGGTCGTCGAGAAGTTCGAGATCAAGAAGCCCCGGCGCTTCAGCGCATCGACGAAGGGCTGAAGCGCGAAGGCCTGGTCGGGCGGCTGGTGCATCGTGACGATGATCGGCCCCTGGCGATCGCGCGGCACCCATGGGGTGAGGCCGAGCGCGGCGAGGCCGTCATAGAGGATGCGTGCGTTCTCGGTGTAGCGGGCGAGACGCGCGGGCTGCCCGCCTTCCGCCTCGAACAGCTCGAGCGCCACCTCGAGCGCGGCAAGCGACTGGATCGGCGGGGTGAAGCGGATCGAGCCCCAGCCGTAGCTTCGCGCATGGTGCAGCAGGTCAGAGAGGTCGAGGCTCCAGCTCCCGGCATTGCCGCGGCAGGCCTCGAGACGATCCACCCGCGCCACCGCGACACCGATCCCGGGCATCGCCTCGAGGCATTTGTTCGAGGAGAAGACGATCGCATCCGTCTCCGGATGGGCGCCGAGATCGAACGGGATCGCCCCGAAGGCCGAGACAGCATCGACGATCAGCCGCCGCCCCGCCGCCCGAACCGCGGCGGCGATCTCCTCGACCGGGTTGATCACCGAGGTCGACGTCTCGCTGTGCACCACCGCGACGGTGCCGATCGAGGGGTCCTCGGCAAGCGCCTTTTCCACCATCTGCGCGGTGGCAAGCTCGCCTTCCGGGATCTCGATCGCAACAGCGACCCGCCCCGCCTCGCGGGCAAGCCGGATCATCCGCGTCCCGTAGTTCCCGTTGTTCGGGATCAGAACCTTCGTCCCCGGCGCGACGAAGGTGCGGAGTGCGGCCTCGACGATGAAATGGCCGCAGCCCTGCAGGGGGAGGCAGACATGCTCACCCTCGATGCCGCCGGCGATCGCCCGCAGGCGCTCGCGCAGGGCGGCATAGCGCGTGCGCGTGTCGTTGTCCCAGGGCGCGATGTCCTGCGCCATGGCGGCCTTTACGCGCGGGTGGGTCTGAACCGGGCCGGGGATGAGGAGAAGCGGGGGCTCTGTCATCGTCCCCTGATGCCACCGTCTCGGTGCGGTTTCCAGTGCCGGCCGTTCGGCGGTGCCATCGGCCCCGCTCATGCGACGAGCGCCGCCCCGATCTCGCGCAGGAGCTTGCGTCGAATGGCTTCGGCAAAGTCCTCGTAGGTCTCCGCGCGCAGTACGAACGCGCCCGGGCCGGTGATCACCTCCTCGGCGTAATAGGCCTCGAGCTCGGGCTCCTCGTGGACGACGGCGAGCGCGTTGACCGTGATGCCGAGAGCCTCCGCGGCCGCACGCCCAGCGCGTGCCGGGACGCCGGCGTTGGCGGGCCCGTCGCCGGAGACATCGATCACCCGCCGCGCCGCCGGGAAGGGGCAGCGGGCGAGAAGGGCAGCGGAAGCCATGAGCGCCTCGCCGAGCGCGGTCGCCCCGGGCGGGAGGATGCGCGGGGTCGCGTCGATCGCCGCCGCCACGGCCTCCGCCTCCTCCGCCCCGCCGACTCTGCTCCAGGTAACAGCGAGATCGTGCTCGCCCGGGCCGGCCCAGAGGAGGACGGCGACGGCGACCGCCCCGCGCGGCCCCGAGGTGGCGCGCGCAACGAGCTCGGCGTCCCGGAACGCCGCGGCGTAGCCGCCCATCATCAGGCCGAACTCGGCGAAATCGACGCTCGCCGAGACATCGACCGCGAGCGCGAGCGCGAGATCGACCGGCTCTGCCGTGGCCACGGGAAGGGCAGTCGGAAGGAGGGCGGAGGCGAGGGCGGCGCGTCGGGTGATCGGCATGGACGGAAGTTGCCGCAGGAGGCGGCGGCGGCACCAGCCCCAGGTCCGCCCTCGCGCGCCGCGGTGGCGGTGCGTGACACCGAATTTAGCTGCCCTTCCACCACGGCGCCGTTACGCTATGAAGAGCAGAGGGGACGTCGGCGAATGCCGAGGCGGGGACACTCCCGCCCAGATCCTGATCTACAGGGGCGGGCCGCGCGCGGCGGCCCGGGTCAAGGGGGCTTCGGTGCTGGACACCACCCGAGAGTCCGTGCCTGCGACGACGGGGCCGCCGCACCGGCACGATGACTTCATGGCGCCCTATGCGCACCTGCCGGTCTCTGCGTTGATGATGCATCTCGCGCGCGACTGGCCGGCCGAGCGGATCACGCTCGGCGAGCTGATCCATGCCCTCGGCACACGCGGCTACGGGGTGCTCGTCATCCTCTTCGCGATTCCAAACCTGATCCCGATCTACATTCCGGGCTGGTCGCCGATCTTCGGCATTCCGCTCTTTATCGTCTGCATGCAGATGGCGCTCGGTCTGCCCGAGCCGCGGCTTCCGGAGGTTCTGACGCGGAGGTCGCTGAAGAAGACCGACCTTCTGATGATCGTCGAGAAGTCGATGCCGTGGCTCAAGCGAATCGAACGCCATGTCCGGCCGCGGCCCTCGCTTCTGACCGGCGCGATCGGCGCACGGCTGATCGGCTTCTACGGCGCGTGGCTCGCTTTCCTCGTCACCATCCCGCTGCCGCTGACCAACGGGCCGACCAGCCTCGCCTGCGCGATCATGGCCTTCGGGCTGATGGAGCAGGACACGCGGCTGATCCTCGCCGGGGCCGTGGTCGGCGTCGGCGCCTCGGTGCTCGCGCTCTCGATCATCGGCGGCTTCGGATGGATCCTCGCCCAGGGGCTCGGCGTCATCTTCTGACCGGGGTCGCGTCGCGACTCCGGTCAAGGGGTTGCGGCACGGAGACGACCGGTGCACGCTCGTTTGAGGTGCCGGTGGCCCGAGAGGGCTGAAACGGGAACGCGGTGAGGGCCTTCCGTCCGGAGCCGCGGCTGCCCCCGCAACTGTAGGCGAGGAGTTCGTGCCACAGGCCACTGGATGATGCGGCACCGCATCGTCTGGGAAGGCGGCAGGAGCGCAGGGCGATCGCCCTCCCTCGCGAGCCAGGAGACCGGCCGGCGCCAGTCATTCGCGCGCGCGGGGCGGGGTGAACCTGCGCAACGGACAGAAGTCCGCATGCGGCGACAACCGGGTGGGGTGTGTCGTGCCGCTGGGGGGCGGACGGACATGGTCATGACGCTTCGGTCCTGCCGCGCACGGCAGCGCTCCGCCTGTCCTCGACAGAAAAGGAGCACTGCATGCGCAACGCCTTCAGCGCGGGGACCTGCCTCGCCGCCCTCTTGCCCTGAGCCACACCGCGCCCGCATTGGCGCAGGAGCAGGCATCGCCCTTACGCGCCCTGCCAGAGACGGTGGTCACGGCGACACGTATACCCACCCCCCTCGAGCGGATCGCCGCGGGCGTGACGGTGATCGACCGCCGCACCATCGAGGAGCGGGGCTACGCCACGCTCGCCGAGGCGCTGACGGCCGTGCCGGGGCTGCGGATCCGGTCCTCCGGCGGGCCCGGCGCCGAGGCTTTCGCCTTCATCCGCGGCGCCGAGAGCAAGCACACCCTCGTGCTGATCGATGGCGTCCCGGTCAACGACCCCTCGAACCCGGGCGGCGCGTTCGACTTCTGCAAGGACACGCTCGGCGATGTCGAACGCATCGAGATCGTGCGCGGCCCGATGTCGACGCTCTACGGCTCGAATGCCGTCGGCGGCGTTATCAACATCATCACCCGCCGTGCCACAGACCGCGCCGTCGCAGGCTCTGCCCAGATCGGCGCCGGCTACCCACGCGAGGCGTCGGGGCGAGTCTTCGCCTCCCTCCGTCACGGCCCCGTCGACGGCTCGATCAGCCTCGAGTCGCTCTCGCGGCACGGCTCGAACGCGATCGCCGACCGGTTGCGCTTGAACACAGGCGAACGCGACGGCTTCCGCGGCCAGACCGGGGCGGCGCGGCTTGGGCTGCAGCCAGCGCCCTGGGTCAGGCTCGACGTCTTCGGCAGGCAGCGCTACGCGGCCTATGGCCTCGACGGTTTCGACAACGCGGGGCGCCTCGTCGACGACCGGAACTACGAGGGGCGTGACAGGCTCGGCGTGTTCGGGGGAGCGGTGACGCTGACACCGCTCGGCGAGGCGCTTGAGACACGGCTCAGCGTGGTGCGCACGCGCTATGTCCGGTCGCTCCGGAACCGGCCGGACGAGTTCTCTAACAGCCGCACGGACGACCGCTCTGAGGGGCAGCGTGACATCGTTTCGCTCGACAACACGCTGCGGCTTCCCGATCTCGGGCCGGTCGGCCTCGCGGCGGTGACGTTCGGGGCGTCGCGCCGGTGGGAGGGTCTAGACACAGACACGAGCTTCCCCAGCCTCAAGGAAACGGACCGGAGCGACGGCCTCTACGCCGGGCTTCAGGGGCGCCTCTTCGGGCGCCTTGACCTTACCGCGCAAGTCCGGCGGGAGGATGCGGAAGGCTTCGGCACGGCCAACACCTGGCGCCTCGCCGTCGTCGTCCAGCTGCCCGAGATCGCAAGCCGCATCAAGGCTGCCTACGGGACGAGCTTCCGTGCTCCCGATCTCTTCGATCGCTTCGGGGTCGGCGGCAACCTGCTGCTCCGCCCCGAGCGCGGCCGCAGCGTCGAGGTGGGGGCGGAAGCCGATCTCCCGCTGTTCGGTCGGGCTGACGGCGTGACGCTCGGCGCGACCTGGTTCTCGAGCAGGATCACCGACCTTATCCAGTATGTCGGCCCGTTCCCGATCGGCCGGAACGAGAACGTGGGCCGAGCGAAGATCGAGGGCGCAGAGGCGGTGCTGACGCTGCGGCCCGCAAGCTGGGCCACGCTCATCGCCACCTACACCTACACCGACGCGCGCGACGCGCAGGACGATACGCGCCTGCTGCGCCGGCCGGAACATGCGGCCTCGGCCTCGGCGCAACTCGTGTTCGGCCGCTTCACCCTGAGCCCGGAGCTCGTGTTCGTCGGGCGCTTCCGCGACGTGCTCTACACGGATGACGGGCAATTCGCCGGGCGGGGGATTTCCCCCTCCGGCGTGCTCGCGAACCTCTCGGCAAGCTACCGACTGACGGAGACGCTGAGGCTGATCGCGCTCGCACGCAACATCGGCGACAGCGACTTCGAGCCGACGAACGGCTACCGCACGCCCGGTCGCTCGGTGTTCGCCGGGCTCACGGCGCGCTGGTGATCAGCGCGTCGCGCCCGGCTGCCACAGCACCTCGGTGGCGCCGCGGCCGTTGAGCCAGCGGCCGAGCACGAACAGATGATCGGAGAGGCGGTTGAGGTAGCGCACCGCCTCTGGGTTGACCGGCTCGGCGTTGGCGAGGGCTACCGTCGCCCGCTCGGCGGCGCGCGCGATCGTCCGCGCATGGTGCGCCCAGGCCGAAGCCGGGCTGCCGCCCGGAAGCACGAAGGACTTCAGCGGCGGCAGCTCCCCGTTCATGCGCGCGACCTCCTCCTCGAGCCGCGCGATTTGCCCCGGAACGATGCGCAGCGCCGCGCCGTCCGCCTCGCGGCGCAACAGGCGCATCAGGGCGAAGCCTTGGGCAGGGTCGAGATCGGCGGCAGGTTCATCGAGCAAAAGCGCGTCCGCCCCGGTCGCGAGCGCGCGCGCGAGCATCGCCCGCCTTGCCTCGCCGCCGGAGAGCGTGTCGACCCGACGTTCGGCGAGCGCCTCGAGCCCACAGGCGGCAAGCGCGGCCGCGACCTCTGCCTCTCCCCGGTCGCCATGCGGCAGACGGCCGAGCGCCGCGACCTCGCGCACCGTGATCCCCCATGCAGCACGGGCTCCTTGTTCGAGCCAAGCGACACGCCGCGCCCGCTCGCGCCGATCGAGGCGGGCGAGCGGCACGCCCTCGAGGCTCACTCCCCCTGCATCGGGAACCAAAAGCCCCGCGAGCACGGAGAGCAGCGTCGTCTTGCCCGCCCCGTTCGGCCCGGCGAGAGCGGTGAGCATGCCGCGCTTAAGAACAAGCGAGACGCCGTCGAGCACGCGCCTCCCCCCGCGACGAACCACGAGGTCACGCGCGGCGATCACGACCGCCCCGCTTGCGCGACCGCGAGCTGCAGGAGCATCGGCGCCCCGAGAAGCGAGGTCAGCACCCCGAGCCGAAGCTCCTGCTGAAGCGGAAGGAGGCGCACGAAAATGTCGGCGGCGAGCACGAGGGACGCCCCGCCGAGAGCCGAGGGCAGGAGCAGCGCACCCGGCCGTTCGCCGGCGGCAAAGCGCAAGAGATTCGGCACGATCAGCCCGACGAAGCCCACGCCGCCCGCGACGGCAGCGCCTGCGCCGACCGAGAGGGCCGCTCCGGCGGCGGTTCGGCGCACGGTCGCCGCGACATCGACGCCGAGGCTTTCCGCCGTCGCCTCGCCAAGCGAGAGCGCATCGAGACGCCGGCCGAGGCCCAGAAGCAGGGCAAGCCCTAGGGCGACCGCAGGCAGGGCAAGGGCCACTTCGCGCCAGCCCCGGTCCTCGAGGCTGCCGAGGAGCCACACCGTGATCTCGGCAAGAGCGAAGGGGTTGGGGGCGAAGGAGAGGGCGACCGCGACTGCCGCCCCCGTGAGAGAGGCGACGGCGATGCCCGCGAGCACGAGCGAGGCCCCGGTTCCGGTGCGTGAGGCAAGGGCGAGGATCGCGCCCGCGGCGGCGGCCGCGCCGAGGAGCCCTCCCGCTGGCAGGGCGAGCGAGGCGACCGAGGCGGCACCGGAATAGTAGGCGAGCACCGCGCCGAGGGGGGCGCCGCCCGTGACGCCGAGCAGGCCCGGATCGGCGAGACGGTTGCGCAACAGGCCCTGCAGCGCCGCCCCGGCCGCGCCGAGGCCGGCGCCGATGCCGAGCGCAAGAAGCGTTCGCGGCGCGCGCAGCTCCCACAGGATCGCGCCGTCGACCACCCCGATCCCGGCCTGGCCGACGAGAAGCGACAGGGCCGAGAGGGTCGCGGTCAGGGTCGCAAGCCCGGGCGTCATCGGTATCGGGCGAGCAGCACGGCGGCATGGGCCGTGGCGGGGCTGCCGCAGGCAAGCAAGGCGGGGTCGAGCACGGCGCGGCGAATGCCGGCGGCGGCGATCGCCGGATGATTAGGTGAGCGCTGTCGAGAGAGAGGCAGGGCCGCCCGGGGGCGCCGTCACAAGCAGCGCGGGCGGGTCGGCGAGGAGGCGCTCGAGCGGGATGAAGCCGTAGCCCGGGTGGGCGGCGGCGTTGCGGAACCCGGCGGCCTCGAGCACCGCGTCGGCGAGCGTGCCGCGCCCCGGCGCGAAGCCGCGCGCCTGCCACACGAGCGCCCGCGGCGGCTCCCCCGTCCGTGGCGGGATGGCGACGAGTGTCGCGCGCATCTCCGCGGCGATGGCGCGCGCACGCTCCGCCTCGCCCACGGCGTCGCCCACCCGAAGGAGCTGCTCCTCGATCGCCGCGAACCCCTCCGCAAGCCCGAGCCTGAGCACCGGAACGCCGCGGCGCTCGAGCGCCTCGGCGGCCCCGCGCCCGCCCCAGGGGCCGGCGACGGCAAGATCGGGCTTGAGCGGCAGAACCGCCTCGGCCGCGGGGCGCACGCGCGGGAGGCCGCGTGCCTGTTCCGCGACCGCCGACAGTGTCGGGTCCTCGGCGAGCGGCGAGAGGGCGGCGATTCGCTCCCGCGGCAGAACCAGGACGAGGAACTGGTCGGCGCAGAGGTTGAGCGACACCACACGCTGCGGCGCTGCCGCGGCCGGGGCGGCAAGCGCGAGCGCGAAGAAGAGCGCCGCGAGGCTAGACGACAACGACACCGTGATGCTTCGCCTTGTGCGGCGGCTCAACGTGGATGGTGATGACGCTGTCGGCGATCTCCGCCTTCAACGCCTCCTCCACCCGGTCGCAGATTTCGTGCGCGGTGCCGACACGCATCTCCTCCGGCACCACGAGATGGAACTCGATGAATGTGAAGCGCCCGGCATGCCGGGTGCGGATGTCATGCGCCTCGATCGCACCGGCGGCGTGGGTGGCGACAATGCCGCGGATCCGCGCGAGCAGCTCAGGGCGAACGGCCTCGTCCATCAGCCCGCCCACGCTCTCGCGCACGAGACGCCAGCCCGACCAGAGGATGTTCAGCGCCGTGAGCGACGCAACGGCCGGGTCGAGCCAGAGCATGCCGGTGACGGCGACGAGGCCGACGCCGACGAGCACGCCGAGCGAGGTGACCACGTCGGCGAGGATGAGATGCGCATCGGCCACCAGCGCGGGCGAGCGCAGCCGCCGCCCGCGGCGGAACAGGACGGCCGCCCAGACGCCGTTGATCACGGTCGCGACCCCGTTCGCGGCAAGCCCGAGCACCGGCTCGTCCGGCGCGCGGGGCGAGAGCAGGGCGAGCCAGGATTCGCGGAGGATCAGCCCGGCGGCGACGACGATCAGCACCCCTTCGAGAACGGCGGAGAAGTACTCGGCCTTCGCGTGGCCGTAGGGGTGGTTCGCGTCCGCCGGGCGCTGCGAGTAGATCACCGCCGCGAGGGCGGCCGACGTGGCGACGACGTTGACGACGCTTTCCAGCGCGTCCGCCATCAGCGCCACGCTGCCGGTGAGCCACCAGGCAGCGGCCTTGAGGCCGAGCACCAGCAGGGCGACGCCGAGGCTGGTGGCGGCGAGGCTGGTCGCGCGCGTCATGGCGGCCCCTTAGCACGGGGTATGCGGGTGCGTGAAGCGACTTGAACAGCTGTTCAACTGTTGAACTGACATGCCCGCAGCGCAGTGCGCGTTGCCCTCTCCCCCTCTTCCGCGCGCGGGAGAGGGGCAGGGTGAGGGGCTCAGACCGAGAAGTACTTGGCCCGGCGGTGATGCACCACGATCGCCGAGGTGGACTGCTCGGGGTGGAGCTGCCACTCGTCCGAGAGGCTCACCCCGATCCGCTCCGCCCCCAGTAGGCGCAACAGCGGCTCCTGATCCTCGAGCCGCGGGCAGGCCGGGTAGCCGAAGGAGTAGCGGCTGCCGCGATAGCCCTGCTGCAGCATCTTCTCGATGTCGCGGTCATCTTCGGCGGCGAAGCCGAGCTCGGCACGGATCCGCTTGTGCACGTACTCGGCCATCGCCTCCGCCACCTCGACCGAGAGCCCGTGCAGGTAGAGATAGTCCCGGTAGCGGTTCGCCTCGAACCACTCGCGCGCGACATCGGAGGCCTTCTGCCCCACCGTGACCACCTGCAGCGCGATCACGTCGCGGTTCTCGGGTCCGTCGTCGATGTCGCGGAAGAAATCGGCGATGCACTCACCGTCCTCCTTCGCCTGGCGCGGCAGGGTGAAGCGCGCAAGCTCGGTGGTGCCGTCCTCGTCGAACACCACGACGTCGTTGCCCTCGCCGGCAGCCTTCCAGTAGCCGTAGATCGCCTGGGGCTTGAGGATGTCCTCCTCCTCGCAGAGCTTGAGCATGCGCTTCAGCACCGGGCGGAGCTCCTGCTTCGCCCAGCCGAGGAAGTCCTCGAGCCGACGCCCTTGTTTGCGGAAGCCCCACTGGAACTGGTAGAGCGAGCGCTCGTTGATGAAGGGCACCACCGCCCTGGTCGGCGCCTCGACGAGACGCGGCCCCCAGAAGGGAGGTGTCGGCGTCGGGTCGTTGCCGCGAAGGCGTCGCCGACGCGCTGCCGCAGAGGCGCGGTCGACGGGCTGGGTCGCCGCTTCCGTCGCAGCACCAAGCGTGCGGCGCGTGTTCGAGGGCTTGCCTTTGCGCCTCGCCTGGACGGCGGCGAGATAGTCGTCGAACTGGCCGGAGACGACTTTGTCCACCAGCGAGAGCCCGTCGAACGCATCGCGCGCGTAAGCCACGCGCCCCGACCCCTAGGCTGCGACACAGTCCTGCTCGACGAAGGTTCGGGTGAGCGCGGCGCCGCCGAGCATCACCGGGATGGAGACGCCAAGCCGCGTCATCTCCTCGAGATTCTCGCGCATCACCACGGTCGACTTGACGAGCAGCCCCGACATGCCGATCGCGTCGGCGCGGTTCTCGTTCGCCGCCTTCAGCATCTCGGCGAGCGGCACCTTGATGCCGAGATTGATCA
>Ga0308411_10000577_pt1 | contig 24523 bp, 22 predicted proteins | sample HotsprottomLayer_2_FD_203530 | JGI IMG/M metagenome (GOLD analysis project Ga0308411, IMG submission 203530) | Hot spring phototrophic mat microbial communities from Octopus Spring, Yellowstone National Park, Wyoming, United States -... | ecosystem: Environmental > Aquatic > Thermal springs >... | reverse complement strand
TCGGTCACCATGCCAGGGGAGGACCCGTCGCGCGTTCAGTGGCGGAGTCTGGCAGGTGCGGGGCTCCCGCCCTCAGGTGGCGAACTCCTGCGCGCCGATGGCACGCCCATCCAACCAACGGAGCAGGGGCTCGCGGATCGCCAGAAGGCCTTTGTAAGAAGCGACGGGATCGGGCATCTCGCGCAGTCGAGCGGCGAGCGCGGCGGCGACCCCCGGCGCGCGGGCCACCTCCTCCAGGAGGACCACATGGGTCTTGACCGTGAACAAGACGGCGCGGGTTCGGGGTAGTCTTCTTAGAGTCTGCCGCTCGACACGCAGCCAAAGTGATCGACCGGCACGATCGACATCGAGCTCGCGCAGATGGTCCGACCGGTCCGGCCGGCAGAGTTCGGGCGTCGAGGTCAACGTCCAGTTCGCTCGCCAGACGGGGCGGTCCACCTCGAGCGTCCGGAAGAAGCGATCGACAGGCGAGGCCAGCCGGTCGGCGAACCCCGGCACCGGCCCGTGGATGTCGCCCACCGAGCGGCCGATCTTGTCCGCGAGTTTCCAGTGCAAAGGGAAGCACAGGTGCCCCGCGCGCAGCTGGTAAGACCCGCCCGGGCTTTCGGCGAGAACCAACAGATCCTCCTGGACCAGGCAGCCGCAAGACAGCAGCGGGTCTGGAGCATCGAGGTGGACGATTTCGCCCGTCGACTGCACCCGGAGCCCTTCGCTGACCCGCTCGAAACGCTCCCCGCCGTGGTGGCCGAGCCAGTCGACGACGAGCCCGAGGACTTCGCGACAGGCCGGTTCCGCGTCGGGCAACATCTCGTAGACCAAGGCTCGGCACTCGGCACTGAGTCTTCGGCGCTCGTTGACTTCCTTCTCCCAGCGATCGTCCAGGACGAGCCAACGTCGCGCGTCGAGGGTCCGGAGGCCCATCGAGAGCTTCCAGGGCCCCTCGAGGAACTGGAGCGGTATCGTGGACATGCCTCGATCGAGCGGCGACAATCCACCTTGTCAAGCCATGCCGCCGGGCGCTGTCGGCTCGGGCGAGCCGGCACGTTGCCGCCGAGCGCGGGATGGCCTAGAGCCTCCCTCGCCGGGGCGTAGCTCAGCCTGGTAGAGCGCCAGCTTTGGGAGCTGGATGTCGCGTGTTCAAATCACGCCGCCCCGACCACGATTCCGCGCCGCTCCTCGAGCTCCGCGCCGTGTCGGCGGGGTACGGTTCCGCGCAAGTTCTGTTCGATCTCGACCTCACGGTGGGCGAAGGTGAGGTCGTGGGCCTGCTCGGCCGGAACGGGATGGGCAAAACGACGACGCTGTTGACCATCATGGGCCGTATCCGAGCCCGCTCCGGATCGATCGTCTTCGGCGGCGTGCGGCTGGAGGGCTTGCCGCCGTTCCGGATCGCCCGGCTCGGCATCGGCCTCGTGCCCGAGGGTCGGCAGGTGTTCGCGAACCTCACGGTGCGGGAGAATCTGCTGGCGACCGCCCGAGACCCAGAAGGCGACCACCCCGGCTGGACGTTGGAGGAGGTGTTCCGTCTGTTCCCCCGTCTGGCGGAACGCGTCGGCCAGCTCGCCGATCGGCTTTCCGGTGGCGAACAGCAAATGCTCGCCATCGGCCGCGCGCTCATGACGAACCCGCGGCTCCTGCTGCTCGACGAAGCGACCGAGGGCCTGGCCCCGCTGGTGCGTCGAGAGATTTGGCGCGTGTTAGGTGATCTGAAGAAGAGGGGGCACGCGATCCTGGTCGTGGACAAGAACGTCGTGGCCCTAGCTTCCGTAGCCGACCGTTTCTGTGTTTTGGAAAAGGGCAGGATCGTCTGGAAAGGACCTTCGAGCGCCCTGCTTGCCGATCGCGACAGCTTGGAACGTTATTTGGGCATTTGACGTCGCCGGCTGCGGGGAAGTGCGCCGCTCTCTTCCGCCCGGCGACGCAGCTCGGGCGAAATCCTCTCGGTCCCCAACACCTCCTCTGTATGCTCGGCGAAACGAGGTGGCCCGCCGCGGACCACCGGCGCGCTCCTGTCCGGCTTGATGGGGGTGGCCATCGCTCGATAGTCACCGATCTCGAGGATCATCCGTCGATGCGCCGTGTGCGGATGGGCGGTCGCCGCGCGCAGTCCGAAGATCGGCCCCGCCGGCACGCCGGCATCGATCAACCTCTGCCAAAGCTCGCCGCCGTCGTGCCGCGCGAGAACGCGCTCGAGCGCCTCCTTGAGCGCCGCTCGGTTCACGACGCGCGCGGCATTCGAGCCGAACCGCGGATCCTCGAGAAGTTCGGGCGCTCCGATGATCTCGCAAAGGCGGTGGAACGCCCGCTCGTTGCCCACGGCGAGGAAGAGCGGAACCGTTCCGGTCCGGAAGGTGTCGTACGGACTGATGTTGGGATGCGCGCTGCCCGTCAGCTCCGGCTCCTTCCCGGACAGAAAGAAGTTGGCGGCGTGCGGATGCATCATCGCATGACCACAGTCGAAGAGGCTCACGTCGAGATGTTGACCCCGGCCGGAACTCTGGCGCTCGATCAGCGCCATGAGGATGGCGATCGCCGCGTAGAGGCCGGTTCCGATGTCGACCAGCGGGATCCCGATGCGGACGGGCCCGCTTTCGGGCGATCCGTTGACGGAAAACATGCCGACGAGGCCCTGAACGACTGCGTCGTAACCGGGACGACCGCCGAGGGGACCGTCGGGGCCGAACCCGGTGATGCTGCAGTGGACGAGTCGGGGAAACCGCTCGGCCAAAAAAGCACGCCCGATCCCCCACCCCTCGAGGGTCCCGGGCTTCAGGTTCTCGACGAGCACGTCCGCGCCTTCGAGTAGCGCCAGCAACAACTCTCGACCGGCGGCCTTCGTGAGATCGATGCCGACGGACCGTTTGTTCCGGTTGACACCGAGGAAGTAGGAGGCGTCTCCGTCGAGAAAGGGAGGGCCCCAGTCGCGCGTCTCGTCGCCTTGCGGCGGCTCGACCTTGATCACGTCGGCGCCGTGGTCAGCGAGGATCTGCGTGCAGAACGGCCCTCCCAAAACTCGGGTGAGATCGACGACCTTGATACCCGAGAGCATACCCGATCCCGGGCGCTGGCGACCGATGGACATAGAGCACCTTCGATGGAGACGGGGCGCACCCCTGCCGTTGCCCCCATCTAGGCCCGCCCGGTGAGAAGTGCCAAGCGGGGACTGGAGAACCCGGCCCGCCTCTGGCAAGTTCGGGTTCGCGGGTCCAGGGTTCAGGGGAGGTCCGATCGTGCGCGTCGTCACGGCGTCCATCGTTGCTGCCGCCTTGTCGGTTTCCGTCGCGCAAGCCGAAGAGCTGCGGATCGGCTTCATGGCGACGTTCACCGGCCCCGGCGGCAATCTGGGTCAGCATCTCCGCGACGGGTTCTTGCTGGGTGTCGAACACGCGGGGGGACGGCTCGGCGGCCTCGAGACGCGCGTGATCGTCAGCGACGATCAGCTGAAACCGGATATTGCGCGGCAAGAGGTCGACAAGCTTTTGACCCGTGACAAAGTTCACTTTGTCGTGGGCATCGTGTTTTCCAACGTCTTGATGGCGATTTACAAACCTGTTATCGAATCCGGCGCCTTCTTGATTTCGGCGAATGCCGGACCGTCGCCGATCGCCGGCCCGCTGTGTTCGGAGCGTTTCTTCTCGACATCGTGGCAGAACGATCAAACCCATTCCGTGATCGGGAAATATGCGCAAGACAAAGGCTTCAACCGTGTCTTTCTTTTGGCCCCGAATTATCAAGCGGGCAAGGATGCGCTGAACGGTTTCAAGCGGTATTACAAAGGCACGATCGTAGACGAAATTTACACTCCACTGGGCGCGGTCGATTTTTCCGCGGAAATCGCCAAGATCCAGGCTCTCAAACCCGAGGCCGTCTACGCGTTCATGCCAGGTGGCTCGGGAATCGCGCTCATCAAGCAGTATGCCCAGGCGGGTCTGAGCCAACAGGTCCCGTTTCTTTCCGCCTTCACGGTGGACGACACCTCCCTGCCGGCCGTGGGCGCGTTGGCGGACGGGATGGTTTCGGCTTCGCAATGGGCGGTTGATCTGAAAAATCCGGCCAACGAGCGGTTCGTTTCCACATTCCGTGCGCGCTTCGGCTACGTGCCCTCCTACTTCGCCGCACAAGCCTACGATGCAGCCCAGTTCATCGACGCCGGCCTCAAAGCAGTCGGAGGTCGGCTCGACGATAAGGCCGCTCTCCGGGACGCCCTACGCCGAGCGCAGTTTCCGTCGGTGAGGGGCGGATGGAAGCTCAACACGAACCATTTTCCCGTGAGCGATTTCTACTTGGTGACGCCCGGGACACTCGGTGACGGTACCCGCGCGATGGTTCACAAGGAGCTCGTATTCGCCGGCTATGCCGACGAGAATGCCAAAGACTGCCCGATGCGTTGGTGACGAGGATCGAGAGAGGCAATCTTGGATTTCGCGCTGCTGCTCGTTCAATTATTGAACGGGATACAGGTCGGCATTTTGCTGTTCTTGGTCGCCTCGGGTCTGACCTTGGTCTTCGGGATCCTCGACGTCATCAATTTGGCACATGGCGCCCTGTTCATGGTGGGAGCCTATGTCGGAGCTCTGGTGGCGCTCGGCACGGGCTCCCTGGTCGGGGCGCTGGCTGCAGCCCCCGTTGCCGCTTTTTTGGTCGGCATCGCCCTCGATCGGCTCGTTCTCCGCCAGCTCTATGATCGGGATCATCTCGATCAAGTACTCGCCACTTTCGGCTGCCTGTTGTTCTTGAACGAGCTCGCGCGGGCCCTGTTCGGCCCGGGTGCCCGTCCCTATCCTTTGCCGGCGATCCTCGACGGAAGCATCGCGCTGCCGGGCGGCGTGAGCTATCCGCTTTGGCGCTTGGCGATCATCCTGGCGGGCTGCCTCACGGCTGCCGGGCTGACCGTCGTTCTCGTTCGGACCCGGTTCGGCATGCTCGTCCGCGCGGCTGCCACCAACGCATCGATGCTCGAAATGTTGGGCGTGGACGTGCGGCGTTTGTGCCTTCTCACGCTCGGCATGGGGGCGGCACTCGCCGGCTTCGCCGGCGCGATGGCCGGGCCGATCGTGGCGATCCAGCCCGGGATGGGCGACCAGATCTTGATCCTCGCGTTCGTGGTGATCGTCACCGGGGGCACCGGGTCGGTCCGCGGCGCCCTCGTCGGGTCGCTCCTCGTCGGGCTCGCCGACACGCTCGGGCGATCCTTCCTGACCGATCTCGCGCGCTCGGCCTTGCCCCCGGCGCCCGCCGCCGAGTTCGGCCCCGCCGTCGCCTCGATGATGGTCTACGTGGTGATGGCGCTGGTCCTCCTCGTGAAGCCGCAAGGCCTGCTCCCCGTCGGGGGTTCACGTCGTTGACGGAGCGGCCCCGACCGCGACTTCGAACGGCGACTGCGGCCCCGTTGTTCGCCGCTATCGCCCTCGCTCTCCTGTTCCTTGTCACGGTCGGAGAGACATTTTACGTTAAGCTTTTAAATCGTGCCGTGATTTTCGCGCTTGCGGCTCTAGCTCTGCACCTTCTCGTCGGCGTGGCGGGCCTCGTGAGCCTCGGCCAAGCCGCGTTTCTCGGGGTGGGAGCCTATGCAGTCGGTGTCTTGACGGAGCATGGTGTTCACGACGGGGTGGTGCATTGGTTGGTCGCCGTCGCTGCCGCCGCCCTCACGGCACTGGTCATCGGTGCGCCGAGCTTGCGGACACGCGGGGTCCCTTTCATCATGATAACCTTGGCATTTGCCCAGATGTTGTATTTCGTAGCCAATTCGCTCAGCCGATACGGGGGCAACGACGGCCTCACCATTTGGGTGCCAAGTCGTTTTCCCGGTGGGCTGTCCTCGTCGAAGCCCGAGACGTTGGCCTGGTTGTCGTTCGTCATCCTGCTCTTTGCCTATCTCGGCTTGGCCCGATTTCGCGCTTCCCGATTCGGCCGGGTCCTCCGCGGGGCCAAGGAGAACGAGCGTCGCATGTCGGCTTTGGGCTTCGCCGTGCAGCGATACCGGCTCGCCGCCTTCGTTTTGTCCGGTGCACTTACGGGTCTAGCTGGCGCCATGCTCGCCAATCTCACCGAGTTCGTAGCACCGGCGTACATGTCGTGGCATCGCTCCGGCGAACTGCTGGCGATGGTCGTTCTCGGCGGCTCGGGCACTCTGCACGGGGCGGTTGTCGGCGCTTTTCTTTTCGTGTTCATCGAGGAGATCCTTTCACGGTTCACGCGTCACTGGGCGTTGCTTTTTGGTCCCTTTCTCGTCTTGGCGGTCCTGACCAACCGAGGACGCACGCTGCTGAGGCTCGGCAGGGGGATCCGCGACCCTTGAAAGCTCTACTCCAGGGTCGAGCGCTGTCGAAGCGTTTCGGCACCGTCGTCGCAACGGCCGATCTCGACATCGAGGTGCGCGCTGGCGAGCTTCACGCCGTCATCGGCCCGAACGGAGCCGGAAAGTCCACGCTTTTGGGCCTGTTATCCGGGGAGGTCCACCCCGATTCGGGTCGGATCTTGCTCGATGGCCGGGACGTCACGCGAATGCCGGTTCACCGACGCGCCCGGCTCGGGCTCGGCCGGACCTTTCAGGTTTCGAACGTGCTGCCGAGCTTCACCGTCCTCGAAAACGTGGCGATCGCGATCCAGGCACGCCTGCGGAGCGGCTTGCGCCTACTCAAGTCAGCCGACGCCGATCCCGAGCTGAACGAACCTGCGAGGGTCATCTTGGAGCGCTTCTCGCTCCTCGAGTTGGCCGACCGGCGGGCTGCGGAGCTGGCCCATGGAGAGCGACGGCTGCTCGAACTCGCGCTCACGCTCGCCACGAAGCCGAAATTCCTCCTTCTCGACGAGCCTTTCGCGGGCGTGGCAGCCGGCGATGGCGAGCGCCTTGTTCGGATCCTCGACGCTGCGCGGCACGATCTCGGTTTGCTGCTCGTGGAGCACGACATGCAGGCCGTCTTTCGACTCGCCGATCGCGTCACGGTCTTGGTGCAGGGCCGATGCATCGCGAGCGGTACACCCGCGGAAGTCCGCGCGGACTCTGCGGTTCGCGCAGCCTACCTAGGCGATTCGTAAAGGGCCCCGGCTATGAAGCGCCTTCCGCCGGCATTTTTTCGGCCACTCTCAAAGCTTGCTCGAATCTTGCCCGGCCGCGGCGGTCACCGGTCTCCCCGTTCGCATGTCCGACGCTAATGCAGCACGTCGCCGGCCGCCGTCGGCCCGATGCCGCCAGCGCGCCTTCAGCGAGAAGGCTTACCGCCTCTTCCTCGCCTGCCGGCCCAGCACCGACGAGCGTGCCCGTTTTTCGAAGCGTAGCCGGAATATGGTCGATTTCGACTTTTCCTGATCTCGCCACGCGGGCCGACCACACGGGTCCGCTGCTTCGCGCCGGCCTCCGCGACGCTCGGTCTAGGTCCGCCTCCTCCCTCGGGGCACGCGCGTCGCCCGCGTCTCGAGTGTCTCCGCGCCTCGAACCCGGAGCCGAATTCCCCGGTCCAAAGACGCCGCTGCTGATCGGATACCATCGCAGGAACGCTTTTCCTTGCGGGCCCGTGGACCGTCGGGCCTCTTCCGACCCTGCCCCTCAACGTTCGGTCAGAGCGCGATCCCTCGCCTTGATGAGGGGCTTCATCAGGTAGTGGAGGACTGTTTTACGGCCCGTCAGCACATCGATCTCGGCCGTCATTCCGGGGATGATCGTCAACGGATGTTCGTCCGTGCCCAAATGATTCTGATACGTCCGTATTCTCACCCGGTAGAAGCTCTCACCACGCTCGTTCGTTATCGTATCCGCACTGATATCTTCTACCTGCCCTTTCAGGCCTCCATAAATCGAATAGTCGTACGCGGTTATCTTCACCGTTGCACTCAGGCCAGGTCGAATGAACGCGATGTCCGATGGTCTCACATGCGCTTCCAGGAGGAGAGTATCCTCGAGAGGCACAATTTCGAGAATATCCTGACCAGGTTGTACGACGCCCCCAATCGTATTGATTTTGATCTGTTTGATCGTTCCCCGAAGCGGAGCCCTCACCTCCGTGCGCCGTACTCGATCCGCTCCGGCTTGCACGATCTCGCGTATCCCGGCGAGTTCCGCTGCCTTCTGCGTGAGCTCCTCCTGCGCTTGCGCCCGAAAACTCGAGTACGCCCTTTCGACCTTCTGATTGGCCTCGCGGATCGCCGCCCGTACACGCACGATGGCCGCTCGCGTGCCGTCGACCGCCCCGCGAAGATCATTGACCTCTCGCTGCAGCTTGATGAAGACGGATTGTGACATGTCGCCACGGCGCGCCGCGGGCTCCGCCAGGCGAAGTTCCTCCCTGGCCAGTTCCAGGGAACGTTCGTACTGCGCGAGCTTCGTTTCGAGTTCCCTCAGCTCTTGTTCGCGTTGCTGGGCCTGGCTTCTTAGGATTTGAACCTCTTTGTCGAGGTTCTCCTGGCGGCTGGCGAACAGCATCAACTCCTTCTCAGCCACTTCACGCGCCTCGGCCAGAACCTCCGGCGGAAACACGAGCTTCACGTCCTCGATCTCGGCATTCAATCTCGCGATCGCCGCCAGGAGTGCCAAGTAGCGGGCCCGCTTTTCGCGGTAATCACTCTCGGCACGCACGTTGTCGATACGGAGCAGAACCTGTCCTTCCTCGACGACCTGCCCCTCACGGACGAAGAGCTCCGCAAGGATACCGCCCTCCAGATTTTGGATGACCTGTATTTGGCGCGACGGGATGACTCGACCTTCAGCCCGCGTTACTTCGTCGATCAGGGCCCAATTCGCCCATGCCAAGAACGCCCCGAAGAATGCAACCACGGTTAGGAGCAGGAGATGGCTGAAGCCCCGGGGTCGCAACCGGTCGGCTGCCGCCGCGCCGGCGACGAATTCCGCGAGTTCGGCGTCGATCGCGCGCCTCCGCGGCCGTCCGCCGAGCGAGACGATCGTGCCCACGTCAAGTCTCCCCACGGATCTGCCCGGCCGCCAGGGCCTTGAGGACCTTTTCCTTCGGACCGTCCGCCACCACCCGGCCACCCTCCATGACGATGAGTCGCTCGACGAGGACGAGCAGGGAGGCCCGGTGCGTCACCAACACCAGGGTCCTTCCCGCAAGCTCCCGAGCGATCCGCTGGATGAAGCGAGCCTCCGCACCGTTGTCCATGGCACTGGTCGGCTCGTCCAAGACGAGAACGGGCGGATCCAGAAGCAAGGCTCTGGCTATCGCAACGGCTTGCCGTTGCCCACCGGACAACATTTCACCGCGCTCTCCGACGTTCAGATCGTATCCCGCCGGGTGGCGACCGACGAAATCCTCGACGCCCGCGGTGAACGCAGCACGCAACACGGCCGCATCGTCGACGAACGGCGCGCCGAGCGTGATGTTCTCGCGGATAGAGCCCTGGAAAAGAACGACATCCTGGGGTACGCATCCGATATTGCGGCGAAGATCGGCGGGATCGATCTGACGGATGTCGACCCCGTCGAGCAGCACCGCACCCGTATCGGGCTCGTAGAGGCCGAGAACGAGCTTTTCGACCGTCGACTTACCCGACCCGATCCGACCGATGAGGCCGACCCGCTCGCCCGGGGCGATGCGAAACGACACGTCGCTCAGCGCCGGGAGCTTCTGGCCGGGGTAGCAGAACGACACGCCCTTGAACTCGATCGCCCCCTTGATCGCCGAACGATGAACGAAGACGCGATCCGGCGGTCGTTCTGTCGGCAGCTGCATGATGCCGTTCAGTGTGTCCAGAGATGTCCGCGCCTGATGGTAGCGCGTCAGCACGGCCGCAACCTGACCGAGTGGCGCCATCGCGCGGCCCGCGAGGATGCTGCACGCGATCAATCCGCCCATCGTCAGACGACCGGCGCCGATTTCGTACACGCCTACGACGATCACTCCGACGTAAACGCCGTTACCCACCAAGTTGGCGAAATTGACCGTGATCGCGGAAAGGAGGCGGCTCTGGTTGGCGGATTCCGCCGTGGCCCCGACCAAGTTTTCCCAAGCCCGCTGCATTCTGCCCTCGGCGCCGATGCTCTTGATGGTCTCGAGACCGTTGATCGCCTCGACGAGAACGCCGTGCTTTTGCGACGCCTCGCGGAAGGTCCGTCGAACGATGCGGTTGAGGGGAACTTGCAAGAGGAGGCCGACCCCGACCACGAGCGGGATCCCGACGAGCGGCACGAACGCGACGACACCGCCGATCAGCCATATGATCGTGACGAACAGTACGACGAAAGGAAGATCGACCAAACTCGTCAATGTAGCAGACGTGAAAAAGTCCCTCAACGTTTCGAATTCCCGGAGATTGCTCGCGAATGCACCCGCGGAGCGCGGACGCGCCGCCATCCGAATCCCGAGGACGTGCTCGAAAATCCTACTCGCTAACGTGATGTCGGCGATCTTGCCGGCCGCGTCCACGAAATACCCACGGAGAATTTTAAGCAGGAAATCAAAACCCAAAACCACGATCATGCCGATCGTGAGCACCCACAGCGTCTCCACCGCATTATTGGGCACAACCCGGTCGTATACGTTCATCGCGAACAGCGACGTTGCGATCGCAAAGCAGTTGATCAAGATGGACGCTAGAACGACCTCACTGTAAATCGGCCATTGCCGGATAATCGTCGACCAGAACCAGTGCCCCGTTTTATCGCGCAGTGCTTCGTGATCGCGCGCCACCAGCTCCGCTTTTGGTTTGGCAAAGAACGCGTAACCGGAGTAATCCGAACGAACTTCTTCCCAACTCAGGGTGGTCTTTCCACCCCCGGCTTCGGGCAGCAGCAGCTCGTAACGCTCGGGCGACTCCCGACGCAGCAAAACTGCGGCGCGGCGGTTGCGAAGCAACAGCACGCAAGGGAGCACGAGATCGTCGATCGCTTCCAAGGGTCGGCGAAGCAGCCGGGCGCTGAGCCCTGCCCGCTCCGCCGCCCTCGGGAACAAATCGGGCGTGAGCAAGCCGTCCACGAGTGGCAGCCCGGCCGTCAAGGCTTTCGCCGACGCGGGACGTTCCAACAGGTGCGTCAGAGCGACCAAGCAACCGAGGAGTGGGTCGTCCACCGCGGCGTCGGGGTGCCGGATGCGCCAATCGCCGGTGCCGGGTTCCGCGCCACGCGCCACCTCTGGCGGCACGGGACGCCCTCCAGGCGACACCGTCACGTTTTCGGCCGACGCGGGTTGGCCGGAAGGGGACGAGCTTTGCGCCAACTCGGTCATTACACATCATCCACAGGGGGACACTCCATCCACAGGGGGACACTCCCTAGCGTTGCGGAGACGGGCGGCACCTTATGTGCTTTCCCGGGCACAAACCACGCTCTCGAACCCGCCGCGTCGCCCGGCCGGCCCCCCCCGCATCCGACCGGTCCAGCGGCTAGCGGCCGATGGCGCAAGCACTTGCGTGGCCGCGCCAGGCGCCGCGGGGACGATCCGGTCATCGGCCACTCCGTTGACGCGTCCTCGGGCCCGCACTATCAGCCCGAGGGGTTAACGTAGTCTCTACAAAGGCTTCCGCGCGACCTCAAGCATCTGGGCCGACGAACGATGAGGCTGCCGCCACACACTACGCGTCCGGGTCGGTTCAAGCTCGCCGTGCTGTTGGCCTCGGCCGCGCTGGCAGTGGCTGCGGACCCGTCGTCCGCGGGATCGATCACCGACACGGTGCGCGCCGCCCTGTCTTCGAACCCCGACATCGCGATCGTGAAGGCCGATCGTCGGGCGGTGGACCAAGAACTGCGTCAGGCGCGGGCGGGCTACCTGCCTTCACTCGATCTGCGCAGCGCCGTCGGCGTCGAGGCCGCGAGCACGCCCGCCACCCGCCGGCGCGGGCCAGGTAGCACCAATGCCACCCAGCAGACCAGGGCCGAAGCACAGCTCAAGCTCTCGCAGATGTTGTTCGATGGCTTCGCCACCCAGGCCGAGGTCGAGCGGCAAACGGCAAGGGTCGACAGTGCCGCCTACAGGGTCCAGGAGGCTGCAGAATTCGTCGCTGTCGATGCCATCGAGGCTCATCTCGACATTCTCCGCAATCAGCAGATCGTGGCCCTTAACCGTGAAAACGTCGCGGCACACGAGCGCATTCTGCGGCAGGTTCGGAGCCTCGAGAGAGCCGGCCGGGCGGACGTCGCCGACGTCCAACAGACCGAGGCTCGTCTCGCCAACGCACAGGCTGCGCTCGCCCAGGCGAATGGAGCGCTCGCCGACGCGATCGCACTGTACCAACGCGTCGTGGGGCGCGATCCGGAAGCCCTCTCCCTCGATCCGCCACCGACATCGGCGTTGCCCAAGGATCGCGAGGCCGCAGCGGCTCTTGCCTCGGTGCAGAGCCCCACGGTCTTGATCGCCGCCGCGGACGTCGACGTTGCCGCCGCGGAGCTGCGCGGTTCTCGGGCAGGCTATTATCCTCGACTCGACGCGGAACTGACCGCGCAAAGTTTCCGCAATGTCGATGGCGCAGAGGGGCCCGACAGTTCGGCATCCGCGATGCTGGTTCTTCGATACAATCTTTTCCGCGGAGGTGCGGACGTCGCGCGGGAGCGCGAAGCATTCCACCGTCTGAACGAAGCACGAGCGAGCTTGGTGAAGCAGCGCCTGAAGGCCGAAGAGCAGGCGCGGCAGTCCGTCAATGCTTACGAAACAGCGAAGGCGAGGGTAGCGGCTCAGCGAGCACGCGTCGAGGCGCAGCGTCGAACGCGCGACGCCTACGTCTCGCAGTTCGAGCTCGGCCAGAGGGATTTGCTCGACGTGCTCGACGCAGAGAACGAGCTTTTTTTGGCTCGCGTTCAGCTCGTGACTGCCGAATTCACTGAACGTTTCGCCGTGTACAAGATCCTGGGTGTGACGGGGACCCTACTCGACACGCTCGAGATCGTGCGCCCACGCGAGCATATCAACGTCCATCGCTCGCCCGGGCGACAGCAAACGCCGTTGGTGATCAAAGAGAAGTCGCAGCAGCTGGTTGACCACCGGGCCGAGCCTCGAGCCATCCGCGACACCAACGCCGGGGAGCCGCCGGCAGCAGCGATCGACGCAGCCGACGTGATCAATCGGCCGGCAAACGCGCGTCGGTGATCCGGGCCGACACGCGCGACCGCAAGTTTTTTCGCCGAACGGTGCGAGGAGGCACGGCTGTGGGTGCGGACGACGCGCGCCCTTGGTGGTCTGCCCCGTCGGAGCGCGAAGAGAATTGGCTCGTACCGAACTCCGCTTTCCTGGCCAAGTCGTAGTCGGGTATGCGAGCCGTCCGGAAAGCTGGCTCTTTGGTCGATTCTCAACGATGTTCTGAAACATGCCTCGCGAGGCTCTCAGGTGCCGGAGCGAGCGCATGACGAACAAGGCGCTTACCGATTTTTCTGTCCACCGTGAACACGATAGGGACCAGGCCCTCGGTCCCCTCGAGCGGCTGGCAGAAAACAGCCTGTCTTGCTTCGAGGCCACCGCTGGCCCGGTGCCCGACTGGACGGCGGACACCATGGAGCAGGTGGCCGTCCTCCGACTCCAGGATCTGATCGCCGACGACAAAGGGGAAATCGTGATCACTGTCGGCGAGGGCTTGCGCACCATCGTGCTCGAAGGGGACGCACGGATCGTGAGTCGAGGGATCTTGCCGGGAGCGGATGTCCGAAGCGAAGACGTTGCCGACAAGTTCTCCTATCTATCCTTGGATTCCGGAACCACCTTGTACCTCTCTTTCGACGTCGAGGTGCTGGTTCGCGAGGCGAAGGGCTGAGCCACGCCGCTCGATGTTTCCTCCTCGACGGGACGCGAGGCGGGCCGTCAACGGGAGGCGCGCCGTGTTCCTTCGGTCGCGCCGGCCACGGTATCGGCCGTGGATCCGGCGCTCGGGCTTGCCGCCCCTGGAGCCGTTCGGTAACCGAATATTGACCACTGGAGCGCAAATTTCCGGCGGCCGATGGTCGTCAGCGGGTCAGCGGATCCGGGCTGGAGCTGCAATGGGCGGTGAGCGATGAGCGTGAGCGGGAACGGCAGCAGGCTCGTTCGCCGTCCGTTGGTCTTGGTCGTGTTGGATGGCTGGGGGTGGCGTGAGGAGCGTGAGGACAACGCCGTCGCGCTCGCGGACAAGCCGTGCTTCGACGAGCTTTGGACGACCTCACCGCGATGCCTGCTTCGAACCGACGGGCCGGAGGTCGGGTTGCCGGAAGGGCAGTTCGGCAACTCCGAGGTCGGACACCTCAACCTGGGTGCCGGCCGGATCGTCGTGCAAGATCTCCCGCGGATCGACCGCGCGATCGCCGACGGAACGCTGGCGCGAAGCCCTCTGATCGAGAAAGCGGCCAGTCTCGCGAGGAGCGCCGGCTCACGGGTCCACGTCCTGGGCCTGGTTTCAACCGGGGGCGTGCACGCTCATCAGGCCCACATCGCCGCGCTCGCCGAGGCGTTCGCGAGCCGGGGGTGCGAAGTCGTCGTGCATGCGTTCCTCGACGGACGCGACACCCCCCCACGGTCCGCCGGGCGCTTTCTCGCGATGTTGGAGGAAAGGCTCGACGCGATTGGCAACGCCTCGGTGGCCTCCCTCTCCGGTCGCTATTGGGCGATGGACCGCGATCGGCGGTGGGACAGGACCGCGCGCGCCATCGCTACCCTCGTGAATGCATCCGGCTCCCGATACCCGAATTGGCGGGAGGCTCTCGCCCAAGCATACGAGCAAGGGCGAACCGACGAGTTCGTCGAGCCCTGCGTCCTCGGTTCGTATTCCGGAATGAGAGACGGCGACATTCTGGTCTGCGCGAATTATCGGGCAGATCGAGTGCGGCAACTTCTTTTGGCTCTCCTGCAGGGTGGACCGGAAGGCTTTCCATTTCCGAGACACATCACCTTCGCGATGGCGATCGGGATGACGAGATATTCCGACGAACTCGCACGGCACATGGGCGAATTGTTCCCTCCTCAATCCATGAAGAACATTTTGGGAGAGGTGCTTTCCAACAACGGACTCCGACAACTTCGGTTGGCCGAGACCGAAAAATATCCACACGTCACTTATTTTTTCAACGGCGGCCGGGAAGAGCCCTTCGATGGTGAGGTGCGGATCCTGGTTCCGTCCCCCAAAGTTACGACCTACGATTTGCAGCCCGAGATGTCGGCGGGCCCACTCACCGAGCGCCTGCAGAAAGCGATCGCGGCTGAGGATCTCGACTTCGTTCTCGTCAACTACGCCAATCCCGACATGGTCGGCCACACGGGGAATCTCGAAGCGGCGATCCGCTGTGTCGAGTTCGTGGACCAATGTCTGCGGAGGATGGTCGCTGCCGTTCGAGCAGTGGACGGTCAGCTTTTGATCACGGCGGACCACGGAAATTGTGAGCTCATGCGCGATCCCGAGACCGGGCAACCCCACACCGCTCATACGACCAACCCGGTTCCCTGCATGCTCGTGGGCGGCCCGACCCGCGCCGAGCTCCGGGATGGTCGTTTGGCAGACGTCGCCCCGACGATCTTGGAACTGCTGGGGCTTGCTGTTCCCCCCGAAATGACCGGCTCTTCCCTTCTACGATGACGAGCTGGCGACGCGTCTTCCTGCTCTTGGGCACCGCTGCGGCGGTGCTTTCGGCGTGGCCTGGCGGGTCGGAGGCCTTTCTCGAAGCATCGGAACCCGACGCATCTGCCGTCGAGCGGACCAGCGCCCGCGTGCGAGCTGCCATCGCAGCTGCAGAGAAGCTCGCCGAAACACACCTTGCCGCCCGTGCCGAGTTGGAGCAATTACGAAGCGCTTTTCAACGCTCGACGGAACGTTTGGCGCTCCTGGCTTCGGAGTTCGCGGAGAAAGGAGCGATGCGAGACTGGGCACGGCGATGCATCGTGGCCCAGCGAGAGGTCGCAGTTGCCGTCGCCCTCGAACAAATGAGGCGCGATCGTCTGAACGCCTCCACGCGCTCACCGTTCTCCATGTCGGCTGGAGGTGCGTCACCAATCTCGTTGCTGCGTACCCAACGCAAATGCTCTTCGATAGGGTCCCGTGAGGAGACGTCCCCTTCGCTGGGAGAGATCGCCGCCCTCTCGAGGAGCGTCGACGAGCTCCGTTCGCAGCTCGAGCGAAGCGAACCTCTGGTCGAGAGAACGCGAAGCGAACTGGAGGAGGCAATTTTTCGAGTCGAGGAGGAGGAGCGCCGGCGTGTAGCCGCCCTCAGCCGCCTCGAGCGCGGGAAGCGATCCGCGGAGCTTGCAGATGGAGCCGAAGCTGTCGGACTCCCGCCGACGAGGGCGAGTCTGCGCTCGCCCTCCGATGACGCAACCGGCGCCGAGCCCCGCTTCCGTCTACCGCTGCGCGGCGCGATCGTGCAGCGGTTCGGCGAGCGCCGCGGGGGGCGGCGCTCGCAGGGCCTGGGGTTGTCCGCCGACCGGCCGCAGCCCGTGCTCGCGCCCGGCACCGGGGTGGTCGCCTACGCCGGGCCGTTTCGCGACATCGGGCTGCTCTTGATCATCGAACATCGGAATGCCTATCATTCCCTGGTGATCGGAGCTTCCAGGCTCGACGTGCAGGCAGGGGACGTGGTGACCGAGGGGCAAGCCGTCGGCTGGTTGGACCGGGGCCCATCGGGAGGCATGGACCTCTATCTCGAGCTGCGGCGCGTCGGGGAGCCCGTCGATCCCATGCCGGTTCTGTCGGCACACGAGGGCGAGGTCGAAGGCTGATGCGGTACGTGATCTGCAAGTTGGGTGCGGCGGCGCTGCTCGGGGCAGCGGTGGGGTTCGTCCTCGCGCCTTCCGCGCTGACCGGTGCCCCGGCCTCCTCGAGCGAGACGTTTCGCGCGCTCAAGCTCTTCGGCGACGTGTTCGAGCGCGTGCGTGCCGAGTACGTCGAGGAAGTCAGCGACCAAGCTCTCATCGAGTCGGCGATCAACGGGATGCTGGCGGCCCTCGACCCGCATTCGGCCTATCTCGACGCGAACCGCTATCGCGACATGCAGGTCCAGACCCGCGGCGAGTTCGGTGGCCTCGGGATCGAGGTCACGATGGAGAACGGGCTCGTCAAGGTCGTCTCACCGATCGACGACACACCCGCCCATAAGGCGGGCGTTCAGGCCGGCGACTTGATCAGCCACATCGACGGCGAGCCTGTGAACGGGCTCAGCCTCGGCGAGGCCGTCGAGCGCATGCGGGGGCCGGTCGACACAAAGATCCAACTGCGGCTGATCCGAAAGGGGCGCGACGAGCCCATCGACGTCACCCTCACGCGCGCGGTGATCAAGATTTCTCCCGTTCGGGCGCGGCTGGAGGGCGACATCGCGTATGTTCGGCTCACGACGTTCAACGAGCATACCGCCACGGCCATGCGCGAAAAGATCGAGGAGCTCAAACGTCAACAGCCGGGCAAAATTCGCGGGTTCGTCCTCGACCTCCGGAACAACCCTGGAGGCTTACTGGATCAAGCAGTCGCTGTTGCCGACGCCTTTCTCGATCGAGGCGAAATCGTGTCGACCCGGGGACGTCGGACGGACAGCATTCAGCGCTTCAATGCCCGCCCGGGCGATCTGGCCGATGGTCTGCCGATGGTGGTTTTGATCAACGGCGGCTCCGCCTCGGCCTCGGAGATCGTCGCAGGTGCGCTCCAAGATCACCGGCGGGCAATCGTGATGGGAACGCCCTCTTTTGGGAAAGGTTCCGTACAAACGATCATGCCGATCGCCGGACAGGGAGCCATCCGGCTGACGACGGCACGGTATTACACGCCGTCGGGCGCGTCGATCCAAGCGAAGGGGATCGTTCCGGACATCGAGGTCCACGAGGCGAACGTCGAGTTGGTCGACGACACGCCCGGACGCCGTGAGGCCGATCTCCGCGGTCGACTCAAGAACGACAAGGAAAGCTCGACCAAGCCCGGCAGTGAGCAAGGGAAATCTTCCGGCACGCTGGACACCCGAGACTACCAGCTGGCGCGGGCGATCGACCTCCTTCGCGGTATCGCTCTCTACGAGGGTCGGAACACGGCACAGCGGTGACCCGTTGCGGCAACTCCGCGAGCCATCACCGAGGAGCCGCGGGGTCACCGCTTGAAAGGTGTCCGATCGTCACGCCTCCCTTGGCTCGTAGCGGGAGCTCTCCTCTCGGCAACGGCCATGGGCGGAGCGTTGGTGATCGTCGAGAGCCCGTCGCTGCAGGGAAAAGAGACGCCCGGAACGCTTGTCCGCGTAGCGGACGGGCGCGAGGTTGCTTTCCCGCTGCTGACAACGAGCGAGGGAAGGCAGGGCTTACCCGCCGCCGGTGGCCCGCCGCTGGTCCTCGACGCAGCCTTGTTCGAGGATACGCCGCACGGTCTCGTGCCGCGCATTGCGCCCGACGGGCGGCAGCCGTGGAACACCCATCGGCGGAGAGCCCCGGCGGCCCGAGGACCCCGTGTGGCCATCGTCCTTGTGGAGATCGGGCTGGACGAGAAAGCATCGGCGTCGGTCCTGGCGACCGCCGCTCCGTTGACCTTGGTGGTCTCGCCCTACGCGAATGCCGAACGAGGATGGTATCGATTCGCGCGCTGGGCCGGGCACGAGACGCTTCTCGAGCTTCCCGTTCGCTCCCTCGGGTTTCCGACCGACGACAGCGGGCCTTTGTCGTTCGGGGCGGACACGGCGCACGATGCGCCATTGGACCTCGTCCTGTCCCGCGGTATCGGGTATCTTGGCGCGTCAGTTGCTGCGGGTCAATTCGCGGCGCGACCGGCGGCGTTCGAGCCGATCGCCGGCGCTCTGGCTAGCCGTGGCCTGGCACTGGTAGAAGTCGGCTCGGCGGTTCTCGAGCCTCTCGCGCGGCATCACCGGCTCCCTTATCTGAACGTGGCGAAAGCCGTCGACCAAGAACCTTCGCCCGAGGCGATCGATGCCGCGCTCGCGGCCCTCGAGGGTCGGGCCCGCGAAGACGGATTCGCCGCGGGCTATGCGCGTCCCTTCGCGATGACGATCGAGAGGCTCGCGCACTGGGCGGCAGGTCTCCAGTCACGAGGCGTGGCGTTGGTGGGTGTCGGAGAGCTCCTCGAGAGGGCGGTCGAAGGCGAAGGTTCGAAGCCATGACGTCTGACTCGGGCTATGAAGAGACACCGGAGCCCAAGGCCGGCTATCGACCGTGTGTGGGGATCTTCTTGATCGGGCCCACGCGCGAGGTGTTCGTCGGCCGGCGCAGAGACACGCGCGAGGCCGCTTGGCAGATGCCGCAGGGCGGGATCGATCCCGGCGAGGCGCCGCTCGATGCCGCGATACGTGAGCTCAAGGAGGAGATCGGCACCGACCGAGCGGAGCTTCTGCGAGAGAGCCCGATTTGGCGCTCGTACGATCTTCCTGCGGAGATCGCCGGACGGATGTGGAACGGGCGCTACCGCGGGCAGACCCAAAAGTGGGTGGCCTTACGGTTCCTCGGTACCGACGCCGACATCGTCCTGGACACGCCACATGCCGAATTCTCGGCGTGGCGGTGGGTAGCTGCCGACCGGCTGCCCGAGCTCGCCGTCTCGTTCAAACGTTGCGTCTATCTCAGTGTCGTCGACGAGTTTCGCCACCTCTTGGTTTGACGGCGAGCTTCCTCCTCGACCCGTCTGTCGGTGGTGTGCGGAGGCTCGAGCCCGGCGCGTTGACACCCCCGCTTCCCAAGTGTGAGCGATCGACCGCAGGGCCATTCGGGGTTCGCCGCTCTCCGATCGGAGCAGGGTCGAGTCCGTTGCTCTTCGCGAGCTTCTCTCACCCACTCGACGGTCGCTCAAGCGTTGCAATGGTCTCGAGATCGTAGCCGGCGTCCCCTCGAGGTCGATCGAGTGCCCGGTCAGTCTGATGACTATCGGAGTAGCGAGAGCATCTGCCGAGCCGAACGGACCGAACAAGATGGCACATCGATGCCGAAAAGGGACCGACTTCTTGCTCGGGCGTCACGGTCCGTTCCGAGCCGCGCCGCACGGCTCCAACGAGGCGGCGGGCGAAGCCGCGACGGGTCAGGTCGACAGGGGAAAGGGCATGGCTGGAACGAAAGCACACTCCCCCTCGTAGGCAGCGCCAACGCCCGTGCTCGGGATCCGCTCGGCGAAAGTGCGGAACGTGCTCGGCGTGGAAATCACCCGCCGCCGCTTCCAAGATCGGAACTTCATCGACGAAAAGTACGGGCGCCGCACCGGCAAGGGAGGTCGAGCCGTCAAAACCATCTGCAGCCCCCTCGGGCGAACACGAAACGTGGAGCCAACTTCCCGCATTGCCAACCGGGTCTGGGCCGATGCCGTCGAGCTCGCCCGCTCCCCTATCAGCAGGGTCGACTGTGCCACGCGGCCGAGGATCTCTAGTTCGCGGTCGCTTGAAAGAAGAGGTCGCGCAAACCTTTGTGATATATTCCCCCGCCCTGATGTTATAGTATTGCATCGCATTCTCCACACTGCACCCAACGCCTTTGCACGTCCCGGCCTCTGTTGCACGGCTCTGCCGTTACACTTAGAGTGAGCGCGCCGACACGGGGGGCAACGAAACCGAGTTCACCGCCGACGAGAGTGAGCCCGCGGGAGAGGTAACCGGAATGTGGCAACATTCTACTGGCTGATGTGCGACCCGGGAAATCCACTCTCGGTCGGCGTTGTTCGTAACGGCTAGCGGGGAGGCGGCCATCGGTTCGTTAAAATCGCACCCGAAAGGACGCGAGCGATCGGCGATATCGGCTTCGAAGCCGATCCGGTCCGATGATCGCCGTGGTGACCGAGCTCTAGGCGTTGCGCCGTCCCGGTCGGTCGAGTGGCGAATCGGATCGCCGCGCGGCGCTCGCCGCCCTGCACCTCCACCTCGCGTGTCACCCGGGTGGTCCGTAACTCGGGGGTGGCAGTGTCGGGGAGATTGTACGAGTCAGAATGTAGTGGCCGCGGGGATCGTCCCTCGTGAGGACGCCTATCGAGTTCGACCAGCAACCAGTCAGGGGAGGTACGTCGCATGCGGAACAGGTCTATCTTCTTCGGCGCTCTCGTGAGCGTTGCTTTCTTGAGCAGTGGCCAAAGCAATGCCTGCACACCGGACAATTGGCAGGCGTGCAAGGGCAAGCCTTGGGTCGACGGCGACGTCATGGAGACCCCCTTGGGCTCGAAGTGGTGGCCGCACCCGATCTGGGGAGCCGGGGACGAAGCGGGTTCCACGAACTGGTATGCCAAGCCCGAGGTGGTGCTGCGCGCGTTGCGCGAGGCCGACAAAGGCAAAGTCTACAAGCTCGGACAGCCCTACGACAGCGAGATGCCGCTGTTCGGCTCACGGCGATTCTCCCTGCGCATACCGGGGACGCCGACGGGCGGGCCTTTCGGTGCGAACAAGATCGTTTGGCACGACGAGTTCCTGGCAACCGAGATCGGTCAAGTTGGCACTCAATTCGACGGTCTCGGACACATCGGCGTTCAGGTGGGAGCGCCGGGCGACAAGACCAACATGCGCTTTTACAACGGGTTCACCGTAGCGGAGATCGGCGACGCCTACGGCCTCAAAAAGCTCGGCGTGGAGAAGCTTCGCCCCATCGTCGCCCGTGGCATCCTGCTGGACATCGCAGGGGCCAAGGGCGTCGAGATGTTGGATGCCGGTTACGAGATCACGATGGCCGACGTTCGGCTCGCCCTGGAAAAGCAGGGAATGAAGGACTTCAAATTCGCCGAAGGGGATGCGATCGCCTTCTACACTGGCTGGTCGAAACTCTGGAAGAAGGACAACGCGAAATTCAATTCCGGTGAGCCCGGCTTCGGCATGGAGGTCGCGCGCTGGATGGCCGAAACCGTCAAGGTCGGCGTCACCATCGCCGACACTTGGGCGGGCGAGGTCGTTCCGAATCCGGATCCCGCTTGCGCTTTCTGTGTCCACACCTACTTGCAGACCCGCCACGGTATCGTTCATCAGGAGAACGCAAAGCTCGACGAGCTCGTCGCCGACCGTGTTTGGGTGTTCACTTACATCTACAGTCCGGCCCCGATCGTGGGCGCGACGGGGTCGATCGGCGCGCCGATCGCGATCGATTGACGCGGCCCCCACGCTTCACGTCGACAAGAAAGGGGGCGGCACAGTGCCGCCCCCTTTGGTTCTGTCGGGGCCCGGTTCCGTGGTCAGCGGCATGGATGTTTCGCCTGTTGTTCTGGTGGAGGGGTTACGCCTTTCCGTAGCTTCGCGGGGCCTTCTCGACCTCGATCGCTGGGAGGTTCGTCCGGCCGAACGCGTCGTCGTTCTCGGACCGTCAGGCAGCGGTAAGACGACCTTTTTGCATGTTCTCGCGGGCCTCCGATCGGCGGACGCCGGCCGCGTCATCGTGGATGGCGAGGAGCTCGGGCGACTGTCCGAGGCCCGCCGGGACATGTTGCGCGGACGACGCATCGGCTTCGTTCACCAAACCCTGCACTTGGTGGCTGCTCTCACGGTCCTCGACAATCTTCGCCTCGCAGCGTTCGTAGTCGGCAAGCGCGTCGCCGACGAACATCTCCTGGGGCTTCTCACGAGCGTCGGCCTCCGGGAGCGAGCCCGAGCGCGTACGTTCGAGCTCAGTCACGGAGAGGCGCAGCGGGTGGCTATCGCTCGGGCGCTGGTCAACGATCCGTGCCTCGTCCTCGCCGACGAGCCCACATCGGCGCTGGATGACCGAAACGCCCGGCAGATCCTCGAACTCCTCCTCACAACGACAGCCACACGGGGCGCTGCACTCGTGGTCGCAACCCACGACATGCGCCTGCTGCCAGCTTTCGATCGGCGTCTGGAGCTCGGCCGAGAGTGATGACGCTGACCCGGCTGTGCCTCGCCTACCTTCGACTGCGCGTCGGGACGACGTTCCTGAACGTCTCGCTGGTGGCATTGGGCGTTGCGATCGTCTCTTCGATTCTGCTCGTCGGCAGTCAACTACGGGATCGAGCCGAGCGGGAGATCCGGGGCGTCGATTTGGTGGTCGGTGCCAAGGGAAGTCCGCTCCAGCTCATTTTGTCGGCGGTGTTTCAACTCGATATCCCGTCCGGTAACGTGCGTCTTTCCGAGGTCGCGTTTCTGCGCACGCATCCCCTGGTAGCAAGCGCGATACCGCTCGCCATGGGCGACAACGCGGGCGGCTTCCGAATAGTCGGCACCGAGCCCCACTTTCTTCACGAGCGGGGGATCTCGATCGCTGCCGGGAGGCCCTGGCAAGCGCCCATGGAAGCGGTACTTGGCTCCGAGGTCGCGCGGGCCACCGGTTTGCGACCGGGCGCGAGTTTCGTCGGCTCGCACGGCCTGGTCGGCGGATTCGCCCATGCCGAGCATCCCTATATCGTCGTCGGAATTGCGAACCCTACGGGCACCGCTGCCGACCGACTGATCCTTACATCTCTGGAAAGCGTTTGGCGCGTTCACCCGCCACGGAGCACCGGCAGTTCGACCGAGAGCCACGAGCACGAGGACGGCGAGATCACAGCCCTGCTGATCCGATATCGAACGCCGCTCGCCGCCGTCCAGCTGCCCAGGGTCGTCAACGCGCGGCCGACGCTGATCGCCGCTGTCCCGGCCGTCGAGGCGGCGCGTCTTTTGAGTATCGTCGGGTTCGGCCTCGAGGCGCTTCGCCTTCTCGGCTCGGCGCTCCTGGCTCTGGCTGCCCTTTCGGTGCTCGTCGCCTTGACCAATGCTCTCTCGGATCGCCGCGCCGATCTGGCGCTCATGCGGGTCCTGGGCGCCACCCGAGGCCTCCTCATCCGCGCTCTCCTCCTGGAGGCGCTCCTTCTGACCGCAGCAGGGCTCGTGCTCGGCCTCCTCCTGGCACACCTGTCGCTCGAGTTGCTGATCCGTCTGCTGCCGGAAGCGCGGGCAACGGGCCTGTCGGGGTTCACGATAGCGCCCGACGAGATCATGCTCGCTCCGGCGGTCCTGTTGCTGGCAATCGGCGCGGCTGCGATACCGGCTGTTCGGTTGTATCGTTCGAACCTTGTGGAGACGTTAGCTCGTGGGTAGGCTACCACTGATGAAAAGCGTTTGGCCGCTGCTCTTCCTCGGTTCGGTCCTGGCGATCGGCGCACCGAAAGACTGCCGTGCCTTCACGTTCGGTCAGCAAGTTTCGCCGCTCGGGCGCGACCACGACCCCAAGATGCTGGAACGCGCCGGTGTGGTCTCGTGGGATACGCTTCGCGAGCTCGACGTGACATACGAGACCAAGGGTCCCGGTATGACGGACTTCCGGACCAGCTTCACGTCCGCGCTTCTGGAGCTCGACGGGAAGACCGTGAAGTTGATCGGTTTTATCTATCCCTTGGAGGCAGCCGAACAGCATCAGCGGTTCCTGCTCTCGGCCTATCCACCGAGCTGCCCGTTCTGCTTGCCTGGAGGGGCCACCGAGATGGTCGAGGTGCTCGCCAGCACCCCGGTCAAGTTCACCTACGACGCGCTCGTGCTGCAAGGTCGATTCGAGCTCCTTCGTGACGATCCTTCCGGTCTGCTCTATCGGCTTCACGACGCGCGCCCCGTCGTCTTGAATTGATAGACGGAGCGCGCTCCGATTGGACTTAGCGGCCGAGGCGCTCGTGGGGTTCCAAACGTTTGCGTGGCATGTTGCCGGCCGTGACACCGTCGGATCTGCCGGTTCGAGCGCGCAGCCGACGGGTATCCGATTGCCCCCTGGCG
>Ga0308411_10000576_pt1 | contig 24527 bp, 19 predicted proteins | sample HotsprottomLayer_2_FD_203530 | JGI IMG/M metagenome (GOLD analysis project Ga0308411, IMG submission 203530) | Hot spring phototrophic mat microbial communities from Octopus Spring, Yellowstone National Park, Wyoming, United States -... | ecosystem: Environmental > Aquatic > Thermal springs >... | reverse complement strand
GAAACTCGCCACCACATGGGCGCGGCCCATGTGATGCGTGTCAATGACGGCCACGCCGTCGGGGTGGTGTAAGGATTCCATGGCCGCCATCATACCATGGTTCGAAGCGTGTGATGTACTGTCTCGCGCGGCGCTTTAGCCCGTCGGGCTCCTGTGAACATGGGGGAACCGGGTTCCCCCATACCCCCGCCCGCGGGAGGGTTTGGGAGGGCCAGGCCCTTGCGCAGGGGTCTGGGGAAACCGGGTTTCCCCACGCCCCCACCCGCGGGGAGGGTTTGGGGGAAACCGGGTTCCCCCATACCCCCACCCGGTGGGAAGGTTTGGGAGGGCCAGGCCCTTGCGCAGGGGTCTGGGGAAACCGGGTTTCCCCACGCCCCCACCCGCGGGAGGGTCTGGGAGGGCGCAGCCCCCCTCCCAACCTCCCCCCGCTGGGGGGAGGCGCCGGACTCCCTCCCCCCAGCGGGGGGAGGGCTGGGGAGGGGGGCAGTCACCGTGCCCGCGTCGCGTCTCCGAGGGCAAGCTGCCCGCGCTCCAGGAGCCATGCGAACACCTACTCCTCGCGCTGCTCATCGGGGGCCGGTTCGCGGCGGGGGCCAGCCACACGGGCAGCGCGGCTCTGCCACTCGCCGAGCAGCGCCCGCGCCTGATCGGCGCTCAGGGCGCCGCTGTCAACCCCGAAACGGCGAACCAGCTCCGCGTCCAGGTCAAGGGCGCGCGAGTGGGCCAGGCGTGCCAGGGCCTGCAACTGCTTCTCGGTGGCCGGAGGCGCGCCGTTGGTGACGGCGCGCACCTCTTCGTGGCCACGGGGCCGCGGTTCGACGGCGTAGCGGGCGCGTTCTTCGGCCAGGCGCTTGAGGCCGTCAATGAAGGTCGAAGCCTGGCCCTTGGTCATGGTCACCAGGTCCACGCCATGCTCGCCGGCAAAGGCGGCCAACTGATCGCTCGTCCAACGCAACTGATCCTGAAGGGTTGCGATGTAGGTGCGCTGCTTCTCGCTGGCGGGCGCGTCGGGATCGCGCACCATGATCGCCGGATGCGGCCCCTGGGCCTCGCGCACAGCGGCAACCTGCTGTTCGATCGCCTCGCGTTGCGCGTGGTAGATGCGCCAGCCCAGGTCAACGGCCCGCTGAACGTCCTCATCACTGGCGTCAATGGGCAGGGTAATCGTTTCTTCAAGCGTGATATAGTCTTCGCCCAGGCGTATGGCCGCGCGATAGGTACGCGTGACCGTACGCTCGTCACCACCGGGAGTGGTCATAACTGCGCTCCTTCGAGGGGCGCCATAGGGGGCGCCGCTGCCGGTGTCATGGTCTTTGAATACATCATCCGCTATCCGCCGCGTGCCCCCGGCGGCTCACGCCGCGGGCTCGTGGATGCGCAGCCCGGCTGCGCGGGCGAGCGCCGTCCATGGGGCTGCGCCGCACTCCGACGGGATGAACATGAAGGTTCTTCGCGGGAGGGCTGCGCCCTCCCACACCCTCCCGCGGGCGGGGGGGTGGGGAAAGCTGGTTTCCCCACACCCCGCTCCAAAGGACCAGGGGTAGCGGATGAATTGCTCAAAGACCATTCTATCGCTCCGAGGTTCGGTATCTCCTAATGGTCCGGCCTGCGGGCGGGCGCACAATGAGTATAGCACATTTGTACGCATTCGACAAGGAAACCCAACTTGACAATCTCGCGCCGATCCGCTAGACTGCGCAACTGTTACCATCCAGACATGTATATAATATTTGGTAACGTGTGATGCCGCGACGCATTCCACGAACAACTCTTACGCTCAGAGTTGACGCCTACCCACCGGTGGGAAACACGAAAGGGGGTGGGATGCGCTGGTGTTGCGACGGCGCGCATAGGGCACGGGGTGGCGCCCCGCACGTACTGGCCGATGCGCCTGCCTTCGGGCAAGGCACGCACCCATGGATGCGATGGGTCGTGCCGATGAGGGTTCAAGGTTCGGGCCGGTGACGCCCGACACAGATGCTCTGCAAGTCGTAAGGAGTTCTCACGCCATGATGCGACGATTGAGTTTGCTGATGCTGGTTGCGCTGCTAGGCGCGCTGCTGGCCGCCTGTGGCCAGCCTGCGGCGCAACAACCGACTGCCGCGCCCACCGAGCCGCCGACGGCGGCGCCTACGGAAGCTCCGACCCAGGCCCCCACAGAAGCTCCTACCGCGGCGCCTACCGCCGCTCCCTCGCCCACGGCCGCTCCTGAAGCGGCGTCGGGCACGATTGTTGACTACGTCGGCGAGCAGGCCGCCAGGCTGAGCGGCGAAATCGGCACGATCAAGATCGCTTCGCAAAGCCCGCTGAGCGGCGGTCAAGCCGCCCTGGGCACCGGTATCCGCAATGGGGCCGAGCTGGGTATTACCCAGGCCAACGCGCTGCTCAAGGACGCCGGCATCCAGTTTGAACTGGCGCCCTTCGACGACCAGGCCAAGCCCGAGGTCGGCACGGCCAACGCCAAGAACATCGTCTCCGACGCCGACATCCTCTGCGTGGTGGGCCACCTGAACTCGGGCGTGGCCCTGGCCTCGCTGCCCGACTACAAGAGCGCCTCGCTGCCGATGGTCTCGCCGGCGAATACCAACCCTAACATCACCGAGGGCGGCTATGAAGTGGCCTTCCGCGTCGTGGGTCGCGACGATGTGCAGGGCACGGTGGGCGAGCAGTTCGCGCGCGAAGAACTCAAGGTGAAGTCGGTCTACATCATCCACGACACCACGGCCTACGGCCAGGGGGTGGCCGAGTTCTTCCGCCAGGCGGCCGAGAAGAATGGTCTGGAAGTGCTGGGCTTCGAGGGCACCGAGGAGAAGAGCGACTTCTCGGCCATCCTCACGCCCATCCTGGCCGCCAATCCCGATCTGATCTACTTCGGCGGGATCTACGACCAGGCTGGCCCGCTCTTCCGCCAGGCGCGCGACCGCGGCATCACGGCGCAGTTCCTCGGGCCGGACGGCCTGGATGCCGCCGACCTGGCGAAACTGGCCGGCGACGCGGTAAAGGATATGCACTACACCTCGGTGGCCGCGCCGGTGAGCCAGTTCCCCAACGCGGCAAAGTTCGCCGAGGATTATAAGGCAACCTTCAATGCCGATGCTCCGCCCTTCTCGGCCCAGGCCTACGATGCGTCACACTTCTGTGTGGCGGCGATCGTCAAGGCGGCTGCCGATGCCGGCGGCAAGCCGACCCGCGCCCAGGTGCTCGAGGCGCTGAAGAACCTGCCGGAACTGACGGGGATCACCGGCGCCTATGAGTTCAACGATAAGGGCGACCCCAAAGTGGCCACCTACTTCGTGCTGAAGGTGGTGGACATCAACGACTGGAACAAGAACGAACTGGTGGCACGCCTGGAGATCCCGGCGCCGTAGGAATCACTCAGGTTCACCCCTACCGTCGCGTGCCGTGGGGCTAACGTAGGGTGTGGGGAAACCAGTTTCCTCACGCCCCCGCCCCGCAGGGGCATGGGGAAACCCGGTTTCCCCATGCCCCCACCCGCGGGAGGGTTTGGGAGGGCTGCGCCCTCCCAAGAACAAACGTATGTTCATTGCGGCGTTGTGCGGCGCAGCCGCATGGATTGCTGTAGTGGATAGCGAAGGACCGAGGGCGTGGCCCGCGCCACGCGATATACTCCCCGGTGAGGGTTATGGCTGCGGAAGCAAAGGCAACCACATCTCCACAGGCCGGCCAGCGCTCCCTTACCGAGGTGCTGCGAATGGTGCTCGGTCCAGTAGGACAGATGCTCCTGTTCGTCATCGGGAGCGCCATTGCCCTGAGTCTGCTGGTGACGCTGCTGGCCCTGGCACAGATCGGCGCGCGCCCGGATCTGCTGGTTCGCACGTGGACGATTCTGCCCCAGGTGCTGATTGACGGCCTGGTGCGCGGCTTTCTCTTCGCGTCCATCGCTCTGGGCTACACCATGGTCTATGGTGTGCTCGAATTCATCAACTTCGCCCACGGCGAGATCTTCATGGTGGGGGGCGTGGTTGGCGCGGCTGTGGGCCTGGCCCTCGCCGCGTCCGGACTCCTCGGGGCCATGCCTGGTCTGTTGTTCGTGTTGCTGATCATCGCCGCAGGCATGCTGGTCAGCGGCACGCTGGCGGTGACCGTCGAACGGGTGGCCTACCGGCCGCTGCGGGGCGCGCCGCGCCTGGTGCCGTTGATTTCGGCCATCGGCGTGTCGCTGGTGCTGCAAGATGTGACCCGCCTGGTCATGACCAGCACCCCGCTGGGCTTCAATGCGCGCTTCAACACGCCCGATTTCGGCCCGCCGATCCGCCTTTTCGAGATGAACCTCGGCGAGCGCCCGGTGCCGGTGATCATCAGCCCCAAGGCGTTGATCTTTGTGAGCGCCGCGGTGGTCATGCTGGTCGTGCTCAACTATCTGGTCAACGCCACCCGCCTGGGCAAGGCCATTCGCGCCACGGCCCAGGATCGCTCCACCGCCAGCCTGATGGGCATCAATGTCAACCAGATCATCTCGCTGACCTTTCTGATTGGCGGGGCGCTGGGCGGCGCGGCGGGGGCGCTGTTCGGGATGTATGTGGGCACGGTCAACCCCTACATGGGCTTCATCCCCGGGCTGAAGGCCTTCACGGCTGCGGTGCTCGGCGGCATCGGCAATATCACCGGAGCCCTGGTGGGCGGCATCGTGCTGGGCTTTCTGGAGGCCTTCGTGGCCTCGTACCTGTCGCTCTTCACCGGAGGGGCCTTCTCCGGCGCGGCCTATGCCGATATCGCGGCCTTCAGCATTCTGATCCTCATCCTGATCTTCCGGCCCTCCGGTCTGCTCGGCGAGGCGACTACCCAGAAGGTGTGAGCATGGTGCATACCCGCGCTGCCGTCGTGGAGGGGCGCGGGGAGACCACGTCTCTCTGCAAGCACCCGTTCCGCCCGCGGCGGTAGACTGGTCCCGGCTTCGCCGGAGTGCGTATCCGCCACGGGCGGAACCAGCGGATCGCGGAGGGTGGGGCTTTCGGCGGCTCCCCTCACGTTCTCGCCTGGGAGAGCCTGGCTCTCCCAGGAACATCCATGTGACGCCAATGACGCAATCAGCACGTTTCTGGGAGCGGATCAAAACGGCCCTGGGGCGCGGGCCAGGAGCCTATGCCTTCTTCGGCCTCTACGCGGCACTCTGCACCTGGTTGCTGTTCACCAACCCGCGCACCAGCCTGCGCACCGACATTGTCTTTGTGCTGTTCTTGCTGCTGGTGTTCATGGTCTACCGTTCGGCCACGCCGCTCTGGTTCCGCGGGGGGCTTGCCGCGGCGCTGTTGCTGGTGGTGATGCCGATCTTCGGCACGCTCAACCCCTTCTATATTGACGTCGCCACCCAGGCGGGCATCTTCGTGGCCCTGGCCCTGGGGTTGAACGTGGTGGTGGGCTTCGCCGGCCTGCTCGACCTGGGCTATGTGGCCTTCTTCGCGGTGGGGGCCTATCTCTGGGGCATTCTCAGCACGCCCCAGATCACCCAGATCAACCCGGCATGGAGCCCGGTGCCGCCGATCATGTTCTACCCCTTTGTGGTGCTCGGCCTGACCATTGGCGCGGTCTTCGGCATCCTGCTCGGCTTGCCGGTGCTGCGGCTGCGGGGCGACTATCTGGCGATTGTGACCCTGGGGTTCGGCGAGGTGATCCGGGTGCTCGCCAATAACCTCGATCGCCCGATCAACATGACCAACGGCTCGCAGGGCATCCGCGAGATCGAGCGCCCGCCGTTGATCCTGGCCGGCTTCGTCCGCGATACGCTGGGCTGGAACCTGAGCGATAGCCAGCTCTACCAGCAGTTTTTCTACTTCGTGGTGCTGCTGATCGTGATCTTCACCGTGGTGGTGGTGAGCCGTCTGAAAAACTCGCGGATCGGACGGGCCTGGGAGGCCATCCGCGAGGACGAGACCGCCGCGGTGGCCCAGGGCATTCCGCGGGTGCGGATGAAGCTCATGGCCTTCGCCGTGGGCGCATCGTTCGCCGGGGCGATGGGGGTGGTGTTCGCCTCCAAGCAGTTGTTCATCAATCCGCCGACTTTCGACCTGTTGCGCTCGATCAACATTCTGGCCATGGTCATCCTGGGGGGCATGGGGTCCATTCCCGGCGCCATCCTCGGTGCGGTGATCGTCACATTGCTGGACTTGCAGATCCTTCCGCGCATGGCCACGGTGTTGCGCGATGCCCAGCGGGCCGGCGTGCCCATCCCCGCAGCCTTCGACCCGACCCAGTACCAGCGCCTGCTCTTCGGAATCCTGCTGGTGCTGATGATGATCTTCCGTCCCCAGGGCATTTTGCCCGACGAGCGGCGGAGCGAGGAACTGCACGCCGATGAGGAGCCGCCTTCGCAAGAAGCAGCGCCGCCGGCCCGTCCCGCCGCCGAATCGGCATAAGTGGCTTCCCCGGCGGACGGGGGTATGGGGCAAGCTGGTTGCCCTGCGGTTAACAAGGGTTCCCGGGGGGCGAAGGCTCTCGCGGAACCGGGAGAGGGGCGTGGGGAAACCCGGATTTCCCTACGTCTCCGCCCGCAGGAGAGGGTGCAAGGGTAAAGCCCTCAAGCAAGGGGTATGGGGAAACCGGGTTTCCGCATACTCTCGCCCCGTGGGCAGGTACGCGGACCCATCCATGCGCAGAACAAAAAACATATGACGGCACATATCCTCGAAGCGCGCAATGTGACCAAAACCTTTGGCGGCCTGGTCGCGGTCAACGATGTCACCCTGACCGTGGAGAAGGGCCGCATTGTCAGCGTGATCGGCCCCAACGGCGCCGGAAAGACCACGTTCTTCAACATTCTTACCGGGATCTACAAGCCCGATAAAGGGACGGTAATGTTCGATGGAACCTCCATCGCCGGGGCCCGTCCCGACATCATCGCGAGCCTGGGAATGCGCCGCACCTTTCAGAACATCCGTCTGTTCGACAACATGACCGTGCTGGAGAACGTGCTGGTGGGGATGCACACCCACCTGCACGCGCCCTTCTGGGGGATCATCGCCAGGGCCGCGGGGGTGCGCCGCGAGGAGGCCCGGGCACGCCAGAAGGCCCGCGAACTGCTGGCGTACGTGGGGTTGGAAGACAAGCGCGACGAACTGGCCAAGAACCTGCCCTACGGCGACCAGCGGCGCCTGGAGATCGCCCGCGCCCTGGCCGGCGAGCCGAAGCTCATCCTGCTGGATGAGCCAACGGCGGGGATGAACCCCCAGGAGACCGACGCGGCCACGGCGCTCATCCGCCGTTTGCGGGATGATCTCGGCCTCACGGTGGTGCTGATCGAGCACGATATGCGCCTGGTGATGGCCATCTCCGAGCGTATTACGGTGCTGGACTACGGCACCAAAATCGCCGAGGGCGACGCCGCGGCCATCCGCAGCAACCCGCGGGTGATCGAGGCCTATCTGGGCAAGGGTGCGGCCGGCGCCGCGGCGTAGCGAGGCGCACATAGCCCCGCGGAGCGGGAGGGTGTGGGAGGGCATCGCCCCCGTTTGGAGCAGGGGGAAACCTGGTTTCCCTATCCCCTCACCCGGTGGGAGGGTTCGGGAGAGCGCAGCCCTCCCGAGATGCGGGAGGGTCTGGCCTCCAAGCAGGGGCATGGGGAAACCAGGTTTCCCCATGCCCCCACCCGCGGGAGGGTGTGGGAGGGCTGCGCCCTCCCAAGAACAACCGTATGTTCATGGCGGCGTGGTGCGGCGGAGCCGCATGGAGGGCTAACGTGAACATACGCCCTCGGCGAGGGGCGTGGGGAAACCCGGTTTCCCCACGCCCCCGCCCCGCAGGGGCATGGGGAAACCAGGTTTCCCCATGCCCCCACCCGCGGGAGGGTGTGGGAGGGCTGCGCCCTCCCAAGAACAACCGTATGTTCATGGCGGCGTGGTGCGGCGGAGCCGCATGGAGGGCTGAGGTGACCATCGTGCGCAGCATTCTGCCCCCCTTCCAGCCCCCCCGGCGGGGGGAGGCACCGGGTTCCCGCCCCCGGCGGGGGAGGGTCCGGGAGGGGGCCGGCATCGTGCCCGCGGAGCCGTGGCGCGGGCGTCCCGCCCGCGCTCCCGGGCCGGTTGCATCGGGCGGGGTACGCCATGCGCATGGGGCCTAATGCAAAGAAATCATGGCTCTACTTGAATTAAAAAACGTCCACACCTACTACGGCAAGATCCACGCGCTCAAGGGCATTTCGATCACCGTCGAAAAGGGTGAGATCGTGACCCTCATCGGCTCGAATGGCGCGGGGAAGAGCACAACCTTGCGCACCATTTCCGGGCTGTTGACGCCACGGGTGGGCGAGGTGCACTTCAATGGCCGGCGCATTGACCGGCTGCCGGCCCACGAGATCGTCAAACTAGGCATCGCCCAGGCTCCCGAGGGCCGGCGGATCTTCCCCCGGCTGACCGTGCTGGAGAACCTCGAGATGGGGGCCTACCTGCACGATACGCGCAGTCAGACGTACCAGGACGATCTCGAGCGCGTCTTTACCCTCTTTCCACGGCTGCGCGAGCGCACCTCGCAGAAGGGCGGCACCCTCTCCGGCGGCGAGCAGCAGATGCTTGCCATCGGGCGCGCGCTGATGACCCGCCCGCAGGTGCTGCTGCTCGATGAGCCTTCGATGGGCCTGGCCCCGGTGCTGGTCGAGCAGATCTTCGAGATCGTCAAGACGATCAACTCCCAGGGCACTACGGTGCTGCTGGTGGAGCAGAACGCCCTCCAGGCCCTGGGCATTGCCCATCGGGGCTATGTGCTCCAGAGCGGCGAAATCGTGCTCGAGGATACCGCCCACGCCCTGCGTGAGAATGAGATGGTGCAGAAGGCGTATCTGGGATTGGAGTAGACGTGGGTGTCATACCCAGGCGTTCCCGGCGGGGCGGGGGAATGGGGAAACCAGACTTGCCCATCCCGCTTCTGGAGCGTGGCTAAGCGGGTTTCAACCCCGGCTCGTGGCTCCACTGCTCGCCCACCTCACGGGGGACCCGGGGTAAGATGCCGGTGACGACCTCGTAGGTAATCGCGCCCAGCCAGGCTGCCACTTCTTCGGCGCTGATGGCCTCTGCTCCCTGCGCGCCGATGAGCACCACCGCGTCACCCCGGCGCACGCCGGGGATGTCGGTCACGTCCACCATAGCGTAATCCATGCAGATGCGCCCCACGATGGGCGCGCGCCGCCCGCGGATGAGCACCTCGCGCCAGGGCGGGGTGCGGCGCAGCCCGTCGGCATAGCCCACAGGGATGGTGGCGATACGGCTGGGCCGCGCGGTCACAAATGCGCCGCCGTAAGAGATGGGCGTGCCGGGAGGGTGGTCGCGCACCTGGGCCACTTCGCTGTGGAAGCTCAGGGCGGGGCGAAAGCCCTCGGGGCAGAACACAGCGGGGCCGGGGGCCAGGCCGTAGCAGGCAATACCCGGGCGCGCCATATCCAGGCGCGCCGCCGGCAGGCGCAGCAGCGCGGCGCTGTTGGCGGCATGGGCCGTGGGCGGGCGCAGCCCGGCCGCCGCGAGTTCGCGCAGCAGGCTGGTGAAGACGGCTAGTTGGGCCTCGGTCGGTCGCAGGTCAGGAGCATCGGCGCTGGCGAAGTGGGTGTAGATGCCGGTCACCTCCAGGCCCGCCAGGCCGCGCAGCCAGGCCAGGAAGGGGCCGGTTTCCGCCGGCGGCAGGCCCAGGCGAGCCATGCCCGTGTCAACCTTGACGTGCACCCGCGCCGGGCGACCCAGGGCCACGGCCGCGGCATGGAGAGCCTCGGCGGCATCGGCGTCGAAGAGGGTGCATTCCAGGCCCAGGGCCACGGCCTCTTCGGCCTGCCAGGGGGGCAGATAGCCCAGCACCAGGATGGGCGCGCCGATACCGGTCTGCCGCAGCGCCCGCCCCTCACCCAGCGTGGCGACGGCCACGGCCGCCGCCCCCGCTCCCAGGGCGGCCCGCGCCGCGCGCGCGGCGCCATGGCCGTAGCCGTCGCCCTTGAGCACCACCATCAGTGGCACGCCGGCAAGGGCGCGAAGCCGCCGCACGTTGCCGGCGATGGCGTCGAGATCGATGCGCAGCCAGGTCGGGCGGTCGGGAGCGCCGACGCGCACGCTGTGCCAGGCCGGTTCCTGGCGCACCAGGAGCGGGCCGGCGGCTGGTTCGACCAGCCGGGCGACAACGCGCTCCATGCGCGCTTCGGCGCTGCCTTTGACCAGGATCAGGTCGCCCGGACCAAGGTTGGCCGGCAGGGCGTTGACGGCGGCGATGCTGGTGTCAACCACGCTGATGGGCAGATCGGGGCGCGCGGCCCGCGCGGCATCAGCGGCGGCAACGCCCCAGTCACCCTTGAGGATCAGCTCGTCAGCACAGCGGGCGGCCAGGGCGCCGAGTTCGCGGGCCACGGCGATCGCGGCCTCGGGCGGCAGGTCGGAGAGGGCGCCGAGGATGGCGATGCGGCGCCGGGCGGGGAGCGCGGCGAGGGCGCGCAGGGCAGCGCGCACCGAGGGGGCCGTGGCGCTGAAACTGTCGTCGAGCAGCGTGGCCCCGCTGGCCGCCGGCAGGGGGCGCAGACGCCCGGCAGGGGGGTCAATGCGCGCCAGGGCCGCCGCGCAGCTTGCCAGATCCATTCCACAGACCAGACCGACGGCGACGGCGGCCAGGGCGGCATACACCGCCGGCTCTCCCAGGAGCGGCACGCGGGCCTCGATTGTCTCGGCGCCCCGCCGCAGGCGCAGGCGGGTACCGTCGAGGGCGTAGCATAGCGCCTCGGCCCACAGATCCAGGCCGGGGGTCAGGCCGTAGAAGAAGGCGCGGGGCGCATCCCTGGCCAGGGCGCGCACCCGGGGATCGTCGCCGTTGAGCACCGCGACCCCGCCGGGGGGCAGGGCGGCGACCAGGGCGCCCTTCTCGGCGACGACGCCGTCCAGATTGCCCAGGCCGCGCAGGTGGGTCTCGCCCACGGCGGTGACCACGGCGATACGGGGCGGAAAGAGGGCCGCCAGACGGGCAATCTCGCCGGGGCGGTCGCTGCCGTACTCCAGCACGGCGAAGCGGTGCCGCGCCTCCAGGCGCGCCAGGGCGATGGGCAGGCCCAGCAGCGAGTTGAAGCTCCGCCGGGTCTGGAAGGTGGGAGCCAGCACCGCCAGCACGGCGGCGATGGCGCGGCGCGTGGTGGTCTTGCCGACGCTGCCGGTCACGCCGATGACCCGTGGAGCGACAGCGGCCAGGCGCGCGGCGGCCCAGCGTTGCAGCAGGGCCTGGGGATCGTCGCTGAGCACCACCGTGGCGGGGCCGGGGTCGGCGGGGGGCCAGCGGCAGAGCACGCCGGTGGCCCCGGCGGCCAGCGCCGCGGGGATGTAGTCGTGTCCGTCGGCGCGCGCCGTGCGCAGGGCGATAAAACAGGCCCCGGGCGTGGTGAGACGCGAGTCGTAGCTCCAGTCGGCGAAGGTGGTCGCGCGGGGAGCGGTGTGCAGGCGCCCGCCGGCGGCGAGCAGTTCGTCAAGCGCAATCATGCGGGTAGGGGGCCGAAGCAATAGAGCGTTTCTCAGGTAATGATGATCTCAACCGTAACGGTAAGGGCGGGTGGGGAAGCCGCCCCGCCGTCGAGACGCGCGGCCACGGGCCACCCACCATGGGTTTTGGTGGTGTCAATCGTTTCGAGAGACGCAACAGACCAGAGCGACAGCGCTGCGGCGGGCGAGCCGGGCGCCCGCTCGTATTATAATGTCTCTCCAGCCGTCCAGGCGGCTCCGCCGCACACCACGGGGATGAAAAAAGGTTGCTCCTGGGAGGGTTGCACCCTCCCAGACCCTCCCACCGGGTGAGGAGGTGGGGAAACCGGGTTTCCCCACACCCCTCTTCGAGAGCCTATGTTCACGTTAGCCGTCCAGGCGGCTCCGCCGCACACCACGGGGATGAAAAAAGGTTGTTCCTGGGAGGGTTGCACCCTCCCAGACCCTCCCACCGGGTGAGGAGGTGGGGAAACCGGGTTTCCCCACACTCCTGCTCAAGGGCGTGGCCCGCGCAAACCCCTCCGCGGGCGGTGGTAGGGGGACCTGGTTTCCCCATATCCCGCTCCGAGGCGCTATGTTCACGTCAGCCGTCCATGCGGCTGCGCCCCACACGAACAGGATGAAAACAGGTCTTTCTTGGGAGGGCTGCGCCCTCCCAGACCCTCCCGCGGGTGGGGTCGTGGGGAAACCGGGTTTCCCCACACCCCTCCTCAGAGGGACTAAGTTCACGTCAGGCATCCAATGAGCAACGTTGCCGTCGCGCGGCGGGCCAGGCGGTCCACCTGGGTGTGGATGGGGGTGGCGCTCCTGGCGCACACAGGCTGGGGCGCCTATCCGGTCCTGGCGCGCTACCTCCAGACCGTGAGCGCCCTGCCCAGTATGGCCCTGCTCTCCCTGGGCAACCTGATAGCCCTGCTGGTGTACGGGCCGTTCGCGCTGCGGCATGTTGACCGGCACGTGCTGCGCTCGCGGGTGATCTGGGCCTTTGCCCTGGTCGTGGTGCTGCGGGCGATAACCAATCTCCTCGCCGCGCGCTACACCCTGGCGATCTATGTCCAGTTGATCACCCTGATGACGCCCCTGCTGGTGGCCTTGCTCAGCGCGGGGCTGTTCCGCGAGGCTTTGCCGCCCTTCACATGGCCGGCAATAGGCTTTTCGTTCGCCGGTTCACTGCTGATGATGAGCGGCGACCTCGGCGGCGAAGGACCGCTGCTGCGTATCGGCGCCGGCGACCTGGCCGGTCTGGCCCTGGCGTTGACCTCGGCCCTGTGTCTGGCCTTCTACATGCTCCTGGTGCCGCGCGCGGCGAAGCAGGCCGTTTCGGGTGAAGCGGTGCTGGTGGTGCAGTTGATCGCCCTGACCCTGACCACCGGGGCGATCAGCGCGTTGCTAGGAGAGGATCTGGGGCGCTTCAACGCCATCGGCGCGAGCGACTGGGCGGTGTTCGGGGCCTTCGTTGGCTTTGTGCTGCTCGGGGCGAACGCGGGGCAGATCGCCGCCCTGCGACACCTGGGCGCGCCGCGGGTCAGCAGCACGATGGCCTGGCGGCTGATTGCCACCCTGGCGCTGGCGGCACTCTTGCTCGGCGAGCGCCTGACCTCGCTCTGGCAGGCCCTGGGGGCGGGGATCGTGCTGGTCACCATTACCGTTTACCTCTCGCGGCAGCGGCAGGGTGCCGACGCGCATGAGCCGTGATACCTTTTCGATTGTAGAGTTTTGGTAAGTATTCACATTTCTTCTGGGAGCGCGGGCATCTTGCCCGCGGAGACGCGACGAGGGCGGGACGCCCTCGCTCCCAGGCGCATGCGTTACCCCAGGTGTGAACACTTACGAGTTTTGATGCTGGATTGCCGTATATGCGGTCCTGAGGTGACCATCGCGCGCCGCGTGCAGCCCCCCTCCCAGCCTCCCCCCGCTGGGGGGAGGCGCCGGGTTCCCGCCCCCGGCGGGGGAGGGTCAGGGAGGGGGCCGTCACCGTGCCCGCGGGGCCGCGACGCGGGCGGAACGCCCGCGCTCCCGGGCCATGTTCGTCGGGCGGTGTGCGCGAATCGCATGGACGGCTGAGGTGACCATCGCGCGCCGCGTGCAGCCCCCCTCCCAGCCTCCCCCCGCTGGGGGGAGGCGCCGGGTTCCCGCCCCCAGCGGGGGAGGGTCAGGGAGGGGGCCGTCACCGTGCCCGCGGGGCCGCGACGCGGGCGGAACGCCCGCGCTCCCGGGCCATGTTCATCGGGCGGTGTGCGCCATGCGCATGACTGTCTCACGTGACCATGGGGGACCAGGTTCCCCTATCCCCCCGCCCGCGGGAGGGTTTGGGAGGGTTGCGCCCTCAAGCTGGGGAATGGGGAAACCGGGTTTCCCCATCCCCCCACCCGCGGGAGGGTTTGGGAGGGCTGTGCCCTCCCAGGAACAACCGTATGTGCATTGCGGCGTTGTGCGGCGGAGCCGCATGGACGGCTGATGACAGGACGTACGCGGTGGAGGGACGCGGGGAGGCGCAGCCTCCTCGCATCCCCCTTTCCCCGCTGGCGGTGGCCAGGCGGCCGGGCGCAATGAGACACGCATGGAATGGTTCGTGGAGGGCCTGCGGCGCTCCACCCCTCCCCGCCGGAAGGCGACCGGGTGACCCCTGCTCATGACATCTAGCGATGATGCGCATGCAATCGCTTCAACAGGAAGTGGTGTCATTGCCTATGACCACAGCAACCACCATTCGCGCCCTCACGGTCGAGCGCCTGGACATCCCCTTGCGTGCGCCGTTCGGCATCGCCGGGGGGGCGCAGGAAGTGGCCCGCAACCTGCTGGTGACCCTGGAACTGGCCGACGGCACGCGCGGCTATGGCGAAGCCGCACCCTTCCCGGCCTTCAACGGCGAGACGCAGGCCAGCGCCCTGGCAGCCATCGAGGCGGTGCGCCCGCGCCTCGATGGGGCCGACGCGCGCGCGTGGCGGGCGATCGCCGCAATGCTGCGGGAGAGGATCGGGAACGCGGGCAGCGCCCGCTGCGCCATCGAAACCGCCGTTCTCGACGCCCTCACCCGCCGCGCGGGCATGCCACTCTACGTCTTCTTCGGGGGCGCGAGCAACGCGCTGGAGACGGATATGACCATCACGACCGGCACGGTTGAGGAGGCAGCGGTTGCGGCACAGGAGATTCTGGAGCGCGGGATTCGGGTGATCAAAGTCAAGATCGGCGCGGGTGACCTGGCCCTCGACCTGGCGCGGATCGGCGCCATTCATGCCATTGCCCCCGACGCGCCGCTGATCCTCGATGGAAACGGGGTGATGAGCGCCGACACGACTCTGGCGCTGCTGGGGGCGCTGCGGGTGCAAGGTCTGCGTCCGGCGCTGCTGGAACAGCCAGTACCCGCCGATGACCGGGAAGGGTTGCGGCAACTCACGCGCTGGTCCGGCGTGCCCGTGGCCGCCGATGAAAGCGCCGCGAGCGCGGCCAGCGTGCTGAGTCTGGCCGCCGAGCGCGCCGCCGACGTGGTCAATATCAAACTGATGAAGTGCGGGGTGGTCGAGGCGCTGGAGATCGCGGCGATCGCCCGCGCCGCCGGTCTGGGCCTCATGATCGGGGGGATGGTCGAATCGATGCTCGCGATGACCATGTCGGCGCACTTCGCCGCCGGACTGGGCGGGTTCAGCTTTGTGGATCTGGATACGCCGATGTTCCTGGCCGAAAACCCCTTCAACGGCGGCTTCCGCCAGCACGGCGCGCGGCTCAGTCTCGACCACATCGCGGCCGGACACGGGGTGGAGCCGCGAGGCTGAGGTCATGCGGGGGGTGGCGTGACCACCCGGTTGTTGCCCGCCCGCGGCGGGAGCGCCGTGGTGGTTTCGCCAGGCTGCCCGGCCGCCGCGGGCGGAAAGGGGGTATGCGGGGGGCTGCGCCTCCCCACACCCCTCCACTCCGTACGTCCTGTTATTTAAGAAAAGGTTTCGTGTCGGGACCTGCAGTCACCCAACCGCCGTTTGCAGCGGCGCTACAACGAACCGAGACAGGGGAAACGATACAGCACCCACCCATCCGCCGGGGAAACGGAGCCACGGTGTAGAAGTTCCATCCAAGATCAACCCGCTACGCTTGTACGTTCTTACCATAGTCATGCCCGCCCGGCGGCCCTATACTGAAAAGAATACCAGATCTGATCGCACTGAAGCTCCCTCGCGCCGGGGCCGGCGTAGAGAGGGGCTTGTTGTCTTTTGCGAGCGTGGCGTATGACGACGCGAGTGTTAATTGCCGATGACGATGCGCTTCTTCGCATGAACCTGCGGGAGATGTTGCAAGAGCAGGGCTATCTGGTCGTGGGTGAAACCGGTGATGGGTTGAGCGCGGTCAACCTGACGCGGCAGGTGCGCCCGGAGCTGGTGCTGCTCGATGTGAAGATGCCGCACATGGACGGCATCACCGCGGCGAAGATGATCGGCGACGAACACCTGGCGCCGGTATTGCTGCTCACCGCCTACAGTTCGCGCGAACTGGTCGAGCAGGCGCGGGCCGCCGGCGTGCTGGGATACCTGATCAAACCGGTGCGCGACGCTGATTTGATGCCGTTGATCGAAGTGACCGTGGCACGCTGGACGGAACGGGTCCAGCGGCGCAAGGAACTGGCGCACCTGCAGGAGCGTCTGGAGACGCGCAAACTGGTGGATCGGGCCAAGGGCTACCTGATGGATCACCAGGGCCTGAGCGAGGCCGAAGCGTTCCGCAAGATCCAGCAACTGGCGATGAACAGTCGCAAAACGATGCGCGAGGTGGCACAGGCCATTCTGCTCGCCAGGCAGTTGAGCGCCTGAGGGTGAATACATTCACGCGCTTCTTTCACCATGTTGTAAAGGTGCGGACAAGCGTAGTTGTGGTATGCTCACTTCGCGCAAGAAGCGAAGGAGAGGACCATGGCTCACATCGCCCCACACCAACCTTACCTGACGCGCCATGCCGTGATCCTGGCCGCTGGCGAGTCAACCCGCACCCGCCCGCTTACCCTCCACCGCCCGAAGCCCCTGATCCCACTGCTTGGGCGTCCGCTCCTGGCCCACATCCTGGACGCGCTGGTAGGTCTGGTTGAGCGGGTCACGCTGGTGGTCGGCTACCGCGCGGAGATGGTCGAGGCGACATTCGGGAGAGCGTACCGCGGCATGGCTCTGCGCTATGCCCGCCAGGAGGTGATGAACGGCACGGCGGGGGCGCTGCTGGCGGCCGGCCCGATTGATGAGCCGTTCTTGCTGCTCTACGGGGATAATCTGGTGGCCCACGAGGATATCGTGGGGGTATGTCGCGCGCGGTACAGCGTGGCCGGGTTGCGCGTGGCCGACGCTCGTTCCTTCGGCGTGCTCGAGATAGTGGGCGGCACGGTGCGCCGGATCGTCGAGAAGCCGGCCGATCCGCCACCCGACGCGCTTGCCAATGCGGGCGTGTACCACTTTGATGGGGCCGTCTTTCCGCTTCTGGAGCGGATCGCGCCCTCGCCGCGCGGGGAACTGGAACTGACGGACCTGGTTGGGGCATTGGCGGTGGAGCAGCCGGTGCGGGCCCACATCTGTACGGGCCACTGGATTCCGGTAGGCACGCCGTGGGAGGCGTTGACTGCGGCGCAGTTTTTGCTGGCGCAGCGGGGGGCGGAGCAAGTCTGGCGCCACCCCGAGGCGCAGGTAGAGCCAGGGGCGCGGATCATTGGCCCGGCGGCGCTTGACGCCGGCTGCGTGGTGCGCACCGGCGCGGTTGTTGCCGCCTCGGTGCTCGGCGCGGGCGCGATCGTTGGTCCCGGGGCGCGAGTATCGCACTCATGGCTCGACGACGGAGCGCATGTGGGCGCGGGCGCCAGTCTGGAAGCGCGGGTGTTCGAAGAGGCGCAACCCGTGGCCGAGACGCGGGGGATACTGAGCCGCACGCAGTTGACGACCCGGGGCGCGGTGCTGGCGCGGGGTGTTAGCGTGCCCGACGGGGCGGTGATCGCGCCGGGGAGCATTATCAGGGCCTGAGCGGATCCGGCAAGGGGTGGGGAAACCGGGTTTCCCCACCCCCTGCCGGCAGGATGACCGGCGTCAGCCGGAGACCCTCTCCGAACAGGAAAGGGTTGGGGTGTGGGCGAAGAGCGTATGTGAAAGGCATGGGTCTGAGGGCAACCAGCCTGTCGCCCGTGCCCACGTGCTCGATGCGCCTACCACATCTGTTGGAGGAGGCTGAGCAGGTCCTCCTCGGTCGCGTCGCGCGGGTTCCAGAACATAGCCGCCTCGACGACGGAGAGGGCCGCAAGTTCGGGCAGGGCCGACTCGGGGATCTCCACGTCGCGCAGGCGGAGGGGCAGGCCGCAGTCGGCGGCCAGGTTCTTCACCGCGTTGATCCCGTCGGCAATGACCTCCTCGTCGCTGCGCCCGCCGGCATTCACCCCCATGGCGCGGGCGATGCGCACATAGCGTTCGGGCGCCACCGGAGCGTTAAACTCCATACCGTAAGGCAGAATGATCGAATTGAGCGTCCCGTGGTGCACGGGATAATGCGCGCCGATGGCGTGGGAGATGGCGTGCACCACGCCGAACCAGCTATTCGAGCAGGCCACCCCGGCCATGGACGAGGCGAGGAGCATCTGGCTGCGCGCCTCGAGGTTGCGACCCTGGTGGACGGCATCGCGCAGATGGTTGGCGATGATGTCAATCGAAGCCAGGGCCAGGCTATCGCTGAAGGGATTGTTCTCGGTCGAGACGTAGGCCTCGATGGCGTGGGAGAGGGCATCCATCCCGGTGGCAGCCGTCAGGCGCGGGGGGAGGGTGAGGGTCAACTCAGGGTCGAGCACCGCGATATCGGGCATCAGGTAGCGACTGGCGAGGCTGATCTTACGGTTTTCGTCCTCGTCCTTGATCACGGCGACCACCGTCACCTCGCTGCCGGTGCCGGCGGTAGTCGGGACGGCGATCATCGGCATCAGCGGTTGGATGATCGTATTGTAGCCTTCATACTGAGGGATCTCGCCGCCAAGGGTAAGCAAGATACGCATCCCCTTGGCCGTATCAATCGGGCTGCCGCCACCGAGCGCGATGAGCACATCGGCGCGCGCGGCGCGGGCCGCCTCGGTGGCCTCGTTGACGGTTGCCAGCGACGAGTTGGGCGGCACGTTATCGTAGATGCCCACCACTTCGGCGAAGCCTTCGATACCCGCCAGCACTGGTTCGAGCAAGCCGGCCGCCACCACCCCCTTGTCGGCAACGATAAACGCGCGTTCCGCGGCGAGTTCCTGCGCCAGCGAACCCAACTCCCGCGCCAGACCCGCCTTATATTGGACTCGCGCCCTCAGGCCGAACTCGAAAAACTCCTGCATACCCCACCGTCCTTTGGCTCACTGCGTCATGTCGTGAGTCCATTATACGGGGGTTGTGAAGGGGGTGGGCCGTCCTTTTCAGATTTTAGATTGCGGATTGGAGATTGCCGCTCCATGCAACAGGAAGCGCTCCAGCGCTCACGAGCTTGCGGTGTCTCTATGACGCTCTGGTATCCCGCCCTCAGGTGGCTACGAGGGCGAGACGTCCGCGATCCCGGGGCGTCCCAGGGCTTATTCGCGCTAAGACAAGGTTGGGAGGAGATTCACGGGTGCAGGGTTGCGCCCTATAGGCGCGAACGTAACGGGCGAGGGCTTCCTGAAGCGGCAACATGGGAGGGCACGCGCCCAGAATCGCCCCTGAAAGTCCGTCGAGAGCCGTAACCCCCGGGCTGTATCGCCCGCTGGCAAGCCGTCTGTGGCTTCACAGAGCCACACGCGTACGTTCGCGCTTATAGGGTTGCGCCCCCCTCCCGGCCTCCCCCCGCTTTAAGGGCGGACAGAATATCTGGGCTAACGCGGCTTCTGCCGCATCGGGACGCCCCAGCGCGCGGCTCTGGTTACCCCTCTCCCGCGCGCGGGAGAGGGGACGGGGGGTGAGGGCCAACCAGCGCATCCCAACGCCATAAAGCCCCTCGACGCTCATGTGTTCTGTCCGCCCCTGAACCTCCCCCCGCTGGGGGGAGGTTCAGGGGCGCTTTTCCAGCGCTGAGAGGAGATTCACGGGTTGCAGGGGTGCAGCGGCGACATCCTCCCCGCCATCACACCAATCCGCGCACCGGGCGGAACGAAGGGCCAGCGCGCTCAGCGTTCGGCCAGGAGCATGGCGATGTAGTTGAGGGTGGCGCGACGGGCCTGGGGATGCAACTGGCGCCACAGATCGAGCAGTCGAAGCTCATCGGATGGGCTAACAGCGGATGGGGTGAGAGAAGCCAGTGCAGGAGCGCCTGGGAGCGGGGCGTGGTTTGGCCCGGATGACGGGGCGGCAAACTCGGCGGTCGCCGGAGCGGAGACCGTCGTGGGGCGCTCTTCGGCGGCGGGCCGGGCGGGTGCAAGGGCGCCGCCGTGCTGCTGCACGGTATTGGCGATAATCACGCTGGCCATTTCGTAGGCCGGCACCCCGAGCACCTCGGCCAGGCGCCGGGCCTGATCGGCATCGGGCAAAGTCTGATTGTGCAGATAGTTGCGCAGCGCCCCATCGCTGATTTTGGTCGCGCGGGTCAGTTTGGCGCGCGAGAAGCGGCCCTCCATTTTCGCCTGGAGCCACTCACCGAAGTTTGGAGCAGCGGTGGGCGCGAGTTGCATCCGGCGTCGCACTTCCTCCACGGGCATATCGAGGGCCTCGCCGATCAACTCGAGGGTGCGTTGGCGAGGGCGCTGGGAGGTGCCACTGATAAACTGTCGGAGCGAAATCGCGCCAACATTGATCGATTGGGCATAATTGCTGAGCGACTGACCGTTCTCCATTGCCGCGTAAAAGAGCAATACCGACAGAGGCGCATTCTCCGGAATAGTGCCATTGTATGGCATAGCCAGACTCCTACCGAGCCACAAACGGCCCTCAAAGCATCACGGGAAACCTGATAGCACCTGTCCACCATGCTGGCGATCACCGCTACGTTGCCGGTGCGCGGCCACGCGGCTGCAAGCGGGAGGCATGTCGTTCAAAGGGATTTGAAAGCTTCGAACCTCCGCGCAGATGGAACATGACAACCTGGCATTGCACGCCGCCAGCGACGCAAAAACAAGGCCGAGTGAAGAGAACAGCCCGATCACAGGCCGCAAATCTCGGCGCGCGTCGTCTACCCTGGTCGCGATATGCTTCCTCTGATGGTTCTAAGGTGATAGTATTAGCTATTATCGCGAACTATTGGCAGTATACGTCAACAGATCTATCCTGTCAAGTATTGGGTGGGATTATGTTCATAGAAACACCATACCCGTCGCTGATCAACACGGTTTTCTGTGTCTGGTCGGCCATCGTTGCTTCGAGGGTTGCACAGAAGGAAGGTCTACGAACATAGCTCGGGCTGTGTTACAATCGGTTTGGCGCACAGGCGCGGCCGCACCCATCAGTGCGCCTCAGGTGACCATCGTTCGCAGGGTTCCGCCCCCTCCCAGCCTCCCCCCGCTGGGGGGAGGAGCCGGGTTCCCGCCCCCAGCGGGGGGAGGGTCAGGGAAGGGACCGTCACCGTGCCCGCGGAGACGCGACGCGGGCGGGACGCTCGGGCTCCCAGGTCATGGTCATCGCGGCGTGGTGCGCCATGCGCATGACCGTCTCACGTGACCATGGGGGAACCAGGTTCCCCCATACCCCCGCCCGCGGGAGGATTTGGGGGAGCCGCGGGGAGACAGAGCCTCCGGGGCTTCTGCAGGTAACAATGACACGCTCACGCTTTACGGTAGATGACCTGTACGAACTGGGGTGGCTGGAGGATGTACGCATCAGCCCGGATGGGCGAACGGTGGCGTATGTCCACGTAACGGTGGAGCGACGCGCCAATCGCTACCGCCGGGCGATCTACCTGGCACCAGTCGAAGGCAGGGGGCCGCGACGGTTCACGGCCGGCAATTCCCAGGATCGGCAGCCGCGCTGGAGCCCGGATGGGACGCGCCTGGCCTTCGTCTCCGACCGGCAGGACGACCAGGGGCAGATCTACGTGATTGCCCGGGACGGCGGCGAGGCCCAGCAACTCACCGCTATGCCGAACGGCGCGAGTGATCCGGTCTGGCGCCCTGACGGGCGGATGATCGCCTTCCTGGCGCCGGTGAGCGAGGAGGAACGCCGCCGCGAGGACAGCGGCGAGCAAGCGCCGCCCCCCGGCGACGCATGGGAGGCGAAGCGCGCCGAGGAGCAGCGTCGGCACGAGGAAGAGCGCAAGACCGATCCGCGCGTCATCACCCGGCTTCCCTACCGTGGCGGGACGAAGTTTTTCGATGAGCGGCGCCGCCACATCTACGTGATTGAAGTACCCGAGGGAGATATTACCAGCTTGCCCACGCCGCGGCGGCTGACCGACGGCGACATACACTTTGGCCCGCCGGCCTGGATGCCCGATGGCACGGCCCTGCTCACGACCGCCACGCGGGATCCCGAGGCCGATTCGCTCTTCGCCTACTACGACGTGCTCCGGGTACCGCTCACGGGAGAACAGTCCACGGCACTCACCGCTCCAGGCTTCTCGTACTTCGATCCGCAACCTTCGCCGGATGGCAGCCTGATCGCCTTCCGCCGCCTGAGCGAGGCGCGGCTGCTGGGCGAAGGTAGCCGGGTGGCGATCATTGCCGCGGCGGGCGGCGAGATCACCGACCTGACCGCCCATGCCGACCTGGACGTGGAACGCTTCCTGTGGCGCCCCGATGGGGCCGGGGTGCTCTTTTCCGCCGGCTGGTACGGCGATGCGCACATCTACAGTATTGGCCTGCCGGGCACACCCACCTTTCGCAGCGGCGAAACTCTGGTCGGCGGCCGGCGCATGGTGAGCGAGTTCGACGTGGCCCAGGACGGGACGATCGCCTTCATCGCCGGGAACGCCGACACCCCCTGTGATCTCTACCTCCGCGCGCCGGACGGCGCCGAGCGCCGCCTGACCGCCATTAACCAGCCGCTCCTCGACCAGCGGATCATCGTGCCGATCGAGGAGGTGCGCTACCTGGCGCCCGATGAACAGGAAGTGCAGGGGTGGGTGCTCTATCCGCCAGATTTTGAGGAAGGCGGGCCGCCTGCCCCGCTGGTCGTCTGTATTCACGGCGGACCGCATACGATGTGGGGGCCGGGCTTTCGAACGATGTGGCACGAGTGGCAGACGCTGGCCGCCGCCGGCTACATCGTATTCTTTTGCAACCCCCGCGGCAGCGACGGCTACGGTGAAGTTTGGCGCGACGCCATTCGCGGGCGCTGGGGCGAAGCCGACGCCCCGGATATCCTGGCCGGGGTGGAGACGCTCATCGCCACCGGCCGGGTGGATCCGCGGCGGATCGGGGTGACCGGCGGCTCCTATGGAGGGTATATGACTGCCTGGCTGCTGAGCCACGCCGATCTGTTCGCCTGCGGCGTGGCCGCCCGTGGCGTCTACAATCTGATCACCCTCTATGGCACCTCGGATGCCCACGAGTTGATCGAGATCGAGTTTGAAGGCTATCCCTGGGAACTGGCCGAGGAGTTGTGGGAGCACTCGCCCCTGGCGCATGCTCACAAGATCAACGCGCCGCTGCTGCTGCTGCACAGCGAACTCGATTATCGTACGCCGATCAGCGAAGCTGAGCAACTCTTTGCCTTTCTCCGCCGCCAGAAAAAGGTCGTGGAACTGGTGCGCTATCCGCGCGAAGGTCACGAACTTACGCGCAGCGGCGAACCCGATCATCGCGCGGATCATTTGCGCCGGACGCTGGACTGGTTCGAGCGCTATTGCAAAAGGACATAGAGGCAACGAAGCATCCCATGCTCGCACACCTATTCTTCGCGTCACGCATCACAGAGAATGGCCTTTTCTTTACGTACCCCGGACGGGTTCCTGGCAGTAAACCCGATTACTCAGTTGCGTATGCAACTGTTCGTCAGAGTATTACTGTTCAATCATCCTTCAATACTCCACTGAGCGTCATGTGTTGCACAATTTTTGCAATTAGTCTGAAAAAAGGACTTCTCAAATGGGCATGGCTGTGGTAAACTTTCGGTTACAAGCAGCGTCACGTAGCCGCGCGAGTTTCCCCGGTATCCCCGGTCTCCCCGCCCGCACGACCTCCAGGCCCGAGGCACAGCACGGGACGTTGTGACGCCGTTGCACGCCAGGCGAGGCGAGGCGTGAGCGGTGCGCCGTATGGCATAGGCTGAAGTGAGGAGCGCAGGGGATTTCCCTGCCATTGCTGTGCTACGGCGACGGCCTGGCACGCAGGAGTTGGACCGGAATGCAAGTGAAGCTTTTTGTCGGCAACCTGGCCTGGAGCGTCGATGACCAGATGCTGGAGGGCGTGTTCAGCCAGCACGGCGATGTCCAGAGCGCGCGCGTTATCTACGATCGTGACACAGGCCGCTCGCGCGGGTTCGGGTTTGTCGAAATGGACGTTGAGGATGTGTCGTCTGTGATTCGTGCGACTGATGGCCTGGCCGTGGCCGGCCGGCCGATCCGTGTCAATGAAGCCGAAGACAAGGGCGGCTTCCGCGGTCCCCGCCGTGACAGCGGTGAACGCGGCGGCTACGGCGGCGCGCGCCGGTACTAGTCGCCCTGATTGAACTGGCATACGCCTCGGCCAGTTCCCTAGCGTCTGCACCTTCACCCTCTGTCGAATGACAGGGGGTTTTTCCTTGTATGCATCTCTTCAACTGAGCGGGAGCGAGGGTGAGGTTAGAGGTCGTGGTCCAGAAACGCTAGCCATGAGATCCTGGTGGGCAGGTACTATGTTCGATTGCGGATGGTAGATTGCCGCTCAAGGCAACAGGAAGGACCCATGGGTATTGAGCAATGCATCCGCTATGCCGGGCTGGCCGTGGGGCTGATGGTCTTTGAGCAATGCATCCGCTATGCCGGGCTAGCCGTGGGGCTGAAGCCCTCGGCTAGGGGATGCGAAGGCCGCCGGCGCGGGCTATACCGGATTATGTATTCAATGACCATAAGCTCTCGGCCAGGCAAGGCGAAGCCCGCCGGCGCGGGCGAGAGCGGAGGAATTGCTCAAAGACTATATTTTCGGGTTATAGTACTGATATGGCCGAGACGCTCCTCCACCTGACTCCGCAGGGACTGTACTGCCCGCCGGGCGATTTCTTCATCGAT
>Ga0308411_10000575_pt1 | contig 24527 bp, 23 predicted proteins | sample HotsprottomLayer_2_FD_203530 | JGI IMG/M metagenome (GOLD analysis project Ga0308411, IMG submission 203530) | Hot spring phototrophic mat microbial communities from Octopus Spring, Yellowstone National Park, Wyoming, United States -... | ecosystem: Environmental > Aquatic > Thermal springs >... | reverse complement strand
GGCCGCGTCGGCGGTCACGATCACCTCGGTCCCCGGGGCGACGTGCTCCACCGCCTTGGACACCGAGCGAAGGTTCCCCATCCCGTAGTCGACGACGGCGATCGTCGCCATGCGCGGACCCGCTAGCGCGTCGCCGCAAGACAAGCCGAGACCGCTCCTGCGCGGCCGAATCCGGCGACGCGAGGCGCGCCCCGCGCTGGCGCCGGGCGCGCGCGGCATCCGCAGCTCAGCGACATCCGCGCACCATCCTTCACGCGGCTACAGCGTCCCCTTGGTCGAGGGGACCGACCCGCCGGCGCGCGGGTCCGGTTCGACCGCCATGCGCAGCGCCTTCGCGAACGCCTTGAACACCGTCTCGGCCTGGTGATGCGCGTTCACCCCGCGCAGGTTGTCCACGTGCACCGTGACCAGCGCGTGGTTCACGAACCCCTGGAAGAACTCGCGCACCAGATCGACGTCGAACTCGCCGATCAGCGCGCGCGTGAACGGCACGTGGAACGTGAGTCCCGGCCGGCCGGAAAAGTCGATCACCACCCGCGAGAGCGCTTCGTCGAGCGGGACGTACGCGTGACCGAAGCGCCGGATGCCCTTCTTGTCGCCGACCGCCTGTGCGACCGCTTGCCCGAGCGTGATGCCGATGTCCTCGACCGTGTGGTGGGCGTCGATGTGCAGGTCGCCGTGCGCGCTGACCTCGAGGTCGAGCAGGCCGTGGCGCGCGAGTTGATCGAGCATGTGATCGAGGAACGGCACCCCGGTCGCCAGACGCGCCCGGCCGGTCCCGTCGAGGGCGACGGTCACCGCGATCTCGGTCTCGGCGGTCTTGCGCTTGACGCTTGCCGTTCTCATAGGGCCTCGGTGAGAGCGTCGAGCAGCAGCTGGTTCTCGCCCGGGGTGCCGACGGTGAGCCGCAGGCATTGGGCGAGCAGCGGATGGCTGCCATTGAAGTTGCGCACCAGGATACCCCGTGCGAGCAGCCGCGCGTGAACGGCGTCGGCGTCGGGCACGCGGACCAGGATGAAGTTCGCCTCGCTTGCAAACGCCTCGACGCCCCGCAGGTCGCGCAGGCCGTCGAAGAGCGCGGACCGCTCGCTCTTGATCGCCTCGGCCTGCCGGTCGAGCGCGCCGACGTGCGCGAGGACCCGCTCGGCGACCGCCTGGGCGAGGCTGCTCACGTTGTACGGCGGCCGCACCTTGTCGAACTGGTCGATCCACCCGGGCGCCGCCGCCGCGTAGCCGAGTCGCACGCCCGCCAGGCCGAGCTTGGAAACCGTGCGCATCACCACGAGATTGGCGAACTCCCCGAGCCGGGGCATGAACGTCTTGCGGGCGAAGGCGTGATAGGCCTCGTCGAGCACCACCACGCCGGGCGCGGCCTCGATGATCCGCTCCACCGCCTCCGCCGGGAACAAGTTGCCGGTGGGGTTGTTCGGATACGCGATGAACGTGAGCGCCGGCCGGTGGGCCGCGATCGCGTCGAGGAACCGGCCGAGGTCGAGCGAGAAGTCGGCGTTCAGCGGCACGCCGACGAAGCGCATGCGCGTGAACAGCGCGTTCATCCGGTACATCGCGAACGACGGCTCGGGGGCGAGCATCGCCGCCCCCGGGCGGGCCAGCGTCTGCGCGATGATCGCGATGATCTCGTCGGAGCCGTTCCCGATCAGCAGTCCAGCCTCGGCCGGGATCGCGAAGGTCGCGCGCAGGCGGGCCTTCAGCGCCGGGGCCGCCGGGTCGGGATAGCGGTTGATCGCCAGCCCGGCCACCACCCGCCCCACTTCCTCGCGCAGCGCCTCCGGCAGCCGATACGGGTTCTCCATCGCGTCGAGCTTGATCATGCCCGCGGCGCTCGGCACGTGGTAGGCCTTGAGGGCGAGGATCTCCTCGCGCACCAGCTCGGCCGGCCCCGGCTTCATCGTTCCGCCTCGACGCGATATTCGGCGGCGCGGGCGTGCGCCTCCAGACCTTCGCCCCGGGCGAGCCGGGCCGCGACCGGACCGAGCGTGCGCGCCCCCCCGCGCGACAGCTCGACGAGGCTCGAGCGCTTCTGGAAGTCGTACACGCCGAGCGGCGAGGAGAACCGCGCGGTGCCGGCGGTCGGCAGGACGTGGTTCGGCCCGGCGCAGTAGTCGCCGACCGCCTCGGAGCTGAACGCGCCGACGAAGACCGCACCGGCGTGGCGGATGCGCTCGAGCAGCGAGCCCGGGTCGCGGACGGCGAGCTCGAGGTGCTCGGGCGCGATCCGGTTGGCGATCGCGCACGCCTCGTCGAGGTCGCGCGTCTCGATCAGTGCGCCCCGATTGGCGAGCGACGCGCGGATGACCTCGCGCCGCGGCATCTCGCCGAGCAGGCGATCGATGCTCGCGGCGACGCGGTCGAGGAAGGCGGCGTCCGGGCAGAGCAGGATCGCTTGGGCGAGCTCGTCGTGCTCGGCTTGCGCGAACAGATCCATCGCGATCCAGTCCGGATCGGCGGTGCCGTCGCAGATCACCAGGATCTCGGAGGGCCCGGCGACCATGTCGATGCCCACGGTGCCGAAGACGCGGCGCTTGGCGGCGGCGACGAAGGCGTTGCCGGGGCCGACGATCTTGTCCACCCGGGGGATCGTCGCGGTCCCGTAGGCGAGCGCGGCGACCGCCTGCGCGCCGCCGATCGCGAACACGCGGTCCACGCCGGCGAGGCTCGCCGCGGCGAGCACCAGCGGGTTGCGCTCGCCGTCGGGCGTGGGCACGACCATGACCAGCTCGCCCACCCCGGCCACGCGCGCCGGGATCGCGTTCATCAGGACCGAGGAGGGATAGGCCGCCCTGCCGCCGGGCACGTAGAGGCCGACGCGGTCGAGCGGGGTCACCAGCTGCCCGAGCACCGTACCGTCGGGCTCGGCATAGCGCCACGACTCGGCGCGCTGGCGCTCGTGATACCGCCGTACGCGGGCGGCCGCCTCACCGAGCGCCGAGCGAACGTCCGCGGCGAGCCCTTCGAGCGCGCGCGCGAGCTCGGCGCGAGGGATCTCGAGCTCGCCGACGGTGCGCGCCCTGACACGGTCGAATCGCTCGGTGTAGGCGAGCACCGCGGCGTCGCCCCGAGCGCGCACGTCGGCGAGGATCGTCGCCACCGCATCCTCGACTGCCGGGTCCTGCACCGCCTCGAAGGCGGTCAGCGCGGCCAGGCGGCGGTCGAAGTCGCCGGCCCGCGTCGACAGCCGCGCGAGCTCAGGCATTCGCCGCCACCGCGCGCTCGAACGCCTCGATCAACGGCTGGATCGCGACGCGCTTGGTCTTGAGCGCGGCCTGGTTGACGATCAGGCGGCTCGAGATCGGCATGATCTCCTCCACCGCGCGCAGGTCGTTCGCGCGCAGCGTGTTGCCGCTCGCGACGAGATCGACGATCGCCTCGGCGAGCCCGGTCAGCGGGGCGAGCTCCATCGAGCCGTAGAGCTTGATCAGGTCGACGTGAACGCCCTTGGCGGCGAAATGCTCGCGCGCGGCGCGCAGGTACTTGGTGGCAACCCGCAGGCGCGCGCCGCGGCGCACCGCGCGTTCGTAATCGAATCCCTCGCGCACCGCGACCATCATCCGGCAGCGCGCGATTCCGAGGTCGAGCGGCTGGTAGAGGCCGGCCCCGCCGTGCTCGTGCAGCATGTCCTTGCCGGCGACGCCGAGGTCGGCCGCGCCGTACTGGACGTAGGTCGGGGTGTCGGACGCGCGCACGATCACCAGCCGCACCTCCGGTCGGCGGGTCGGAATGATCAGCTTGCGCGAGGCTTCGGGATCCTCGAGCGGCGCGACGCCGGCGGCCTCGAGAAGTGGCAGCGTCTCGTCGTAGATTCGCCCCTTCGACAGGGCGATGGTGATCCAAGGCACGCGGGGGGCGGGGAGAGCGGTAGAGCCGCTCGGATTCTATGGGAAAACGCCGCGCCGCCGCGTGGCGCTCAGCGGACGCGCCGGATGCGCGCCCCGAGCGCGGCGAGCTTCTGCTCGAGCGCCTCGTAGCCCCGATCGAGGTGGTAGATGCGGTCGACGCAGGTCTCGCCGTGCGCGGCGAGAGCGGCCACGACCAGGCTCGCCGAGGCACGCAGGTCGGTCGCCATCACCGCAGCGCCCTGCAGCCGCTCGACGCCGCGGACGATCGCGGTGTTGCCGGAGATCTCGATGTCGGCCCCGAGGCGGGCGAGCTCCAGCGCATGCATGAACCGGTTCTCGAAGATCGTCTCGGTGATGACGCCGGTGCCCTCGGCGATCGCGTCGAGCGCCATCAGCTGCGCCTGCATGTCGGTCGGGAACCCTGGGTAGGGCGCGGTGCGCAGGCTCACGCTGCGCGGGCGGCCCCGCATCTCGAGGTGGATCGACCCGCCGCCAGCCTCCACCGTCGCGCCCGCCTCGCGCAACTTCTCGAGCACCGCCTCGAGCAGTGCGGCATCGGTGTCGCGCAGCGTCACCGCGCCGCCGGTCGCCGCGGCGGCGGCGAGGTAGGTCCCGGTCTCGATCCGGTCGGGCATGATGCGGTGGCTCGTCCCCTGCAGCCGCTCCACCCCCTCTATCGTGACCACGTCGGTACCGGCGCCGCGAATGCGCGCGCCCATCGCCGAGAGGCACTGCGCGAGATCGACGATCTCGGGCTCGCGCGCGGCGTTCTCGATGACCGTCGTGCCCTCGGCGAGGCAGGCCGCCATCATCAGGTTCTCGGTGCCGGTGACGGTCACCAGATCCATCACGTGCCTGACGCCCCGCAGGCGGCGCGCCCGCGCATCGATGTACCCCTGCTCGACCCGGATCTCGGCGCCCATCGCCTCCAGGCCTTTCACGTGTTGGTCGACCGGCCGCAAGCCGATCGCACAGCCCCCCGGCAGCGAGACGCGCGCGTGGCCGCACCGCGCGAGCAGCGGTCCGAGCACCAGGATCGACGCGCGCATCGTCCGCACCAGCTCGTAGGGCGCGAGCGGCTGGTCGAGCCGCGCGGCGTCGAGCGTGATCGACCCGTCCTCGTGCACCGCCGAGACGCCCATCCGCTCGAGCAGCCGCACCATGGTCCCGACGTCGCGCAGCCGCGGCAGGTTGGACAGGTGGAGCGGCCCGCGCGCGAGCAGCGACGCGCACATGATCGGCAGCGCGGCGTTCTTCGCGCCGGAGACGCGGAGTTCGCCGCGCAACGGTACGCCGCCGGCGATCGCGAGCTTGTCCATGACCGGATGGTGCGCGCCGATGCTGGCCGAACGCGGGCGCGCTTCTAGCGCTGCGCGGCCGCCCAGTCCTCGGGGGTGAAGGTCTGCATCGACAGCGCGTGGATCTCCTCGCGCATCCGGTCACCGAGCGCACGGTACACGAGCTGGTGCTGCTGGACGCGCGAGCGGCCGCGGAACGCCGGGCTGACGATCACCGCCTCGAAGTGGTGGCCGTCGCCCGCCACCCGGACGTGGTCGCACTCGAGCCCCTGGCGGATGTAAGTCTCGATGTCTTCGGGTCGAACCATGACTGTCCGATTACACGCGCGCCGCTGGAGCGGCGTCGATCGACCCCGAGTGTACCCGCACGCAACGCTTCCCGGGCGGGCCGGGAGGTCAGCCGCGCCCGGCGAGGCGCAGGAACGACGACACCCCGTAGAGCGCCGCGAGCTGCAGCATCCCCTCGGGGACGTTGGCGAAGACGACCTCGCGTCCCGCCGCCCGACCCTCCCGGGCGAGCGCGAGCGCGAGCGCGACCGCAGCCGAATCGACCTCGGTCACCGCGGCGAGGTCCACCACCGCCGCGCCGTCGCGCACCGCGCGCGCGGCCTCGGGCAGCAGTCTCGCCACCGTGTCGACGCTCACCGAGCCGTCGAGCAGCAGCCTGTCGCCCTCGCGGCGCGCCACGGCCAGCCGCCCGCGAGAGCCCTAGCCCCGTCTCACCTCGAGCTGCCGGTTCTTGTCGGCGAGGCTCTTGATCAGACCGTCCACGCCGGCGTTGCGCACCTCGGCGGCGAACGTCTCGCGGTACGTGGTGACCAGGCTGACGCCGCCGACGGTGACGTCGTACACCTTCCAGGCGTCGTTCGTCCTCGCCATGCTGTAGTCGATCGTGACCGGCTGGGTCCCGGATTGCCTCACCTCCGAGCGCACCGTGACCTCGGTGTCGCCGGGCTGCGCGCGCAGCGGGCGGAATTCGATCGTCTGGTCGCGGTACGCGGTCAGCGCAGTGGAGTAGGTGCGCACCAGGAGCGTCCTGAACTGCTCGACCAGCAGCTTCTGCTGCTCCGGGGTCGCCCGGCGCCAGTTCGCGCCCATCGCGAGCGCGGTCATGCGCGTGAAATCGAAGTGCGGGAGCACCTTCTGTTCGACCAACGCGATCGTCTTGCGCGTGTCGCCCGCCTGGATTTCCTTGTCCTGCTTGATGATCCCGATCACCTCGCTGGTCACGGTCTGGACCAGCACGTCGGGCGCGAGCCCCTGACCGAACGGGGCCACGACCGGGGCGAGCGCCAGTGCCGCGGCGCAGAACAATCGCTTCATGCAGTGCTCCTGGGGATCTCAGTGCCGCGCCGCGAGCGCAGCTGCGTCGGCCGCGAGCACTGACGGGTAGTTGGCGGGGACTCGCGGTTCGACCACACTCATCGGTCTCGGTTCGCCGGCTCGAGCGGGCGCCCCGGGCGCGCCCCGGCCGGGGTCGCGGGCCGGGGCCGGATCGAGCGAGACCTCGATCGACGCCGGAGCCCCGCTGTTCGCCGGCAATGGCGGCGGGTTGCCGTCGTAGACGAGACTGCGGCGGCGCTGGAAATAGGCCTCGCGCACGAACGCATAGCGATCGAGCGCCGCCTCCTCGAGCAGGTTGGTCGTGTCGAGCAGCAGCGCGCGCTGGTTGATGTAATCGAGCGCGAGCAGCGAGTTCTGCCATGCGACGCGGTGCGAGAAGTCGAGCCACCCGGGCAGGCGCCACGGCAGGTAGCCGTAGCTGTCGGCGATCAACCCGACCCCGTCGCGCACGCTGCTCGGCCCCCAGAGCGGCAGCACCAGATACGGCCCGCTGTCGAGGCCCCAGACGCCGAGCGTCTGACCGAAGTCCTCGTCGTGCTTGGGTAGCCGCATGTCGGTCGCGACGTCGAGCAGACCGCCGAGCCCGAAAGTGCTGTTGACGATGAACCGCCAGCTATCGGACAGCGCCATCTCCACCTTGCCCTGGAGGAGCTGGTTCACCGCGTTCCAGGGGTCGGCGAGGTTGGAGAAGAAGTTGCGGATGCCAGCCTGGACGAACCCCGGCAGGACGAGCTTGTACCCCTCGGCAACCGGCTTGAACACGAACCGGTCGGCGCCGTCGTTGAACTCGAACACCGCGCGGTTCAAGGGCTCCAGCGGGTCGCGCGGGCTGGGCGCGCGCTGCGTGGCGCAGCCGGCCAGGATCGCGGCGGCGGCGAGCGCCGCCGTCATGCGCAGCAATCTCATGGGTTACTTCTTCTCGTTCCCTTCGGCTGCTTTACTGTAAAGGAACTGTGCGATCAGGTTCTCGAGCACCAGCGCCGACTGGGTAATTTTTAACGTGTCCCCGTCCTTGAGGTTCGCCGTGTCCCCGCCGGCGCTCAACCCGATGTACTGCTCACCCAACAGCCCGGAGGTGAGGATGCGCGCGGAGGTGTCGCGGGGAAACACGAACCGCCGGTCGATCGCCATCGACACCACCGCCTCGAAGCTCTGGTTGTCGAACACGATGTCGGTCACGCGTCCGACGACCACCCCCGCGCTCTTCACCGGCGCGCGCACCTTGAGTCCGCCGATGTTATCAAACTTGGCTCTCAACACGTATCCATCGCGGGCCGCCAGGGTCGCGGAGCTCGCCACCTGCAGCGCGAGGAACATCAGCGCCGCGATGCCGAGCAGCGCGAAGAACCCGACCCAGAGATCCAGTACCCGTCGGCTCATCATTGCTGGTCACCTCGCTTGTCTGCGGGAGGGCGGCGGAAGGCGGGCATTCTAGGCGCCGCGGAACATGAAGGCGGTCAACACGAAGTCTAGAGCCAGGATCGCGAGCGCCGAGGTCACGACCGTCCGGGTGGTGGCCCGCGAGATGCCTTCGGCGGTCGGCGTGGCGTCGTAGCCTTCGAACACGGCGATCCAGGAAACGGCGACACCGAACACCACGCTCTTGATGACGCCGTTCAGGATGTCCTCGTGCAGGTCCACCGATGCCTTCATCTGCGACCAGAACGCGCCCTCGTCCACGCCGATCAGCGGGACGGTGACCAGGAACCCACCGAAAATCCCGATCGCCGAGAACAACGCCGCCAGCACCGGCATCGAGATCACCCCGCCCCAGAAGCGCGGTCCGACGACCCGCGCCACCGGGTCCACCGCCATCATCTCCATCGCCGACAGCTGTTCGGTGGTCTTCATCAGACCGATCTCCGCGGTGATCGCCGAGCCGGCGCGGCTCGCGAACAGCAGCGCGGCGACCACCGGCCCGAGCTCGCGCACCAGCGACAGCGCGACCAGCGTGCCCACCGCCTCGGCCGATCCGTAGCGCACCAAGGTGTCGTAGCCCTGCAACCCGAGCACCATCCCGACGAACAGCGCCGACACCGCGATGATGACGAGCGAGAGCACGCCGGCGAAGTAGATCTCGCGGATCGTGAGATGGAACCGCCGGAAGCTGGTCGGCGCGGTGACCAGGACCACCCAGAGGAAGCGGCTCGCGAAGCCGAGCCGGTGGACCGCTGAGTTCACCCGCGCGCCGAGCGCCTCGAGCAGCCAGAGTAATGCGGCCACGACCCGGGTCACCATCAGGCGAACAGCGCCTCGCGGTAGTCCGGGGCCGGGTAGTGGAACGGCACCGGCCCGTCGGGCTCGGCGTGCACGAACTGGTGGACGAACGGGATCGTGGAGCCGCGCACCTCATCCGGGGTGCCCTGCGCGACTACCCGTCCGTCGGCGAGAAAGTAGATGTAGTCGACGATCAGGAGCGACTCCTGCACGTCGTGCGTCACGATGATCGAGCTCGCGCCGAGCGCGTCGTTCAGGTCGCGGATCAGCTTGCCGGTGACCGCGAGCGAGATCGGATCGAGCCCGGTGAAGGGTTCGTCGTACATGATGAGCTGCGGGTCGAGCGCGATCGTTCGCGCCAGGGCGACGCGGCGCTGCATCCCGCCCGAGAGCTGCTGCGGCATCAGGTGAGCGGCCCCGCGCAGCCCCACCGCATGCAGCTTCATCAGCACCAGGTCGCGGATGACCGCCTCCGGCAGCCGGGTGCGCTCGCGCATCGGGAACGCGACGTTGTCGAACGCCGTCAGGTCGGTGAACAGCGCCCCGAACTGGAACAGCATGCCCATGCGCCGGCGCAGCGCGTAGAGCTCGCGTGTGCGCAACCGGTTGACCGTCACCCCGAACGCCCGCACGTCGCCGCGCGCCGGCCGCAACTGCCCGCCGATCAGCCGCAGCAGGGTGGTCTTGCCACTGCCGCTGCCGCCCATGATCGCGACCACCTTGCCGCGCGGGATGGCGAGGCTGATGCCGGCGAGCACCGCTGGTCCGCCGTCGTAGGCGAACGTGACGTTCTCGATCTCGACCAGAGTGGGACCGGGGGACACGCGGCAGCCGGGCGGAGCGCGCAAGCGCTCGAAGCCAAAATGCTGAATGGTAAAGGAAAGGTCCCTCATTAGCCACCTCCGCCCCGGCCCGAACGCGCGCCGCTCGGCTATCATCGACACACGCGCAACCAGCACCCATGACGCCGCAGCAAACCCCGGCCGCCACGCCGATCGCATCGTTTCGGCAAGTACGCAAGCACTACGGGCGCGCCGCGGTCCTGCGCGACGTGGACCTCGCGATCGCCCCCGGCGAGTTCTTGGGGCTGGCGGGCGTGAACGGCGCCGGCAAGACCACGCTCATAAAGTGCATGCTCGACTTCTGCGCGATCGACGCCGGCCGCATCGAGCTGTTCGGGATCGCGCATACCGACCCGCGCGCCCGGGCGCGGCTCGGCTTCCTTCCCGAGCGGTTCACGCCGCCGTACTACCTCACCGGGCGCGACTTCCTCTCCTTCATGCTGCAGCTGCAGCAGCGCCCGTATCGCGAAGCCGAGGTGCTCGGCATGCTCGAGGCGCTCGACCTGGACCCGAGCGCGCTCGCCAAGCCGGTGCGCGCCTACTCGAAGGGCATGACGCAGAAGCTCGGCCTGGCGGGTTGCTTCCTCGGCGAGCGCGATCTGTACGTGCTCGACGAGCCGATGAGCGGGCTCGACCCCAAGGCGCGGGCGTGCGTGAAGGCATTCCTCGCGCGCCTGAGGCAGGCGGGCAAGACGCTGTTCTTCACTTCGCACGCGCTCGCCGACGTCGAGGAGATCTGCGACCGGATGATCGTCCTACACCGGGGTGTGCCGTATTTCTCAGGACCCCCACGGGCACTGTGCGACCATTACGGCGAAAGCTCGATGGAGCGGGCGTTCCTGCGTTGCATCGCGGAGCGCTGACACACATCGGATGATCGGAATGTCCGGCCATGTCTGACCCGAATGCCAAGCCGCGCCTGCTGATCGTCGACGACGACCCGCTGATCACCGACACCCTCGCCTATGCCTTGGGCGGGGACTTCGAGGTGCTGGTGAGTGACTCGCGCGCGCACACCGTCAGCCTCCTGCGCCAGCTCGAGCAGCCGCCGCAGCTCGCGCTGGTCGACCTCGGACTGCCGCCGGTGCCGCACCGGCCCGACGAGGGCTTCGCGCTGATCGGCGACCTGCTCGCGCACTCGCCGACGATCAAGATCCTGGTGCTGTCGGGGCAGAACGACGCGTCGAACGCGCGGCACGCGCGCGCGCTCGGCGCGGCCGAGTTCGTCGCCAAACCCTGCGATCCGGAGAACCTGAAGCGGATCCTGCTGCACGCATTGCGCTTCCGGGATGCCGAGATCCAGGGTGCGGCGGCCATCAAGGCGGGGATGCTCATCGGGCGCAGCCCGGCGATGCAGAAGCTGCGCAGCCAGGTCTCGCAGTGCGCCAACTCGCCTTTCCCGGTGCTGATCGAGGGCGAGTCGGGCAGCGGCAAGGAGATGGTGGCGAACGCGCTGCACCAGCTCTCCAACCGCCATGACCGGCCGAACCTCGCCCTCAACTGCGCGGCAATCGCCCCGACGCTCGTCGAGCCCACGCTGTTCGGCTACGTGAAGGGCGCTTTCACCGGCGCGATGACCAACAAGTCGGGCTATTTCGAGGACGCAGCCGACGGCACGCTGTTCCTCGACGAGATCGGCGAGCTGCCGCTCGAGCTCCAGGCGAAGTTGCTGCGCGTGCTGGAGAACGGCGAATATCAGCGCGTCGGCGAGACCCAGCGGCGGTTCAGCCGCGCCCGCGTCATCGCCGCCACCAACCGCGACCTGCGCCAGGAGGTCCGCAAGGGCAACTTTCGCGCCGACCTGTACCACCGGCTTAGCGTGTTCACGATCAGCGTCCCGCCACTGCGGGAGATGGACGACGACCGGATCCTGCTGCTCGAGCACTTCAGCAAGTTCTACGGCGATCAAGCGAAGCTGCCGCCGTTCAGCCTCGATGAGCGCGCGACCAAGCTATGGCGCGAGTACCATTTCCCCGGCAACGTGCGCGAGCTGCGCAACATCGTCATCCGTCTGACCACCAAATACGCCGGGCAGAAGCTGTCGGCCGAGGATCTCGAGCCCGAGCTCGACGTCGGCTCGGCCCCGGCACCCGAATTCGGCCTACCGACCGACCCCGACGCGCTGATCGAGCAGGCGCAGGCGCATCTGCAGCGCGAACGTAGCTTCAATCTTGATAATATGCTCAAGGCATGGGAGCAGGGCTACATCGAGGCGGCGATGAAGCTGACTCGCGGCAACGTGAGCCAGGCGGCGAAGCTGCTCGGCATCAACCGCACCACGCTCTACAGCCGGATGGAGTCGCTCCAGAAGCAGTAGGCGGCGGTCCGCGGGCAGGCGGCGACCCGGACCCCTTTCCTCTACCCCGCGCCCGGGGGACAGGATGGCACAGCGACCAGGCTAGGCCATGTACCTCAGCCACTACGGACTGAACGAGCCGCCGTTCCGGATCACCCCGCACACCGAGTTCTTCTTCTCGGGCGCGAACCGCGGCGCGACCCTCGAGGCGCTGCTCTACGCGATCACCCACGACGAGGGCATCGTCAAGGTCACCGGCGAGGTCGGCAGCGGCAAGACGATGCTCTGCCGGGTGCTGGTCGAGCGGCTGCCGAAGCAGGTCGAGACGATCTACCTCGCCAACCCGTCGCTGTCGCGCGACGAGATCCTGCACGTCATCGCAGCCGACCTGCAGGTCGAATCGCGCGGCGAGCGGGTCACGATCCTGCTGCGGGCGCTGCAGGAGAAGCTGATCAAGCTCTACGCGGCCGGCCGGCGCGTGGTGGTGCTGATCGACGAGGCGCACGCGATGCCGCTCGAGACCCTGGAGGAGGTGCGGCTGCTCTCCAACCTCGAGTCGAACCGGCACAAGCTGCTCCAGATCGTGCTGTTCGGCCAGCCCGAGCTCGACGAACACCTCGCCGTCGCGAACATGCGGCAGCTGCGCGAGCGCATCACCCACAGCTTTCGGCTCGAGCCGCTGGTCCGCGCCGACATCGACAGCTACGTCGATTTCCGCATGCGCGCGGCCGGCTACCGTGGGCCGAACGTGTTCGATCCGCAGGCGATGCGCCTGATCGCGCGCGCCTCGGAGGGCTTGACGCGCCGGATCAACATCCTCGCCGACAAGGCGCTGCTCGCCGCATTCGCCGACGGGACGCACCAGGTCACCGCCAAACACGCGCGCAAGGCGATCGATGATTGCGAGTTCGCCGCACGCAAGCGGCTGTTCGGGCGATGGTGGCTGGTCGGCGCCGGGCTCGCGGCAGGGCTGGTCGTGGGCGGGCTGTTGCATTTTTACTACAAACCTGGGAACGGTCCCGAGCGAACCACCTCGACGACGACCACGACGGAGGCGGCGCCTGCCGTTGCGCCCGACCCTCGACCCCCAACCGGCGCCGCCACGGCGCCGCCACCCGCCCCGGCAGCGCTGGTCACCGCGGCGGTCGGGCGCGCCACTGCGGATTCGCGTGATGCAGGGGACGCCGGCGTGGTCCGGGAAGCTGTGGCGCCCCCCTCGCCGCCCCCTCAGGAAACGTCACCAGCGCCGGCCGATGCTCCGAAGGCCGCGCTCGCCAAGCCGGCTGACGGTCCCGCCGGGCCAGTCCCGCCCAGTTCCGGGAAGCTCGCGCAAGAACGCTTCGCTGCGACGCAGCAGTGGCTGAAGACGGCGCCCTCCGGCCACTTCACCATCCAGCTGCTCACTGTCAGCGCGGCCGATGCGCCGACCCTCGAGCGGTTTCTGCGGCAGGCAGCCGAACTGGTGGATCTCCAGCAAATTCGCGTATATAGCGTCAAGATCAACGGGCAGCAGCACTACAGCGCGACGTACGGGTTGTACCCGTCGCTCGAAGCGACGATCGACGCGATGAGCGAGCTTCCCTCCACGTTCAAGGCGCGGGGTCCGTACCACCGAAGCGTCGCCCTGATGCGCCGGCAGAACCAGGAGTAGCACGCCCGGCTGCCGGCGCGGTTCTCGGCAGGCACTAGGGCACAATCCCTTTGCACCGATAAAACAATTTCTTAGCGTCGCTTGTTATACTGAAATTTGTCATCGAGGCGCTGGGCTCTCAGGGGGATCGGGGAGGCATGCTCAGAAACTGGCTCGTGCTCGGGTTGAGTGCCACGCTTAGCGGGTGCTTCCAGCCCATGAAACCGACCCCGAGCGGGCATCTGGGTGCGGAGCCCGCGCCGCCGATCGCCTCGATCCCGCCGCCGGTGCAGGCGCTGCCGGTGCCGCCGCGACCGCAACCGACGACTAAGCCGGAGACCTACAGTGTCGTCGTCAACAACGTGAACGTGCGCGAGCTGCTGTTCGCGCTCGCCCGCGACGCGAAGGTCAACGTGGACATCCATCCGGGCATCACCGGAACGGTCACGCTGAACGCGATCGACCAGACGCTGCCGCAGCTGCTCTCGCGCATCGCCAAGCAGGTCGACATGCGCTACGAGCTCGACGGGCCGAACCTCGTCGTGATGCCCGATTCGCCGTATCTGCGGATCTACAAGATCGATTACGTCAACGTCGATCGCCAGACGACCGGCCAGGTGTCGATCTCCTCGGAAATCATCGGTCAGACCGCCGGCGGCGGTGGAGCCGGTGGCGGCGGCGGGGGTGGCGCAACCGGCGGACAGAACACCTCGCGGGTGCAGGTGCGCAACGAGTCGACGAACAAGTTCTGGGACACGCTGGTCGAGAACGTGAAGGACATCCTGCGCGAGACCGACAAGGTCCTGCCCGGCGGCGCCGGGGCACCGGGAGCCGCGCCAGCGGCTGCCGGCGCCGCGGCGCAAGCGGCGCCGGGGCAGGCGGCCGGCGCTGCGCCGGGCGCGCCCGCGGCGGGCCCGGTGACGACGTTCCGCGAGGCGGCGTCGGTCATCGCCAACCCGGAGGCGGGCATCTTGACCATCCGGGCGAGTGCGCGACAGCACGAGCGCATCCAGGAGTTCCTCGACCAAGTCCTGGTGAGCGCGCGCCGCCAGGTGCTGATCGAGGCGACGATCGTCGAGGTGCAGCTCAACAACGCCTACCAGCAGGGCATCGACTGGGCGCTGTTCACTGGCGGCTGGCAGCTCTTCCAGGGGTCGCTGTTGCGCGGGGCGGCGCAGGCGGTCGCGCCGGTCCCGTCGGCCGGCACGCTCACCGCGCTGCCCACCGGCAGTCTCTTCGTCGGCCAGTACAACTCGAACACGTTCCGGTTCTCGCTGCAGCTGCTCGAGACCTTCGGCAACGTACGCGTGCTGTCGAGCCCACGGATCAGCGCGGTGAGCAACCAGACCGCACTGCTCAAGGTGGTCGAGAACGTCGTGTACTTCACCATCTCGGCGAACACGACGCAGAACCAGACCGGCGCCCTGACCACGTTCACGACCACCCCCAACGTCGTGCCGGTCGGCATCATCTTCGCTGTCACCCCGCAGATCAGCGAGAACGACACCGTGCTCCTGAACGTGAAGCCGACGATCTCGCGGGTGAACAGCTTCGTGAACGATCCCAACCCGGTGCTCGCGGCGGTGAACCCGCCGATCGTGAGCCGGATCCCGCAGATCCTCACGCGCGAGATGGAATCGGTGATCAAGCTCACCAGCGGCCAGATCGCGGTGATGGGGGGCCTGATCCAGGACAGTCTGATCGACAACGCCGACACGGTGCCCGGCGTCAACCGGATCCCGTTTTTCGGCGACCTGTTCTCCAACAAGAACATCCAGAACAGCAAGAGCGAGCTGGTGATCTTCCTGCGCCCGATCGTCGTGCGCGACCCCAGCGTCGAGGGCGACTACCGCGGCTACCGCGTGTTCCTGCCAGGCGAGGACTTCATGCGCCAGCCGAACCCCGGGGTGCCGCCCAAGTGCGAGTTCCCCGGCATCGAGGGCTGCCCGCGGTGAGTCTGTTGCTCGAAGCGCTGAAGAAGGCCGAGCTCGCGAAACAGCAAGCCGCCGCGGGGCAGACGAGCGCGGCCGGCGGCGAGCTCGCCCCGGCCGACGGCGCCGGCGGCCCGGCGCCGCTCGAGCTGGTCCCCGAGAAGCCGCTCATCACGCGCGATCGCCTGCCCGACATCACGCAGCCGCTCGAGATCCTGTCCGAGGACTTGCCTTCGGCCGCGGCGCCCAGGCGGGAGAAGGCCGGGGCGGCGAGCGCCGATCCGGCCCGCACACCGATCGCCAGCGAGCCCGCGGAGCGCAAGTCGTCGGCCGCCGCGACCCTGGAGCAGGAGCGCGCCCGCGCGCGACAGCTGTTCGAGGCGAAGACCCCCGATTACGATCCGCGCCGGCCGTTCTACTATGTGGTCGGGGCGATCGGCGTGATCGCGATCGGCGTCGCCGGCTACTTTGCCTACCAGATCCTCGCGCCACGGCCGTCGTTCTACACCGGTCCACCCGGGGGCAAGGCTGCACCTGCACCTGGACCGGTCGCCGCCGCGCCGGTCCAACCGCCAGCCGCCCAGCCTGCGCCGGCCGCGCCGGTGCCAGCGGCCGTGACGCCACAGCCGGAGGCGGCGCCCGCGGCAGCGCCGCCGCCCGCTGCCAAACCCGAGGTACCGACGCCGGCACAGCCGGCTGCTGGCGCGCGGAGAACCGCCCCGGGGTCCGGTCGCGCGCCGGCCCCGCGCGTCGCGCCCGGGCCAGCGCCCGCCGCTGCGGCGGGCGCCACGACTGCCGAGGAGCCGAGCAGCCCGCCGGCGAGCCCCCCGGCCCGCACCTTCGTCCGTGTCACGCCCTCGGCACCGCGCGTGGACCCCAATGTCGAGCGCGGCTGGACCGCGCTCCAGGCCGGCGATCTGGCACTGGCGCGCGCGGCCTATCTGCAGGCGCTGCGCGCGAACCCGAGAGATCGCGATGCGCTCCTCGGCCTGGCGGCGATCGACACGCGTATGCAGGACTTCGCCTCGGCCGAGGCGCGTTACATGCGCGTGCTCGAGCTCGACCCGCGTGACGCCTATGCGCAGGCGTCGCTCCTCGCACTGCGCGGGCAGGCCGACCCGGTGCAGACCGAGAGCCGGCTGAAGAACTTGATCGCGCAGCAGCCCGACTCCACCGTGCTCAGCTTCAGCCTCGGCAACCAATACGCCGCGCAGCAGCGTTGGGCGGACGCGCAGCAGGCGTATTTCGCGGCCATGACTGGAGATCCCGAGAACCCCGATTACGCCTACAACCTCGCGGTGAGCCTCGACCACCTCCGGCAGCCGAAGCTCGCGCTGGAGTATTACCTGCGCGCACTTTCCCTTGCCGGGAGCCGTCCGGTCGGTTTCAATACCGCCCAGGTCGAAGCAAGGGTTCGCGAGCTGCAGCGCCGGTAGCGGCGCCGACCCCCGCCTAATGAACTCGCCGGCGTCTCCCCAGGCCAAGCGTCACATCGGCCAGATCCTGATTTCGCAGGGGATCCTGACCGAGGATCAGCTGCGCATCGCGCTGCTCGAGCAGCTCAAGAGCCGCCAGCCGGTGGGCAAGCTGCTGGTGCAGCTCGGGTTCGTCTCGGAGGCGACGCTGCGCGATGCGCTCTCCGAGAAGCTCGGCCTGCAGTCGGTCGACCTGGGACAGATCGTGGTCGACCCGAGTTCGATCCGCATGGTGCCGCGGGAATTCGCCAAACGCCACAACCTGTTCCCGGTGGCCCTCGACAAGGAGCGCCGGCGGCTGATCCTGGCGATCTCGGACACCAACAACATCGTTGCGCTGGACCAGGTGCGCGCACAGCTGCGCGGGGAGTACGACATCGAGCTGCGCCTGGCCGGCGAGAGCGAGATCGCGCGCGCGATCGAACAGTTCTACGGCCACGAGCTGTCGATCGACGGCATCCTGCACGAGATCGAGACCGGCGAGATCGACTACCAGAGCCTGCAGGCTTCGGGCGACGAGTACTCCCAGCCGGTGGTGCGGCTGATCTCGGCGCTGCTCGCCGACGCGGTGGAGCGCGCCGCCTCCGACATCCACTTCGAGCCCGAGCAGAACTTCCTGCGGATCCGCTACCGCATCGACGGGGTGCTGCGCCAGATCCGCAGCCTGCACAAGACCTACTGGCCGGCGATGGCGGTGCGCATCAAGGTCATGGCCAAGATGAACATCGCCGAGACCCGCGCGCCGCAGGACGGGCGGATATCCCTTTCGCTCACCGGCCGTCAGGTGGATTTCCGGGTCGCCTCGCAGATCACCACCCACGGCGAGAACATCGTCCTGCGGATCCTGGACCGGCAGAAGGGCATCGTCCCGCTCGACCAGCTGGGACTGCACCCGGACCAGCTCGCGATGCTGAAGAAGATGATCGCGCGGCCCGAGGGGATCATCCTGGTCACCGGGCCCACCGGCAGCGGAAAAACGACGACGCTGTACTCGATCCTGAACCACATCAATCACGACGGCATCAACATCATGACCCTGGAGGATCCGGTCGAGTACCCGATGACCCTGATCCGCCAGACCTCGGTGAACGAGGCCGCGAAGCTCGACTTCGCCAACGGCATCCGCTCGCTGATGCGTCAGGACCCCGACGTGATCCTGGTGGGCGAGGTGCGCGACGAGGACACCGCCGCGATGGCCTTCCGCGCGGCGATGACCGGCCACCAGGTGTACTCCACCCTTCACTCCAATTCCGCGATCGGGGCGATCCCGCGCCTGGTCGACATCGGGCTCTCCCCCGACATCATGGCCGGCAACATCATCGGCATCATCGCCCAGCGCCTGGTGAGGAAGCTCTGCAAGCACTGCCGCCAGCCCTACACCGCGAACGCCGCCGAAGCGCGCTTGCTCGGAGTGAAGCCCGACGCCAAGGCGCCGACGCTGTACCGGGCGGTGGGCTGCGATCACTGCGACTACCAGGGCTACCGCGGGCGCCTGGCGATCATGGAGCTCCTGAAGGTCGACGGGGAGATCGACGAGCTGATGGCCCACCGCGCCACCGCGCGCGAGCTGCTCAAGGCGGCGATCGCCAAGGGCTTCCGCACGCTCGCCGACGACGGGGCGCGCCGCGTGCTCGACGGCTCGACCTCGGTGGACGAGCTGATGCGCGTGGTGGACCTCACCGACCGCATGTGACGCGCGTTTGACGCGTGCCGGGCCGGTGCCGCGTGATACCCGTCACGACCCCGCAGGATTAACGAGTTTTCCCCGTCGAGCCAGAGCGTTATCCTCCAAAGTCCCGGCTCCAGGTCCAGCGCATGGCGCTCTTCAACTACAAGGCGATCGACGCGAACGGCAAGGCCATCATGGGCACGCTCGACGCGATGAACGTGGTCGACCTCGAGCTGCGGCTGAAGCGCATGGGCCTCGACCTGGTCGTCGGCGGCCCCTCCAAGCGCGCCGGCGGGCTCGGGAAGGCGATCACCCGGCAGGACCTGATCAACTTCTGCTTCCATCTGGAGCAGCTCACCAGCTCGGGCGTGCCGCTGGTGGAAGGCCTGACCGACCTTCGCGACAGCGTGGAGGCGCCGCGCTTCCGCGAGGTGGTCTCCGGCTTGATCGAGTCGATCCAGGGCGGGCAGAACCTGTCTGGCGCGCTCGCGAGCTATCCCGAGATTTTCAATCCGGTCTTCCGCAGCCTGGTCAAGGCGGGCGAGGACACCGGCCGCCTGCCGGAGGTCCTGCGCAGCATCACCGAGAACCTGAAGTGGGAGGACGAGCTCGCCGCGCAGACCAAGAAGCTGGTGATGTACCCGGCATTCGTCGGTGCGGTCGTGATCGCGGTGACCATGTTCCTGATGATCTACCTGGTGCCGCAGATGGTCGGGCTGATCAAGAACATGGGCCAGACGATTCCGCTGCACACCCGGCTCCTGATCGGCGTTTCCGACTTCCTGGTCGGCTACTGGTGGCTCGTCCTGCCGGCGCCGTTCGTCGCCTACTACGCCTTGAAGGCGGCCGCCCGCACCAACCCGGCGCTGCGTTACCGCATCGACGGGTGGAAGCTGCGGCTGCCGCTGGTGGGGCCGATCCTGCGCAAGATCATCCTGTCGCGTTTTGCGAGCATCTTCGCGCTGATGTACTCCTCGGGGATCACGATCCTGGATGCGATCCGCAGCTCCGAGGAAGTCGCCGGCAACGCGGTGATTCAGGAGGGGCTGCGCAACGTGGGGCAGCAGATCGCCGACGGCAAGAACGTGACCGCCGCGTTCCAGGAAGTGGGCCTGTTCCCGCCCCTGGTGGTCCGGATGCTGCGCGTCGGCGAGAGTACCGGCGCGCTGGACACCGCGCTGATGAACGTCAGCTACTTCTACAACCGCGAGGTGCGCGAGGAGATCGGCCGCATCCAGGTGCTGATCGAGCCGACGCTGACGGTGGTGATGGGCGTGCTGCTCGGCTGGGTGATGCTGTCGGTGCTCGGCCCGATCTACGACACGATCAGCAAGACGAAGTTCTAGCGCGATGTCGGGCCGGCACCTCCTCTACTTCACCGCGAGCCGCGTGGTCCTGTACCGCTGGTCGCACGGCCGGCTCGCCGTCGAATCGTCGTACGCGAACAGCGAGGAGGGGGCCGAGGCGTTCGCCGCCCATCTGCGCGGCGCGGCGAAGGACCTCTTCTATCTGCTGGTGGACATCGTCGAGGAGGACTTCCACCAGGAGAACGTGCCGTTCGTGCGCGGCAAGGACCGCCAAGCGCTGCTCGGCCGCAAGCTCGCCCAGCGCTACCGGGACACCAGCCTCTCGCTCGCCCTGTCGCTCGGCTTCGAGCGGACCCAGCGGCGCGACGAGCGCATCCTGTTCAGCGCGTTCACGAACAACCAGCAGTTCCAGCCGTGGCTCGCGGCGCTCGCCGAACACGAGATCCCGGTCGTCGGGGTGTTCTCGGTGGCGCTGATGGCGCCTCGCCTGGCAGCGAAGATCGGGCCGAAGAAGGCGCCAGTGCTGCTCGTGACGCTGCAGACCGGCGGCCTGCGGCAGAGTTACGTCGAAAACGGCCGCATCCGGTTCAGCCGCCTCGGGCCGCTCGAGCCGGCCGATGCGGCCGATCCGGCGCGCGTGGCCGCGGCGTTCGAACGCGACACGCTTCGCGTCCAGCAGTACCTGACCACGATGCGGGTGCTCGGACGCGACGGGACTGCGGTCGACGCGGTGCTGGTGGCCCCGCCCGGCGAGAAGCAGCGGGTCGCAGCGGCGGCGGCGGGGCTGCCACAGCTCCGAGTCAGTGTGGTGGAGCTGGGCGAGGCCGCAAGTGCGATCGGCCTGAAGGCTTGTCCGGACGGCGTCGGCGCCGAAGCGCTGTTCCTGCACCTGCTCGCATCGAACCCCACGCGCGAGCAGTACGCCCGCCCCGAACTGCGTCAGTACTTCCACCTGCGACAGGTGCGCAAGGGCTTGGTGGCGGCCGGCGCGGTGCTCGGCGCGGCGGGCCTGCTGTGGAGCGGCGTTCAGCTCGCCCAGTACCTCGCGCTGCAGGAGAAGATCGCCGTCGACCGGCAGCGTGCCGCGCTCGCGAACGACAGCTTCGCCCGGGTCTCCGCCCAGCTGCCGCCGCTTCCCACCTCGGCCGAGAGCCTGCGGCTGGCGGTGCAGAAGCATGCACAGCTCGCCAAGCGCACCGTTGCGCCCGAGCGGCTGCTCGGCGAGCTCGCCGTCGCGCTCGAGGCGTCACCGCGAATCGAGCTCGAACGGGTACGCTGGGAGCTCGCAACCACGCACCCGAGGGAGCGGGCGGCCGAGCGCGCCGCTGGCGCGGCGTCTCCAGGCAGCAGCCCCCAACCGACGAAGGGCGGGCTGTTCGAGGTCGCCGAGATCGAAGGCAGCGTCGCCGGCGCCAAGCTCACCGAGCACCGGCTGATCTCCGATGTGGTGAACGGCTTCGCCGATCGGCTCGGCGACAGCGGGAGGGTCGAAGTCGTGCAAGTGAAGCTGCCGTTCGCGTTCGGCTCACAGGACCGATTGACCGACGATTTCGGGGCCAAGTCGGCGATCGGCGACCCGAAGTTCACGCTCGTCGTCGCTCGGAAGGTCGCCGAATGAAGCTGCCGCCCAAGCCCGGGCCTCACCTCGTCGTACCCGGCGCGATCGCGCTCGCGCTGGTCGCGGTCGGCGTAGCGGCGGTGGTCGTGAGCCATCAGCTGCTCGAGCGGGCGCGCAGCGCGGAGCGCGCGGCCGCCAACGAGCGCGTGGCGGCGCAGAACCGCCTCGCGCGCGCGACCGACGAGGAGCGCGAGATCCGCGAGCGGCTGATCGACTACCGGGAGCTTCGCCGGCGCGGGCTGATCGGCGAGGAGCAGCGCGCCGAGTGGGTGGACCGGATCGCGGCGATCAGGGCGGCGCGCAAGCTGCTCGACGTCAAGTACTCGATCGAGCCGCAGCGTCCGGCCGACTACCCGGGGCTCGCCGCGGGCGGCGACGTCGAGGTGCTGGTGAGCTCGATGCGCGTGCAGCTGGCGCTGCTGCACGAGGAGGACCTGACGCGGTTCCTCGCCGACCTGCGGGCCGGCGTGGCCTCGCACGTGATCGTCCGCGCGTGCACGCTGCAGCGTGCCGAGCGACCGCCCGCCGCCGACCAGGCGCTCGCCCCGCGGCTGCGGGCCGAGTGCGCGATCGATCTGGTCACGCTGCGCGACAAACAGGCCAAGGCGGGATGAGCACCGAGAGCCGCAACCGTCGCCTCGCCGTCGCGCTCGCCGCGGCGCTCGGCGCCGCCATCGCCACAGCGGCCGAGGCACAGCAGCTCGGCCGGCTGTTCCTCACCCCGCAGGAACGCCAGGAGCTCGACCGCAAGCGGGCCGTGAGCGGCGTCGCGACGGCCGCGCCGCAGGAGGAGGCAGTGACGGTCAACGGCGTGGTGCGGCGCTCCAGCGGCAAGACCACGACCTGGATCAACGGCGTGCCGCACGACGACGCGCACCGTCCGAGCCCGACTGGGCGGATCGCGTTCGAGAGCGGCACGACGACGGTCGGCGTCAAGGTGGGGCAGACGCTCGATCGCGCGAGCGGCACGGTCACCGACCCGCTCGGCGGCGGTGAGATCCGCGTGCGTCCGGGGGCACCCAGATGAGCTGCGGGGGGCGGCCGCCGGTGCGGCGCGCGCAGCGCGGCGCAGCGCTCCTGCTCGTCCTCCTAGTGGTGATGGCGGGCGTCCTCTATGGGGTGGTCTTGGGTCTCAACGAGGCCACCGCGACCGCGCCGCTCCAGCGCAGCCAGCAGAACGCGGAGGTCCTGCGCCAGGCGAAGGAGGCGCTGATCGCGTACGCGGTGCAGCGCCCCGACCCGACGTCGCTGCCGTTCGGCGTCCACGGGCCGGGGCATCTCCCCTGTCCCGACCGCAACAACGACGGGTTCTCGGACGGCGTCGCGTGCGGGACCGCGGGGACGCGGCTCGGACGGCTGCCCTGGCGGTCGCTCGGTTTGGCCGACTTGCGCGACGCCGCCGGGGAACGCCTGTGGTACGCGGTCTCGCGCTGTTTTCTCGAGCGGCCGCTCGGCACCGACCTCGCCTCCTGCGCGACGGGCTACCGTGTCAACAGCGATGTCCCGGGCGCCCTGACGGTGATCGGGCTCGCCCCCGCGCAAGAGGTCGTGGCCGTGATCCTCGCACCGGGCACGCCGCTCGCCGGCCAGGTCCGCAGCGGTCCAGGCCCCGACCCGCGGACCGCCGTCTGCAACCCGGTCTCGCACGGCAGCTGCCAGGTCGCGAACTACCTGGAAGGGGACAACGCCGCAGCGACCGACGTCTTCATCGCCGCGACGCCATGCGAGGGCGGCGACCTCGCGAAGTGCCCGCTCGGCGCGAAGAACGATCAGCTGGTGGTGATCACGCACGAAGAGCTGTTCCGCGCGGTCGAGGAGGAAGTGCGGACGCGCATCGAGCGACGCCTCAACGCGCGCCTCACCAACTACTGGAAGGACTGGGCCACCGCGCTCGGCCTCCCGGCCGGCCGCATCGTGATGCCGTTCGCCGCGCCGTTCGTGGACGACCGCTGGGTGCCGGGGGGCGATCCGCCGACCCGGCCGCTCGCGCTCTACCGCGGGCGCGCCGGCGACACCGTCGGTCTCCTGCCGCTCACCCGCGACGCGAGCTTCCTGACCTGGGACATGTCGAGCCTCGTCGTCGAGACCCGCCAGCCGCCGGGCGGCGGGCCGTGGTCGCCGGCGACGATCAGCGGGCCGCTCCCGAGCGATCCGGTCACCGATCTCACCTTCTCGGTCGATCACGACGGCGCGAACCGCGAATACCGGGTGTCGGCGCGCCTGCGCCACGTCGGCCTCACCTTCGCGCTGCCGGTCCCGGCGCCCGCGCCCAGCTCCTCGATGCCCGCGGTGAGCGTCACGCAAGCGTTCGAGGCGAACGGCGATCTCGCCGTGACCTACACCTTCACCGTCTCCGGCGCACCGACCGGTCCGCTCGCGATCACGGTGCCGCGCACCTCGGCCTTCAGCGACCTCACCGATCCACTGGCGAGCGACGCCGAATGGCGATGGTTCTTCGAGAACGACTGGGCGCGTCACCTGATGTACGTCGTCTCGCCGGGCGTGACGCCGGCGCCCACCGCGAGCCTGGCTGGCACCTGCGCGCCGCCGCCTGCGACGCCGCCGTGCGTGACCGTCACGAGCCTCCGCCCGAACGACGTCCGCAACGACGCCCGCTTCGCCCTCGTGCTCGCCGGTCGCAACCTCGGCCCCGGCGCGAGAACCTGGACACCGTGGGTGCCGGCCGAGTACTTCGAGGGTGCGAACGCGACGCTCGCGGCCGCGGCCCTCGCCGGCACCGTGACCGAGAGGCGGGTCGAGCGGCAGCTGCGCGGGCCCCGGTTCAACGACAAGGTGATCGCGCCGTGAGCCGCCTCGCCGTGCGTCGCGCGCAGGCCGGCTTCACGCTGACCGAGCTCGCGGTGGTGGCGATGATCATCGCGCTCCTGGTCGGCGGCGTGCTGATGACCTTGGCGGCGCAGAACACCGTGCGCGAGGTGCGCGACACCACGCGCACGCTCGAGATCGCGCGCGAAGCGGTGCTCGGCTTCGCGGTCGCCAACGGGCGGCTCCCCTGCCCCGCGCCCGCGCCCCCGCCACCCGC
>Ga0308411_10000573_pt1 | contig 24546 bp, 25 predicted proteins | sample HotsprottomLayer_2_FD_203530 | JGI IMG/M metagenome (GOLD analysis project Ga0308411, IMG submission 203530) | Hot spring phototrophic mat microbial communities from Octopus Spring, Yellowstone National Park, Wyoming, United States -... | ecosystem: Environmental > Aquatic > Thermal springs >... | reverse complement strand
ACCTACGACATGATCCGGGTGGCTCCCTACTATGCCTCGCATCTGTCGCAGTTCTTCTCTTTGGAGATGTGGGGAGGAGCGACCTTCGACACCGCCATGCGTTTCCTGCGCGAGTCGCCCTGGCAGCGACTCGACGAGATGCGTCAGCGTGTGCCGAATCTGTTGTTCCAGATGTTGCTCCGCTCCGCCAGCACGGTCGGCTACACGAATTATCCCGATAACGTCGTCCATGCCTTCGTCAAGGAAGCCGCTCAGGCGGGAATCGATCTGTTCCGCATTTTCGATGCGCTGAACTACCTGCCCAATCTCGAACTGGCCATCGAGGCCGTCCGCAACACCGGGATGTTGTGTGAGGCCGCGGTGTGCTACACAGGCGACATTCTCGATCCGTCGCGCAGCAAATACAATCTCCGCTACTTCGTGGATCTGGCCAAGGAACTGGAACGCCGGGGAGCCAATCTGCTAGCCATCAAGGACATGGCGGGTCTGTGCAAGCCTTACGCCGCTCGATTGTTGGTGAAAACGCTGCGGCAAGAGGTGGGCTTGCCGATTCATTTCCACACGCACGATTGCGCCGGCGGGCAAGTGGCCTCGTACTTGCTGGCGGCCGAAGAGGGAGTGGACATCGTCGATTGTGCGATGGCTCCGATGTCGGCCTTGACCAGTCAGCCGAGTTTGCAGGCGGTCGTTGAGGCGATGCGCTTCACGCCGCGCGATACCGGCCTGGACAGCGAGGCGATGCAGACGGCGGCGGACTACTGGCAAGAGGTACGCAAGCTCTACTTGCCCTTCGAGACGGGGCAACTGGCTCCGCAATCGGATGTCTACCGCAACGAGATGCCGGGCGGACAGTACACCAATCTCTATCATCAGGCCGAGGCAGTGGGGCTGGCCTCTCGCTGGAGTGAGGTGTGTCGGATGTACGCCGAGGTGAATCGGCTCTTTGGCGACATCATCAAGGTGACCCCGACCAGTAAAGTGGTCGGCGACATGGCGTTGTTCATGGTCGCTAACAATCTGACGGCCAAAGACATACTGGACGAGGCAACGCAACGCGAACTGGCTTTTCCCGAGTCGGTGGTCGAGTTCTTCGAGGGCCGACTCGGCCCGCCACCTGGAGGGTTCCCCGAGAAACTGCGTCGTCGGGTTCTGCGAGGCCGGCCGGGCATCGAGGGCCGACCGGGGGCCAACTTGCCTCCTGCCGATTTTGACGCAGCCCGGCAGCAGGTGCAAAAGCTCACCGGACGAATCCCTGACGACCGCGATTTGCTGAGCTATCTGCTCTACCCGCGTGTCTATCCGGAGTTGGTGGCCCATCAAGCCAAGTATTCCGACACCAGTGTCTTGCCCACACCGGTCTTCTTCCACGGCATGCTACCGGGAGAGGAAGTGGCCGTCGATATCGAGCGCGGCAAGACGCTGATCATCAAGTTTCTCACCGTAGGAGAACCCCACAAAGACGGCACTCGTACTGTCTTCTTCGAGTTGAACGGTCAGCCGCGCGAGGTAGCCGTTCAGGATCGGGCCTTGGGACAGGTCAAGGCACGTCCGAAGGCGGAACCGGGCAATCCGCTGCACGTCGGTGCCCCGATGCCGGGCATGGTTGCGGGAGTGCTGGTCGCGCCGGGCGACCCTGTGGTAGCCGGCCAGAAACTGTTCACGCTGGAGGCGATGAAGATGGAAACCACCATCTACGCGGAGCGTGCTGGGCAGGTCGCCGAGGTGCTGGTGCAGTCGGGTGCCCAGGTCGAGGCCGGGGAATTGCTGCTTCGACTGCAAGGGTGAACTGGGGCGGCTCGCTTCTGCGAGCCAGGTTGCGTCAGCACCTGGAGGGAGCCACTCCGCCCCCTTACGGGGGGCGGCTCGCTTCTGCGAGCCACCTTGCGTGAGCGGGTGGAGGGCGCACAAACACTCCGCCCGCTGACGCGGGGCGGCTCGCTAGTGGCTCACTGCACCTCGACGCTTTCGGATCGCCGACCGGCTTCGGTTAGCTTGAACCGTCCGTCGCGCTCCAGCTTGTCGCGACCACCGGCTGCCTCAGCCCGTAGTTGCTCCAGCAGGTTCTTGCGGAATTGCTCCCGTCGCTGGGACAGGAAGCGGTTGTACAGCGTATCGCGCGGCGTGCGGGCATAGAGCTTGGTGAATTCGGCCTGAGTCGGAATCGACCGATCCAGTAGCACCGCCACATAGAAGGTCTTGACCGGCTGATCGGCGATGACCCGAGCCTGACCGATCTCCTTGATTTGCAGCACTTGCTTGGCCAGTTCCGTGGGCGGATAGCGCATCAGATCGGCCGACTCCTCGGGCACCTGATAGGGCCGATACTCGACGTTCGGCATGGCCAGCACCTCGCGGGGCGGCAGAAGTTGGGCGATGTTGTCCAGTTCAAAGACTGGGCCTTTCTCGCGAAGAAAACGCAGGGCATCGGCCGCGTTGAACTTCTGCTTGTTCACCTCGTTGCGGAGCGTCTCGGCCTGTCGTGCGGCCAGATGGCGAGCTTGTTCGAGCTTCCAGGCGGCCAGCACCTCACCACGCACGTCCTCGAAGTTGCGTTCGCGAGCGGGCAAATCCTCGGCTCGCCAGTAGAGGAACTCCTGGCGTTTGGGTTCGGTGGTCGTAGCCAACTGCGGCTCGTAGGCATCGTTACCCTGGAAGAGAAACTCGACGAAGGTTTCTGGCCGGTTCTGCTGAGTCATGGCAGCAATGGCCTCGCGGAGCGGTTCGAGCTGTCCCAGAGCCTTGTTTCGCGTCAGCTCTTGCAAGGCTTCACGAGTTTTCGGAGCGTCCATCCGCTTCAACTCGAAGTTGTACTCCTTGACGGCACGCGCTAGATAGTCCTTGCCGGCACCGGATCGGCCACGGAACTTCGCCAGTTCACTGGCCAGGGTTCGCAGGTTGTTGTCGAGGGTTGTCTGGGCAATGCGTTCGCGTAGGGCGGCCAGCAACTGAGGTTGCAGAACCGCTCGCGATGGGACGGGTGGACTGCTCGCTAAAGCCAGGGCGGCACGTCCGAGACTGTCCTCGATGCCACCGCCTCGCAAGAGCAGCCCCGCGTTGAAGGTCACACTCGATTTGATTTCCTGCTGACTGGCCGCTCCATACAGACTCGACAAACCAACTAGAGGATTCACGCCACCCATTCCCAAGAACAGGGCCGCTGCTGGAGTCGGTTGCAAGACACTGCCGTAGTGCAAACCACGGGCACGCTGTTCTAGCGTACTCAAAGAGTCCCTGTCGCTGGAAATCCAGGGCTGCTCGTTGGCCAAGTCACGTTCGTACTCGGTCTGGATCGGATCGAAAGCGATACCAACCGCTGCCAGGGGGGGCATAGTCAGAGTCGCAAGAGCCGTCCCCAGGCGATTCTTGGGATCGCTCTGGGCCAGCAGAGCCTTAGTCTGCTTGTCGGCCAAGTCGCGGTAGTAGGGATCCCGATGGCTTGCGCTGACGAACTCGACGAGAATGCGTCGCGGCTCCTTGAAACCTGGATCGCGCGAGAACGGTGAGGGTTCCTTGTCGCGGAAACGGTCGAAGAGCGTTCGCAATTCTTCCTCGCTGGGAGTGTTGTTGATCCGCGATAGGAAGTCGCTGGCCGGAACAGGCAAGAAGGCAACCCGAGAGGTGGTTCGCTGTTCCTTGAAGAAGCTGAAGAACTCCTGCGGCGTGCCGACGGCGGGGCTGGCGGTCGCTCCGAGCCGATTGCGATAGCCCCGCGCGCCCGGCTCAATGCCGAGCAAGATAGTCTGGGCCTGGGCAACACGAAATTCTTGCCGCAGCGCGTCGATCAGGTCGGCAGGTCGCATGCGTGGGCCTTCACCGGAGGTGAACACGGCATCCACAATGACCTTTTGCTGATGAGGCGGAAGCCGCTTGGAAAACAATTCCTCGTCGCCGGCCGCCTCGATCTCGACGAGATTGAGAACGTCGGCATCTGTCAGGTTGATGCCCAGATTGTCGGCCTGCTTCTTCCAGACGAGGAAGTCCAGTCGATCTTCGATCCGAGCCGTGCTGCCACCCATATACATGTCGCTGCGACTAGTTCGCTCACCAAATGCCCAGACGAGGAAGCCGGCCATCGTGGCCACGCGACGCAGCGTCTCGAGCGATTCGGCGTTGTTCTTCACGCGGTCGCGAGCCGCAATGCTCTCCAGAATGGACAGATCATTCTGCAACTGTTCTTGAATGCGGAATTGAGTAAGCGTGTACGCCTCGCGGCCCTGGAAAGCGGCCATCTGGAGTTGACGCGGATACTCGGAAAGCCGAGTCACTAGTTCGCGAACTCCGGACAGCGCATCGTCGGGCGAACTGCTCTTGAGCGTGGTCGCCAGCAGATTCCGTCTAACGCGGTCGTGGCTGGTTTGGATGACCGAGAGAAGGAAGCCATTGGCCATCTCGCGGTTGCGTTTGACCTGCTCGACCTCGTCCAGATGAACGGCTCGGCGGAACATCTGGGTGATTTCCGGCCCGGCCGCCCGGCTGGAGCCAAAGTAGTTGATCGCCACCTGGAACGGATCGCCCGCTCCGAATTGGCCGATGAACACGATCATGCACAAAATCAGCAAGCCCGCGAACAGAGCTTTTTGATTCTTCCGAAACCATGTGAACGGGTTAAAGGCCATGTCCAGTCCTCGGTTACAGCGACCGCTCCGAGCGAAGTCGTCACCCGCCGGCCTTGACACCTGGCGCAGACGTATAGTATGGGTGAGATGCGAGCTTCGCACAAAGTGCTGATTGTAGCGAGTCATTCCAGCAACACAACCGCAACCCAAACAAAGTGAGCTGCAATCGCCAGTTGGAAAACGAGTTGGGCTTTCGCTAGTTGTAGGATGTACGAGTTGCTAGAACTTGTAATTCCGGGCGAAATAGTCGAGTGAGGTGGAGCGGAAGAACGGGAGTCTGGAATTGCCGAAATCGGAACTGCCGAGCAATTCTCTTCTCGCTTAGTCGCCCTGACTTAGAATCGCAATGTTGCTGTTCCTGCTTGCCAGGCAACGGGTGAATGAGTCTTGAAGTTGCCGCCACTGAGGAGAGGGACGTGCCCCCACGCAAGAAGCTGACAACGGACACTGGGGATGCTCCAGCATCTGTTCGCAAACGAACTCGAAGCACCACGAGCAATGGATCGGCAGGCGATGCAGTCCCAGCCCGCAAACCTCGAGCCAGTAGCACGGCACGCAACGGCCCCGACTTGATCATCGTCGAGTCTCCGTCCAAGGCCAAGACCATCAGCAAGTACCTGGGCAGCGGCTACAAGGTGCTGGCCAGCTATGGTCACGTCCGTGATCTGCCCAGCCGTCGCAAGAAAGGCGAACGGGTTGCAGGAGTGAACATCGAGGCGGGTTTTGTGCCCACCTACGAAGTGGTCAAGCGGGAGGGCGGCAAGGGCCGACGCAGTGCCAGCGACATTCTCGCCGAGTTGAAACGCGAAGCGAATCGAGCCGGTCGCATCTTCCTGGCCACCGACCCGGATCGCGAAGGGGAAGCCATCGCCTGGCACATCGAGCAAGCTCTCGGCCTGGAGGATGCCAGAACCTTTCGCATCGCCTTCAACGAGATCACTCGTACCGCCGTACAAAATGCATTGGCAAATCCCGGCAAGATCAACATGAGCCGCGTTCAGGCCCAGGAAGCGCGGCGCGTGCTAGATCGAGTGGTCGGCTATCCGTTGTCGAATCTCCTCGGTCGAAAGGTGGCACGCGGTTCCAGTGCTGGCCGAGTGCAATCGGTCGCCTTGCGTTTGGTGGTCGATCGCGAGCGCGAAATTGAGGCGTTCAAGCCCGAAGAATACTGGCGATTGACCGCCCTGCTTGCGCCGCATGGCACCGTCCAACTGTCGGCCAAGCCGCTTTCCGTGCTGCGTAGTGAGATGCCGACCCCTGGAGCCACCGAAGGCGAGGACAGCGAAGGCAGCGAGTCGGCCGCTCCCAAACGCGCTAAGACCAAGGCCAACGAGTTGCCTCCGGGCACCTATCAAGCCGAACTCGCCGAGTACGCCGGCAACCCCTTCCGTCCCGGCAACGAGGCGGATGCTCTGGCCATTGCCCGATTGCTGGACACGGCCCGCTATGTGGTCAGCAAGCTCGAACAGAAGGATCGCGTGGAACGCCCGCAGCCTCCCTTCACCACCAGCACCTTGCAACAGCAGGCGCATCAGCGCTTGCATTTCACCGGCCAACGCACCATGCAGACGGCCCAGCGACTGTATGAAGGCGTGGAACTGACGGGCGAGGGATCGGTCGCTCTGATCACCTACATGCGAACCGACAGCACGCGGATCTCCGCCGAGGCGATGGCGGCGGTGCGGTCGCACATCCAGTCAACCTTTGGCCCGGACTACCTTCCTGAGAAGCCAAACTACTACGCCTCGGGCAAGAGTGCCCAGGAGGCCCACGAGGCCATTCGGCCCACGGATCTATCGTACACCCCCGAACGAGTGGCCAAGTTGGGACTGAGTGGCGACCAGTTGCGGTTGTACACGCTGATCTACAACCGTTTCGTCGCCAGCCAGATGAGTCCCGCCATCTTCGCGGTCACCACCGTCGAGATCGAGGCAACGCCCCAGGAGGGAGGGGCTGTTGGATTGTTTAAGGCCACGGGTCGAGTACTGAAGTTTGACGGCTACCGTCGTGTGCTAGCCCCACGCGGCCAACAAGACGAGGCCGAAATTCCGCCGGTGCAGGTCGGCCAGCCGCAAGATCGACTGGATCTGGTCGCCAGCCAGCACTTCACCAAGCCGCCGCCTCGCTACAACGAGGCCTCGCTCATCAAGGCTCTAGAAAAGCAGGGCATCGGTCGGCCCAGCACCTATGCCACCATCATCGGCAAGATCACCTCGGAGGATCGCGGCTATATCGAAGTACGCAACCGACGGTTTCACGCCACGGAAATCGGCAAGAAGGTCACCGACCTGCTCGTCGAACACTTCCCGCGGATCATGGATTTGCAGTTCACCTCCCACATGGAGGAGGAACTAGACGACATCGAGACGGCCAAACGCCACTATCGTGAGGTACTCGACGAGTTCTGGGAGCCGTTTTCGCAGGCTCTGGCCGAAGCTGAAAAGAACATGCCGGTGCAGCGCGGCCAGGAAACGGGCGAGCTGTGTCCGCGCTGCGGTCGGCCACTGGTCAAAAACTTCAGCAAGAAGACTCGTCGCGAGTTCATCGGCTGTTCGGGCTGGAAGGAAGGCTGCAAGTACATCAAACCCGCAGAAGGCGAGGAGCCGCGGCCCGAGCCGGTTCTCACGGACTTCGATTGCCCCAACTGCGGTCGCAAGTTGGAACGGTTGACCGGCCGATGGGGCGACTACTTCCGCTGCAGCGGACATCCGGAGTGCAAGACCAATCTCAAGATCGATGCCGAGGGCAAGCCGATCCAGACAGCCAAGAAGACCGAGTATAGCTGCGACAAATGCGGCAAACCGATGGTACTCCGCGAGGGCCGACGCGGGCCGTTCCTGTCGTGCAGCGGCTATCCGGAGTGCAAAAATGCCAAGGATGTCGATGCCTCGGGCAAACCGATCGAGCCTGAGGACATCGGCATCAAGTGTGAGAAGTGCAACAGCCCAATGGTGATCAAAAAGGGGCCGCGCGGCCCGTTCCTTGGCTGCTCGGCATATCCGCGTTGCCGCAGTTACAAGCCTCTGACTGCCGAGTTGCGCGAGAAGTTGAATCTGCCTGCGCCACCGAAAAAGGTGTCGCCGGCCATCGAGGTAAGCGAGACCTGTCCAGAGTGCCATTCGCCCATGAAGCCTCGACACGGCCGCAAGGGCTGGTTCCTCGGTTGCAGCAAGTATCCCAAATGCAAGGGAGTCCGCGAGGCCTCCGCGGAGTTGCTGGAACTGCTGGCGGAAACCAGTCCCCCCGCCTGACCATTACAATAAGGAGTAGATCTTGTCTATCGCCCTGGAGGTGTCGGTAATGAGCGAGATTCCCTCTTCCCCCGACGACCAGGGCAGCACTGAACTGCTGCGTGCTTGGTTGGTTGACGACAGCCTAGAATGTTCGATCCTGACCGATGCCTTTGAGGATCCGGCGACCTGGGGCATCGTATTGGCTGACTTGGTGCGTCATATCGGAGTTGCCGCCGAGGAACAGGGCCAGGATGCTGGTGCCACCATAGCCGCCATTCGCCAGGTCTTTTTGAACGAATTGGACAGCCTGGAAGCCGGAGAGGCAGCCCCATGACCGCGTCGTTGGTACGCATCGGCAATCAAAGTGCCTTCTCCGCACCGAGCCTGCTCGCCCCCTTCGATTTCGCGGTTCAGAACGGGTTTGATGCCTTCGAGTGGTTCCCAGATCGTCGAGACGAGGCCGGCTGGGATCCGGTGGATATGCTCGCCGCGCAACGTCAGGAATTGCGGCATCGGGCGCGGGATGCCGGCATCAGTCTCTCTGTTCACGCCCCGATTCCCGTGGAGCCGTTGCGGCCGGGAGCCGAGCGTGGCTTCGAGGACAGTTTGCGTCTGGCGGTCGATCTGGGAGCGGGTCTGCTCAACATCCATTTCAGCGATCCGGCTCGCTTGGAAGAATACGCTCGAGCCGTCGCTCCCTGGATCGAGCAGTGTAAGGCGGCGGGCGTTCGTCTCGCTCTGGAAAATGTGCCGGCTGTCGGGCCGGAGGATTTCAATCGCTTGTTCGGCCTGTTGCCTCGTTCTGGAGTGGGCATGACGCTCGATGTCGGTCATGCCAACTTGCACAGCACCACCTGGAACGACTACATCAGTTATCTCGACCGACTGCATCCGGAAGTACCGATCATTCATGTACATCTGCACGAGAACCACGGGGATCGCGACAGTCATCTGGTAGTGTTCACTGGGCCGGCCAGCAAAGATCCCGCTGGTATCCGTGCTCTGTTTGAGCGACTTAGTCGTCGCGGCTTCGATGGCAACGTGATCCTCGAACAATGGCCCGAGCCATCGTCGTTGCTGGTGATGGCTCGCGATCGCCTAGTCGAGTTGCTCCGCGAGGAAACCGTATGAGTGACCGCCAAATGAAAAGAGCCCCTCGTCGCATCGTTCTGTTGCAAGGTGATGAAAACAGTCCGGTCGAGCAGGTTCTTCAAGAGCAGTCACCCGGCGAGGTGAGCGGCAAACAATTGCACGCCGCATTACGCCAACATGCTCAAGAACACCCAGGCAAGTTCGTCGCTGCCGAGTGGCTGAGTAACCTGGGATGGACGCGATTTCTCTGGTGCCGTCGTTGAAGTGTTGAAGCCAACGGGTGATCACTGCCCGTGCAGATCGTCGTCGTGAGTCGCCTGATCGACTCCTAGCCCCATGACCAGAATCGCCACCAGAACGTGCTTGGCCACTGAAAGAGCGATGATGGCAGGCAATACACCCAAGGTACACACCCAAGCGGTCGCAAAGATCGTCACCAGACTGGCAATCACTTGAGTCGATCGCAAAGGCAGGTTGCTGGAACTGCCTCCGGGCACCGCATCGAGCATTGGTTCCCCCTCCCCAAGTTGCTGACTCGCGCACAGGCATTTGCCGACCCTAGATATTGATAGTAGCCGTGCCATGACCAACGTCACGCACACTGCCAGGACGGCAAGGGAATCGCAGTAACACCCAGCCGCAGGTCAGAAGGGGGCATAGAAGGGACAGCAGCTTTTCAGGCACTTGCAAGTAGCGGATTCAGTTAGGCCAGATTCAGGCCCGAATCGATAATCCCTCAGGGCTTGCGACCACACATGGCAAGTCGTCCTCCGAGCTTGGTTGACTTCACCATGGGCCGCTACCCAACTTCCGTGCCTCTCGTGCGGTCTGCAACCCTAGCCCAGAATGCGATCCCACCTAGCCTTGTGATAGGCCACTCGCTGGGCAGGAGTCATCTTCTTCAAGTCCACCTCGCCATTGCTCGGAGTGACGGGTTTCTTCTCTGTCGAACAGGAGCAAGCCGGCTTGCCTGGCGTGCAGGCACAGGCGGTTTTCTCAGCCGGTGTCGCAGGGGTCGGTGTGGGAACGCTGATAGTTTTGGTGCTGCCGCCATAGCTCATGACGGCAGTTTGCAGGGTCATGTCCTCTTCGAGGCTGCGGTGCGGCTTGATGCCCAGACCTTGCAGCACTCCGTGATAGGCGCGAACCGCCTCTTCGGGGCCGATCTCACCATCGGCGATCAGCCGGAGGAAATGGATAAACGCGAGTTGATTTTCGGCATTGTTGATTTTGCGGCCGAACAACGCCACTCGTGCCCCGTATTTCTTCGCCTCGGCCAGCAGCTTGAAGGCATCGTAGGTCGTGCCGGCTGAGCCGCCTAAGATGCCGACGACCAGATGGGGATCGTAGTGGACGAGTTCTTCCATCGCCTTGGGGCCGTGATAGACCATCTTGAGAAAAAGCGGCCGGCCCTTTTCGGTCACGCCGCCTAACGTGCGGACGATGGCATCGTTGATGAATCCTGGCAGTTTGTCGGGATCGACCGCGCTGGGATTATTCGGATCGAACACTTCGAGGAAATGGCGGAATCCCTTGCGCTCGGCTTCTAAACGAAACGCCTTGTACTCCTCCAGGGCTTGTCGGTCGAGTACCGTGTCATTGTTGAAAGTAATGCTGTACAACCCCAGATTAACCCCGCGTTGTCGCTCTTCGGGCGTGCAATCGAGGTGTCCACACTGGATGTGATCGAGCGTGGCCGTGCGGAAGGGCAGCGACGGATCGGTGGGGTACTTGCTGCCGCGGATTACATGGATGTCCGTGGTGTCGTTCGCTCGCGCCGCAGGGGTGACCGGACTGTCATCAAAGATCCGCTTGTGCAGCGTCAGCACCTCCGAGGTGCTGGCGGACATCAGCATGATGTCCACCAGGCGTTGCTCGACGATCTGTTCGATGATGTCGCGGAACTCTGCGAGGCTGCGATAGCGCACTTCTCCCGGATACGATTCCGGCGACCGTCCCGGTGCGCCGATGGAAAGAGCCATGTCCGCATCCTTGGCATCGGCGAGGATGAAATCCTTGCAGCCGTGCGGATCAGCATGGATGCGAGCCAACTTCACGTCGAGCGATTTCTGCACGATGATCTCTCCTTCGAGGAAGAGCCTGTTCACCACAGAGAACACAGAGTACACAGACAGTGCTACTTCTTCGGCACTCCTGCATTTTCTCTAAATCTTCTCGGTGACCTCTGTGATCTCTGTGGTTAGCTGTTCTTTTCTTGTCTTTACTTCTGCCAGGCCGAGCGCGGAATAGGCCGACTGCCTACCCGAGGCACGGCATTGCCGTTGGGCAACGGCGATTCGGTGCCGGCCGCTCGCACCTTGCCGATGCGGCCTTCGACCTGATCGATGATCTCACGCAGCACGCGAGCGGAGTTTTGGAGGCCCATTTTCTCTTTGCTGGTCAGTTCGAGTTCGATCTGTTGCCGACAGCCGCCACATCCGACCACCGTGGGCACCGACAGGCACACGTCGCGCACGCCGTATAGGCCTTGCTGCAACGTACTGACCGGCAAGATGGCCCGGCTGTCGCGAGCCAGAGCTTCCACCACCACGCGGATGGAGTGGCCGACCGCCATGCTCGAGCCGCCCTTGAGCTTGATGAGGGTGGCACCGGCCGTCTTGGTCTGCTCGAAGCACTCCTGTCCCAGCGCGGGCGTGTAGCCGGGCCACTGGCTCAGGGGCAAACCGTCGATGGCAGCACTCGACCAGATCGGCACCATGCTGTCGCCGTGTTCGCCCAGGATCATGGCGTTGACCTGACTGGCGTTGACCGACAGCGCCTTGGCGAGGTAGCCGCGGAAGCGCGCGGTATCCAGTTGCGTGCCCAATCCCAGAACACGCTGCCAGGGCAGACCAGCACGATGAACTGCCAGGTAGGTCAGCACATCGACCGGATTCGAGACCACTACTAGATAGGCGTTGTCCTTCAGTCCGACCTTCTTGATCTGATCGAGCAGACCTAGAAACAGATCGACGTTGCGATTGATGAGGTCGAGTCGGCTCTCGTCCGGCTTGCGGCGTAGACCGGCCGTGATGACCACGACATTGCTGGTGGCGACCTCTTCCATGGTGCCGGCACTGATGCGCTGATCGCTGGTCAGACAGGCGGCATTGAGCAGTTCGACGGCGTGGCCTTGAGCGGCCTCGGCGTTGGCATCGATCAGGCACAGATGGCTGACGATGCCGCCGGTTTGCAGAGCGTAGGCGGCGGAACTACCCACCAGACCGCCGCCTCCGATGATGCTGACTTTCATGCGTGTTCTTTCGCTTTCTGGACGTTGTTGCTTTCTACTGGGGAGGACAGACGATACCGCGCTGTGTCGAGTCTGCGAAGATATTGCAGACTCAGAACACTCGTCACCAGAACGGCAGCACTGACCACCGGCCACATGACGATGAGCGACACCCACAGCAGCGGAGAAGTCGGCGTATCAGGACGATTGGCATACAGGACGATGACGACCGTTGCCAATCCCGCCGCACAGGCCAGGGAGATGCCGACTCCGGCCCCGATGGCCCCAATGGCCTGATAGCGAGCCTTTTCCGCCTCGGCGTAGTGCAGTTGCTCGATCGAGACGGGTTGGCCGCGCTCGGCCAGGGCGAGGTGTTCGTCCTTCTCGATCTGCCGCAGGCGAATGGCCTTGCGGTGATCGAGCCAGACCAGCATGGCAATGCAGCCGAAAAAGACCAACATGCCGAGAATCGGGCCGACGAAAGGCACAAGCTGTTGGATGTCCATGAGGCATTCACCCCTGACTGGTTGTGTTGACCGGCTCGGCGGATTGCTCGGTCTGAGCCGACTCTTGCAGTAATTGCTGGATCTTGCGTTTGTGCAGGCCAAAGAGCGTGATCCGCACCAGAACCAGAGTAATGGCGGCAATCCACCACACCGAGCCGAGAATGCCGATCACCAACCAGAAGATCCAGTCACCCACCACATCCTTGAGAATCCACATTACGATACTGGCCAGGGCAATGATTCCTGTCAGAGCGACGAGGCTAACGGTGAAGGAGAAACTGGCCAGCCCAGACTTGCTCCAGGGAGCACGGGTCGGTCGGGGAATTTGGGGCGGCGGTTGGCTCTTGTCGTTCCAGCGGAAATAGCGACGGAACGACCAGCCGAAAATCGTCACCTTGGTCAGCATGGTGGCCAGAAAAACCACAATCCAGCATCCCCAAATGATCCGCAGAGTGAGCCGTAACCACCAACCGTATTGCTCCCAGTCGCCCAGCAACCAGATACAGCCGCTGGCGAGCAGAGAACCTACGAGCAGACCCAGCACTACCAGATCCGCGATCAAACCTCCTCGGACAGTCAATTTCTCAACCATTTCCTTGCCCTATCTGGACGATGTTCGCGTCCCATCAGGCTGCGCCGGCACCAGTGAGGGCTTCCATCACTCGATCGGTGACCAGTCGCACCAACTCGTCCAGGTCGGACTCGGCCTGGCCGTTACTGCTCGGTTCGCTGTAACGCGAACACGGGCCGACCGCCGGCGCACATTCCGCCTGGAACGCGAACGCTTCGGGGACGAAATCAGAATAGCGTTCGTCGAAACTGCTCAATCCGCACACGGGATTCGCCGCATCACGGAATCGAACGTCATCGTATCCCAGACGTTTCTTCAGGGCGAGTAGCTCGCGGGTTTTCTGTTCGCTGAAGTAGTTCACCCGGCCGAGCAGCCTCGACAGAATGAGAATCCGGCAGTAGGCATCGATGATCTCGGTGTTGAAGTAGGCGTTCTCTAGGGTCGGCCCGAAGGTGACCGTGCCGTGATTGGCCAGCAACACCGTGTTGCAGTCCTTGACGTACGGAGCGATGGTGTTCGCGAAGTCCTGGTTGCCGGGCGTTTCGTACTTGGCGATGGGCACCTCGCCGAGAAACACCTCGACTTCGGGCAGGATGCACTTGGGAATCGGCTCGTGGGCCACGGCGAAGGCCGTGGCGTGCGGCGGATGGCAGTGGACGACGGCGTTGATCTCGGGGTTGAGCTTGTAGGCGGTCAGGTGCAGCAGCACCTCACTCGATCGCTTGCGTGTGCCGGCGAGTTGGTTGCCCTGGTAGTCCACCTTGCAGATGTCCTCCGGCTTCATGAAGCCCTTGGACACCATCGTCGGCGTGCAGAGGATTTCTTTGTCATTGAGCCGGACGGTGATGTTGCCATCATTGGCAGCGGCGAAGCCCTTGGCATAGAGCCTTCGGCCGATTTCGCAAATCTGCTCTTTGATTTTGAATTCGTTCACGGTCTTCGCCTCACAGGGGTTTGCTGACGACAATTTGATCCAACAGACAGGCACAGTAGGCATCCAGCGGTTTCTTGTCGGGCAGGAACGGAGCGGCCGCCTCGACGCCCTCTCCGAAGCCGATCCGTGCCCCGAGGCCGGCTCCGAGATGGTCGTAGATCACCAAATCCTCCCCATCGGGCTTGTCGGCCTGCAAGCCCTTGAGACTGAACGGCACCGCGATAAGCCAGCGTGCCCCAATCAGGCTGGGATGCGCTCGATTGAGCGTCACAGTGCCGATGACCTCAGCGATGCGCATGGCCGTCCAACTCCTGAAGTGTGCAGGCAACCCCCTCGGGACAGGGCAGCTTGCTGCTGCACAGCGTCCGCAGGATTTGCCGAATCTCGAAAAAGGTTCGTCCGGGCATTTCGACGACGAGCAGATTGGCGGCCAGAGCCAGCGTCGCACGAGCGGCCTGCCCGACGGTGCAGACGCTGACCGCTCGCAGACCCGGCACCTTGTTGGCCACACAGGCCACCAACCCCGGATCTTCACAGAACAACACCGAGCCGGCACACTCTCCCCGTGCCAGGCATTCGGCCACGGCCCTGGCCCAGCGACACGGCAGATCGTGCAGGGTCGGCATCTCGCGTAGCGACAGTCCCTCGCGCCTCAGCGTCTGGATGGCCGCTTGCACCATCGGGTGCGAGCGATCCTGACCATAACCCCAGATCGGGCCAGGGGTCGGGTCTCTCCCCGCTGACGCTGGGAGAGTGATGGGCTGGCGACGAACGGCAATGCCGCGTGTCCGCAGTTCCTCGCTGGCCAACGGCGTGATGACCGCTTCGGGAGGCAACACGACCTCGCGATGGCCGTTGAGGTTTTTTTGCAAATCGGACGCAGACAGCACCCGGCGCGGCCAGGCCAGCGCGTGCGTCGTGCCATTTTGCTGTCCGTTGTTGCTCATGTGTCCGCCAGTCCCATCACCGAATATCGCACCGGGGAAGTCTTCGCACCGACCAGCTCACGCACCAGTATGGCATCGGTGGTCAGAAGCACTCTGGAACCCATGCCCGCCCCGAGGCTGTCGATGGCCAACACCGGTTCGCCATCGGGCTTGTCGTCGGGAGTCAACATCTGCACGATCAGCAACCGCCAGCCGTTGAGCGTGGTGTGCTTGACCGTGGAGGTGGCATGACCGACGACAAGACCCAGTTGCATGAGGACTTCTCCCTCAGACGACCCGCAGGGCACCCACCGTCGTCGAACGGCGGAACCGTGTGAAGGTCAACGGGGTGGTCACGCCCTCGCCGGTCGGCGTAGCAATCGAGAAACTCAGATAACCCTCGCCTCCCGATCCCAGCCCTGCTGTACTCGGGCCGTTCTGCACGAACAGCGTCGTGTCCATCTCGCGGCCCATGCGGGTGATGGTGTCGAGATTGCGCGAGTGGATGATGCTAGTGTGACGGAAGCCGTGTTCGTACTTCTTGGCCAGTTCAATGGCGGTGTCCACATCGCTGACGCGGACGAAGGGCACGAAGGGCATCATCTGTTCGTGATCGACGAACGGATTCGACTCGTCGGTCTCGCCGAAGAGCAGTTCCGTGTCGGCCGGGATTTTCAGACCGATCTTCTCGGCCAGCACGGCCGGATCTTGGCCGATAAGATCCTTGTTGACCATCTCATGGCCCTTGTCGTCCTTGACGAAGGCAACCTTGGTCAAGGCCTCGACCTGTTTGTGATCGAGGAGGATGGCCTTGTATCGGCTCATGGCAGCAAGCAGTTCGTCGAAGATGCTATCCACGGCGAAGACCTCTTTTTCGCCGATGCACAGCAGATTGTTGTCGTAACCGCCGCCGATGATGATCGACCGAGCCGCGTTGTCCAGATCGGCGGTTTCATCGACCACCACAGGCGGATTGCCGGGGCCGGCGACGATGGCCCGCTTGGGACTACGGAGAGCGGCTCGGCCGACGGCCGGCCCACCTGTCACGCACAGCATGCGGACATCGCGGTGATCGAAGATCGCCTGCGCCGATTCCAACGTCGGCTTTTCGATGATGGTCAGCAGATTGTCGATGCCGATGGCCTTGTAGATGGCCTCGTTGAACAGATGCACGCCCTTGCAGGCGATGCGGGCACCCGACGGATGCGGGTTGATCACCAGGCTGTTGCCGGCGGCCAGCATGTTGATGGCATTGCAGGCCAGCGTCGGCAGCGAGTGCGTCACCGGAGTGATGACACCGATCACGCCGAAGGGGGCATAGTCTTGCAAGGCGATGCCATTCTCGCCAGAGAAGGCCTCGGTCTTGAGGAACTCGACTCCAGGGATGCGGTCGGCGATGACCTTGAGTTTTTCGATCTTGGCGGACAGCCGACCGATTTTGGTCTCTTCGAGTTCTTCCCGGCCGAGTTGCTCGGCCTGTTCGCTGCAAATTTGGCGGATGCAGGCAACCGCCTTGCGCCGGTCGTCCAGCCCGCGTCGCTCGAAGGCTTGCTGGGCAGCGGTGGCAGCTTGGACGGCGGCTTCCACGTCGGTGAAAACGCCGTGCCGTCCGGTCGAGCCGTTGCGACTAGCGATGCCGTTGCTCTTGTTGCGCATCGTGGCCAGCACCTGCTGGACCACGCCACGAATCAGTTCATCGGTGACTTGCATGGGTGTTCATCTCGTACTCAGGTTCTCTCGCGGGCATCAAAGATCACGCGGTTCTCGACGTTGACTGAATCGACGATACCGATAATGGTGGCATCGACCGGCAGTTTTTCCGTCTCGGGAGTCAGTCGGGCACTAGATCCCTGGACGATGAGAACCAACTCGTCCTGGCCCGCGCCGACGGTATCGACAACCACGAAACTCCGCCCTGTGCTGACCAATTGGCTACGCGTTTGGGGATCGACGCGAAGAGGTTCGACGATGAGCAGCTTGTGGCCGGTCATCGACTTGACCTTCTGCGTTGCCACCACACTGCCGGTCACCCTGGCGAGGAACATGGTCGTGTCACGCTTTCTTCAGTTTCTGGGCCACCTGGGCGAGAATCTCCTCGTGGGTCGGGAACCGTCCTGTCTGGAACTTGCTGAAGATCTTCTCGCCATCGAGAACGACATCAAAAATGCCGCCCGAGCCAGGGATCAGTTCCGCCGTCACTGCCTTGCCATGAGCCTTCTGGATTGCAGCCACCAGACCGGTGGCCTTTCCGTAGTAGCCTCAAGAGGTGCAGTAGGTGATGCTAAGTTTCATGCGATGGCTCCGTTCTTTGCAGTTGTGATGGGAACGATGTTCCTTGGGGTTATCCACGTCCACTAGCTGACAACAGGTCGCGAGCCTGGCGAGCGACCACGATTTCCTCGTTGGTGGGCATGGTCCACAATTGCACGCGACTATCGGCAGCATGGAAGGCGGATTCGCCCTTGGCAGCGGCATTCTTCGCCGCATCGAGGCGAATGCCGAACCAGTCCAGATTGGCGCACACCGACTCACGCATGCGTACCGAGTTTTCGCCGATACCGCCGGTGAAGACGATGGCATCGGCACCGCCGAGCAACAACAGGTAAGCTCCCAGGTAGTGCCGCACGCTGGCGACAAACACCTCCAGAGCGAGCGTAGCGTTCGCTTCGCCGCGAGCAGCGGCCGATTCGATGTCGCGTAGATCGTTGAACCCGGACAGTCCGAGTAGCCCTGAGCGATTGGCCAGATCGGCGAGCAACTGTTCCAGCGTCTTGCCGGTGCCGCGCATCAGAGCTGGCAGGGCGAATACATCGAAGTCCCCGACGCGGTTGTTGTGGGGCAGCCCCGACTGCGGACTCATGCCCAGACTGCACGCCACGCTTTTGCCAGCCGCAATGGCGCACAGCGAGCTGCTGCCGCCTAGATGGCAACTGATGATCTTGGCGGCCGGATTGCCCAGCAACTGGGCGGTTCGGCCGGCGATGTAGCGATGGCTGGCACCGTGGAAGCCGTAACGCAGCACGCCATGTTGCTCGGCCCATTCGCGAGGAATGGCGTAGTAGCGTTCTGCTGCCGGGATGCTCTGGTGGAAGCCTGTCTCGAAGGCAGCCACTAGGGGGATTTGCGGCAGTTCGCGAGCCAGCAGACGCATAGCCGCTACATAGGGCGGATTGTGCGCCGGAGCGACATCGTTGTAGGCTTCCATAGCGGCCAAGACGCGCTCATCGACGCGCTGCACGCCGCTGACTCCCTGGGCGTGAACCGCCTTGAAGCCGATGGCGGCCAGTTCGTTCGGATCGCGGAGGCAAGCTCGCCTGGGGTCGGCCAGTTGCTCCAGACACAGCCGAACAGCCACTGCGTGATCTTTGGCCTGGACGGTCAGATCCTCGCGCTGACCGCCCGCCTCGACGAACGCCTTTGACTCCGGCGAGCCGATCCGCTCGACCCCGCCGCGTGCCAGCAGTTTCTCGCCGTCCATGTCGTACAGGCGGTACTTGAAACTCGTACTGCCCAGATTCGCCACCAGAATCTTCATGCTCAGCTCTCAGTTGTCGGCCCTTGGAGTCCAGCGTTACGCAGCGATTACTTGAGGAACTTCTCCATGACCTCGCGTTCGGGACGAGGGATGACGTGGGCACTGATCAGTTCGCCATTGGCACTAGCGGCCTGTGCCCCGGCATCGACAGCAGCACGAACGCTGCCCACGTCACCGCGGACGAAGGTGGTCACTAGGGCGTTGCCAATCTCGACTTTGCCGGCCAGAGTGACGTTGGCAGCCTTGCACATCGCGTCTGCCGCCGCGATGGTCGCGATCAGCCCCTTGGTTTCGATCATGCCCAGGGCTTCGTAGCCATTGCGGCCGTTACTGTTATTACTCGCCATTGTTTGCGTCCTCACAGAGTTGGGAAGAGATATCGTGATGAAGGATTTCAGGAGCCAGCCGTTATCGGACTCGCTACCTCTCGCTTACTGGACTGAGGCAGAATCGCGCCGAGGTCTTCGTGTGGACGCGGGATGACCTGAATGCCGATGACCTCGCCGACTCGACCGGCCGCCGCTGCTCCGGCATCGACAGCTGCCTTGACCGCCGCCACATCGCCGACGACCATAGCTGTCACCAGACCACTACCGATCTTGTGCCAGCCGATCAGCGTCACATTGGCCGCTTTCAGCATGGCATCTGTCGCCTCGACCAGGGGCACTAGACCTTTGGTCTCGATCATGCCCAGGGCTTCCATGTTGTTACTCGCCATTACCTTGCTCCCGTCAGGGTGTACTGTGGAGAGGGAAGTCCTCGCCACGGGGATGTTGGATTACTTGAACAATTCAAAGCCTGTCGCCTTGGGATAGTTGACGGCATTGCCCTCATCGGTGTCGATGTGGACTTCCAGCTTGCTCGTGGGGGATAGGCGAACCAGCAGGTTCTCCAGCACGGCTCCACAGTCGCTTTTGACCCGCAGATGGAGACGGTCGCCGTCTTTGACGCCATAGTAAGCGGCATCAGCCGGCCCCATGTGGACGTGTCGTTCGTGACGGATGATGCCGCGTTGCAACTGGATCATGCCAGCCGGCCCTATCAGATAGCCGCCCGGCGAGTCGCGGTGATCGCCACTCTTGCGAACGGGGATGTCCAGGCCGAGGAACACGGCATCGGTGAACGCCAATTCGACTTGACTGTGGTCGCGGCACGGCCCGAGGATGCGCAGGTTGGTGATGATACGCTGGCGCGGGCCGATGAGTGTCAGGGTTTCTTCAGCGGCAAAGAAGCCGTCTTGATACAGCCACTTGTACGGGGTCAACTGATGCCCCTTGCCATAGAGCCGTTCCAGGTCTTCCTGAGTGACGTGAGCGTGTCGAGCCGACACGTTGACCACGACCTTGGGAGCCGTGGCAGGACTTGCCGCCACTCGTCGCTCGGCGACAGGTGCTGCCGTGCCATTCGTGGATGCCCCTAGTTGTTTTTGCAGAGCCTGGCGCACCAGTCGCTCGACCAGGCCGCGATCGACGACGGCCGAACTCATGTTTCTCCCTCCCCGGGGCCGCTTATCAGCACCCGAACATCCGTCTGATCCAACAATTGGCGTTGTTGTGGAGTCAGACCAGCATCGACGATCAACGTGTCGATAGCGGCCAGTTCGCACAAAAAGGCCAGTGCTGGTCGGCCGATCTTGGTGTGGTCGGCCACCACGACAACCTCATCGGCACAGCGCATCATCTGACGCTCTGTTTCAACGAGGAGCAGATTACTGTTGAAAAGCCCGCGTTCGGTAATGCCACTAACGGATAGCACCGCCTGATGGACGTGCAAATCTTGCATCATGCGGATAGTCAACGGCCCCAGAGCCACCCCGGTACGGGGATAGACATAGCCGCCAAGCAGCACCAGATCCGCCTCGTGTCTGCTGGAAAAAAGTGACGCAATCGGCAAACTATTGGTAACAATCTGCACCGCTCGTCCAACCAGCAGTCGAGCTACCTCGAGCGTGGTCGTACCACCATCGAGCAACACGGTGTCGCCATCTTGAATGCGTGCCGCGGCCACCCGTGCGATGGCCCGTTTTTCCTCAAGCTGGGCGGCACTACGTTCCTCCAGAGAGGGCAGATTGCTGCCATTACCGATGTAGACCGCTCCGCCGCGAGTTGGCCGCAGCACGCCTTGCTGATGCCAGTAGTCGATGTCGCGCCGAATGGTCGATTCCGAAACCTCGATGGCCTCGGCCAGATCGCTCAGAGCAACAAAACCCCGCTTGCTGACCAGATCCAACACGCGTTGTCGTCGCTCCTCTACCAGCACAGCGATGTCCTGCCACAAGATGACGAAAAATGCTCAATCCTTGAAGAACTCTTCCCAGATTACGCGAGCCCATTCGGTATGTCAAGGAGCAAATTGCCAAAATTTTCCGAATTGCCAGGCTAGAAATTGCCACAAAATCGTCACGTCTGTGCAGAACAGCGCAAGCGGACTCACCGACGGGCTTTTCTCGCATCTCTTTCAGAAAAAAGTGAGGGGGTTGGCACGGCAAAAGGGCGAAGGGCGAGCCATGTCGGCGTATTTCTCGCGAATCCTGGAGTAAAGCGTTTTGTATCTTGGAGTTGTGTAGTGGGGCAAAGACGCGGGCTGCGCCTGAGTGCCCCCTAATCAAACAGAAGGGCAAGCTAATTGGCGATGGCACCCGGTTGTGACGAATGAAGCGAGCCGGAAGCGTCAGCGACCGGAGATTCTGACTCCGTCCGCTAACGCGGGGCGGCTCGCTCAGATTTCACAGGCGCTCAGGCATGGAGATGGCTCAACTGCCCAGTTCCCAGCCCTTGCGATAAACCTTGCGGATGTACCGCTCCGCCTCCGGTTCGCTAGCTTTGAAGGCTGCACTATCCCAGGAGAAGCCCTTGCCCAATCGATAGGCCACTGTGCCGAGCAATACGGTTTCGGTCAGTGGGCCGGAGTAGTCGAAGGAGCAAGTGGTTGAGCCGCCCGTCTTGCAAGCCTCGACCCACTCCTTGTAGTGACCAACCGACTCCGCGATGGTGGGTTTGGGGGCGACGAAATCCTTGTACTTGTCTTCCGGCAACAACTTGCGCTGGCCGTAGTTGGCGAGCAATTGCCCCTTCTCGCCGACGAACAGCACTCCGGCGGGCCAGCCCTTGATGCCCAGATCCTTGAGCAGAGACGGTTGCTTGCCACCGTCGTACCAGGTGAGTTTGACGGCCGGCATCTTGTCGCGAGCGGGGAACTGATAGCGCACGATGCGCCAAGCTGGGCATCCTTCAGGATGGGGAGGCGGCCCCTCGGCTTCGACGGAGGTGGGATGTCGCAGTTGCAGGGCCCAGAAGGGCAGATCGACATAGTGGCAAGCCATGTCGTTCAGTGCTCCACCGCCAAAGTCCCACCAGCGTCGCCAGTGGAACGGAATGTAAGCGGAGTGGTAGGGACGGAAAGGAGCCGGCCCTAACCACAGGTCGTATTCCAGACCAGGCGGGATCGGTTGCGTCTCCTTGGGACGATCGCCGGCATCCCAGCGAGTGTTGACCCAGACATGAACTTCCGTGACCGGCCCGATGGCACCGGACTGCACGAGTTCGACCACTCGGCGATAGTTGCTGCCAGCGTGGATCTGCGTGCCCATCTGGGTGACGCGTTTGTGTTTGGCCGCTGTCTGGGCTACGAGGCGGGCTTCCTCGACGGTGTGCGTCAGGGGCTTTTCGCAAAAGACGTGTAGCCCGGCCCGCAGGGCGGTCAGCGTCGGATGGGCGTGGGTGTGATCCGGGGTGGCGACCAGGACGGCATCGAGGCCGCCCGCGTCGATCATCTTGCGAAAGTCGGTGTAGAACTTGGCCCGACTGTGTCGTTTGATCTGTTCGACCACTTGCTTGCGCTGCGTGTCCACGTCACACAGGGCAACGATCTCAGCGCCAGCGGCAGCGATCTGTGCGAGATCCGAGGCCCCCTGACCGGCGATGCCGACCGCTCCGACGCGCAACCGCTCACTAGGAGCGAGCGGACGAGCCGATGCAGGTTTGAGGCCGAACCCAGCCGCGCCCAGTGCGGCTGTGCTGAGAAGGAAATGCCGACGTGTCGTGTGCTGCATCATATGCGAGATACTCCAGGAACTCGATTCGTGGTTCGTTGTAGAAGAAGAGATTACACTAGCCAGCCTGCGGAACCTACCAAAAAATCCCTGAGCCTCTTGGATTTCGAGGAAGGCTGCGTGTGTATCATCGAAGGCCTCGGAAGGGTTGTTCTGGGCAAGCAGAGTCGCGACGGGTAAAGTATGCTCACGGAAGAGTCGCGCTTCGAGGTATTGGGGACTCCGAACATGTCGAATCCCTATCTGGCCATCCAGGTCGTGATGATGCCGCGAGACACCAATCCACATGGCACCATCTTTGGCGGTGTGCTGCTCTCCTATATCGACCAGGCAGGGGCACTTGGAGCCGTCCATGCGGTGATCGAGGCTGGCGGAGAACCTCCAGCCGTTGTGACCGTGGCCATCAATCGCGTCGAATTCCATCAACCGGTTCTTGTGGGCGATGTCGTGCGTTTCCTGACCAGTGTAGTACGCATCGGCCGTACCTCTATCACCATGCAAGTTCGTGTCGAGGCCGAACGCGGCAAACAGGTACTACACGTCACCCAGGCCGAACTGGTCTATGTCGGTGTCGATCTGAGTAGTCCAGAACGCCGCCCTCGACCTCTCCTGAAGGACTCCAAATGACGGATAATCGGTGAGTGATTGGCCAAGAGAATGGCGAGAGAGTCTCAACTCACGTTCCCCGGCGGTGGCCATACAGTTCGATGTGCAATCGCGGACAGTAGCGGAACCCGTGCTGCTTGCACAACTCGGTCACCCAACCGGCACGGGCCAGCAGTTCCTCGTGCGTCACGCCTTGGGGCATGAGCAGGACACGTTCGCGCTCGACACGCGGCAACTGCTCCAACAAAGCTAGTACCTCGGCCATCTCCTCCGGTCGGTCGAGGACGAACTTGAGTTGGTAATCGGCATAAGACTCCAGAAACTGGCGGATCACCGTCGGTTGCAGACGTTGCTGATCGTGTCGCAAAGCGAATCGGCCCTGTTCGCGCTGATGCGGCGTTGAGCCGGACAGTTTAGGACTGAGACTGACCAGATCGCAGGCCAACGGTTTGAACGCGACAGCGGCCGTCTCCAACGTGATGTGATAGCCGCGTTGCCGCAGGCTCGCACACAACTCTTCGATACCGGCCGCTACCACCGGTTCGCCACCCGTCACTACGACATATCGCGTCGGGAACTCGGCCAGACAACTCAGGATCTGTTCGATCGTCTGGGTTTCGCCTTCGCTGTGCCAAGAGGTGTAGGGCGTGTCGCACCAAGTGCAGCGCAACGGACAACCCGTCGTCCGCACAAAGGCCGACGGCATGCCCATCAGGCGACCCTCTCCCTGGATTGAGTAGAAGATCTCAGCTATACGCATGACGACTCCGGGATGGCATGCGAACCCGCTAACTCATCCTTCGGCGAGAAAGTTCCGCAACTTTTCCTGGTAGGCCTCCTGTAAGCGGCGGGTGATTGGCCCCGGCTTGCCGTTACCGATGGTCAGATCATCGACGGCAACGATGCCACAGACCGCCAGCGAGGTTCCTGTAAGAAACAACTCATCGACCAGCGGCAACTCGTCACGATGTAGCGAGCGGAACTCGACCGGCACGCCGATACGCTGGGCCAGTTCCAGAGTTAGCTTACGCGTGATGCCCGGCAGAATGCCAGGCGAGTCCGGCGTGGTTCGCAGCACTCCTCCAACCACGCCAAACAGACTGGAGTGACTGGCCTCAGTGATGGTGCCATCGGGAAGCATCAAGATGGCCTCGAAGGCATCCCGCTCCTTAGCTAGTTGATTGACTAGTACGTTACCCAGCAGGTTCACCGACTTGATGTCGCACCGCTTCCAACGCAGATCG
>Ga0308411_10000572_pt1 | contig 24582 bp, 21 predicted proteins | sample HotsprottomLayer_2_FD_203530 | JGI IMG/M metagenome (GOLD analysis project Ga0308411, IMG submission 203530) | Hot spring phototrophic mat microbial communities from Octopus Spring, Yellowstone National Park, Wyoming, United States -... | ecosystem: Environmental > Aquatic > Thermal springs >... | reverse complement strand
CGAATGATGCGAATAAATATGCGAATGACGCGAATTATGCGAATATGAAAAAGAGATAAATAGAGATTGATAGAAATAAATGGAGATAAGTAGAGATAAGTAGAGATTAATGGAGATTGGGAAAGATTTTTTAAAAAAACATTTCTTTGTAGAGACGCACTGATGTGGGTCTTTAATGAGGTTGAAAAATTATATAGATTCCTGATTAAATCAGGAATGACAATTATATAGATTCCTGGTCAAAGCCAGGAATGACATTTTTTGTCAATTATAAATTAGGTTAATTAGGTCAATTTTGTTTTTTTTATGTTATCAGCGGTTGTTTTGACAAAAAATGAGGAGAAGAATATTGAGCGATGTTTGAAATCTTTGGATTTTGTTGATGAGATTGTGGTGCTAGATGATTATTCAAGTGATATAACTTTATCGTTAATTAAAAATGAAAAAATAAAAATTAAAAATGACAATTCAAAATTAAAAATTTTTAAAAGAAGCCTAAATGGAGATTTTGCGGCTCAAAGAAATTTTGGATTGGAAAAGGCAAGCGGGGAGTGGGTGTTGTTTTTGGATGCCGATGAGGAGGTATCAGATGAGTTGAAAGAAGAGATAAAAGAAGTAATAAGATATGCCAGTTTAGAACGGGATGATTTAGTTGGTTTCTACATTAAACGACGTGATTATTTTTGGGGGAGGGAAGTCCGGTTTGGTGAAGTTTTAAAGGTAAGACGTATAGGAATTTTGCGACTGATAAAAAAAGGTTTTGGCAAATGGAGGGGAAAAGTGCATGAAAAGTTGGAAATTGGAAACTGGAAATTGGAAGTTGGAAAATTGAAAAATTTTATCAATCACTATCCTCATTCAACCATTAAAGAGTTTTTACACGAGGTTAATTTTTACAGTTCTTTAAGAGCCAACGAACTTTTTGAGCAAGGGAAAAAAACAAATATTTTGGAAATTATTTTTTATCCCCTTTTAAAATTTATTTTAAATTATTTTATTTACCTTGGATTTTTGGATGGACCAACTGGATTTGTTTATGCTTTTATGATGAGTTTTCATTCTTTTTTGGTGAGAGGGAAGTTGTATATAAAGCAATATAATGCAAATCTACGAATTTAATGCTAATCCACGAATATGCGAATAAAAAAAGAGATAAATAGAGATTGATAGAGATAAGTAGAGATTTATGGAGATTGGGAGATTGGTTTAATTTTATGTAGAGACACGCCATGGCTTGTCTCTATAAAGATTCTTTGTCATCCCGACTCAGTCGGGATCTTTATAATCATACCTTAATTAGATTAGAATAAATAAGGTAAAATCTTATAGATTCCTGATTAAATCAGGAATGACATATAGATTCATGGTCGAGTTCGCCCTCCGAATCGGAGGGCAAGGAATGGCAATGGGTTACGAAATTGGGTGATATGGTTAGGTCTTATAAGAGTTATAAAAAAACATGACCAAAATTTTATTACTATTAACTTTTCTTCTTTTCTCTTTAGGCCAGTTGGGGCGGGTGTCGCTTTTTAATCAGCAAATAAACTTTTATCTTTATGAAGTAGGGATGGCTATTTTATTAATAGTTTATTTTTTAAAGTTAAAGTTTACTCCCTTAAAAAAATTATTTGATAGTCAACATTGGATTTTTTGGGGATGGATTTATTTGTTAATCTCTTTTTTTGTTAAATTTTTTGATTACTCCCTCTTTGAAAACTTAGTTTCCTTTTTATATCTTTTACGACTGTTTTTTTATTTTCTTTTTTTTGTTTATCTTTATTTTTGTTATCAAAAAAAAACAAAAAAAGAATTGGTTAATGGATTGTTAATTTTTATTTTTTTGACAATTGTTTCTTCTTTAATACAATTCTTTTTATATCCTAATTTAAGAAATTTGGCTTATTTAGGTTGGGATGTTCATCAAAATCGCGTTTTTGGTTTATTTTTTGATACATCAATTGCCGCATCAGTTTATGGCTTATTATTTCTTTTTTGGATAAATTATAAGGAGAAAAAATATTTTTATTTTTTACCGTTTCTTTTTTTATTGATTTATTTTACTTATAGCCGGTTTGTTATCTTTTCATTTCTTATTGTGCTTCTTTTATTTTTTTTGAAAAAGTCCTCATGGAAAAATATTTTATTAATTTTAATAATTTTTGGTTTGCTTTTTGTTTTTTTTCCCCAAAGAAGCGGATTAGGAGTCAATTTCAATCGGGTTTTTTCGATTGAGTCAAGAATCAAAGAAAATATTTTGGGAATAAAGATCGGAATGAAAGATCCTTTATTTGGTATTGGTTATAACCGGATTCGATTTTTTCGTCAGAAAAACAACTTGCTTTGGAAAAGCGATTTTAATATCTATCATGGCGCATCATCATTTCAATCAAGCTATGTGACGATTTTTGTCACGACGGGAATTATTGGATTGATTTTTTTTGGCAAAAAAATTTTCCAATTAGTAAGATTGAATTCTTTATTTTTTTATTTGGTTTCTTTTATAGCTCTTTGTTCTTTGGCTGATAATTTATTGCTTCACCCATTTATTATTTTTATTTTAAGTAGTGTTTTTATTATTTTTGATAGAAAACAGTAATTTCTTTTGTTTCCAGATTGCCGGCAATATCAGAGGCAGTAATTTGAATTTTATTTTCTCCTTCATTTTTTAGAATAAGTGAAGTCTCAAAGTTGCCATTGGCATCAACGATAACCGGCATTTCATTTATTTTAACAAAAGTTTCCTTATCGGTTTGGCCTTTGATGACAATTTCTTGATTTAAAAATTTATCACCATCTTTAGGTTCTAGAATTTCCAGTTTTGGTTTTTTTGATTTGTAAAATATTTCATATATTGAAGTTTTTTTAAAAATGGAATAAGCTTTATTTTTTGCTACCGCGTGGAAAATATTTTTTCCATCCTTAAGATCACCAAGCTCTTCGGAAAAGTCGGATTCCTCTGGAAGATCAATCGTTTTAATTTTTTCATCATTAAGATAAAATGTGACTGTGTCAAAATTAATTGCTCTTCCTTGGACCAAAAATTTAGCGCTATTGGTCGCTTGAGGAATTGATTCGATAGTGATATCTCCAATAAAATTTTCTTTTTGGAAACGGGGGGTAGGCGAGATTTTATTGTTAAGATTACTAATAAAAGAAGAAACAGAAAAAATAATTTTAAAACCAAAATTAAAGAGGAAATAAAAAAGGAAAATTAATATCAAAAAACCAAGAATAATTTTTTTTTTAAGGTTTTTCATAAAATTAAGAGCTGGAATCGGGATTTGAACCCGAAACCTGCGGTTTACGAAACCGCTGCTCTACCGTTGAGCTATTCCAGCAAAATTTTTGAGCGGGTGAGCGGAGTCGAACCGCCCTTTCTACCTTGGGAAGGTAGCGTTGAGCCGATCAACTACACCCGCTTATATTTTATTTTATCATACATAAAGAAATAAGTATTATAATTTTTATCGCGTCTGACGCGATTTTATAAGACTGATAGGATTTATAGGAAAACTTAGTATTGAAATTAAATTTATGCTATAATTTTAAACAATTGGGGTCATAGCTCAATTTGGTTAGAGCGCTTCCCTGTCACGGAAGAGGTTGCGGGTTCAAGTCCCGTTGGCCCCGCAGGAATTAATGATACGAATTATGCGAATGAAGATGCAAATGATGCGAATTATGCGAATATGTGATGCAAATCTACGAATGAAACGAATCTACGGATATGCGAATAAAAAATAGAGATAAATGGAGATTTATAGAGATAAATAGAGATAAGTAGAGATTAATAGAGATTTGTGGAGATTAGTGGAGATAGAGAGATGGGAAAATCAATGTTTATTATTATAAGTTAAATTTTTAAAAATATGAATACTTTACTTATTGCTGGGGGAGTGATTGTTTTGTTATTTTTATATTTTGTCGGCACTTATAACGCTTTGGTGATTTTAAAAACAAGAATTAAAGAGGCTTTCTCAGGAATTGATGTTCAGTTAAAAAGACGGGCCGATCTGGTTCCAAATCTCGTTGAAACAGTAAAAGCATATGCCAAACATGAAAAAGAAGTGTTTGAAAACGTCACTAAGGCTCGCTCAGCTTTAATGAAGGCAGAAACACCCAAAGAAAAAGCACAAGCTGATAATATGTTAAGTGGCGCTTTAAAGTCGCTTTTTGCGGTTGCCGAAGCCTATCCTCAACTTCAAGCCAGTCAAAATTTTCAGGAACTGCAAAGACAACTTGAGGACACTGAAGATAAAGTCGCTTATGCAAGGCAGTTTTATAACAGTAATGTTTTAGAATACAATACCAAAGTAAGAACTTTTCCATCCAATTTAATTGCCAATACATTTGGGTTTAAAGAAGAAGAGTTTTTTGAGGCAAAGGAGGAGGAAAGAGATGCGGTAAAAGTTAACTTTAATGATTAAGATTCATAGAGATAAGTAGAGATAGATAGAGATAAATGGAGATTGGAGATTAGTGTAAAAGTTGTGTAAAAAATAGTTGAATCGGTTATTCGGTTAACGGGTTAACAAGTTAACGGGTTATTTTAAATTTAAAAGTCAAAAGTCAAAAATTAAAATTAAAAATTTAAAATTTAGGATTTTGAATTTGTTTAGTCCCGCCTTCTGCGGAATTCCGCCAAAGGCGGGAAATTTAGGGCTTAGAATTTAGAGTTTTATTATTTTCGGTCAATTAGATTAATTTTCTTTTTAATTTTTTTTAATTTTAATATGTCATTTTGCTATTTGATATATGATTTTTGATATATTTTTTTAGTGTTAGATGTTAGAAGTTAGGTGTTTGCTGTTATTATGACTCCTTATTCTCAGATTACCTACAACAAAAGAAGAACTTTTTTTATTTTGGCTTTATTTATCGCTTTATTTAGCGGATTTTTTTATTTAATTGGTTATTATACCCAGTCGGCCAATCAATTTTTGATTTTAGGATTAATTTTTTCATTATTTTCTTCATTTGTAAGTTATTTTTATTCTGATAAAATTGTTCTTTTTACGGTTGGAGCAAGACCAGCGGATAAAAAAAAATACTTTGATTTTTATACAGTAACCGAAAATTTGACTTTAGCCGCAGGATTGCCTATGCCGAAACTTTATGTGATTGATGATTCTTCACCAAATGCCTTTGCTACTGGAAGAAATCCTAAAAATGCGGTTGTTTGTGTAACTACTGGGCTTTTGCAAGTGCTGGATCGTAGTGATTTGGAAGGGGTGATCGCCCATGAACTTTCTCATATTAAAAACTATGATATTCTTTTGGCTTCGATTGTTTCGGTGCTTGTTGGGACAATTGCTTTAGTTTCTGAGTGGTTTTGGCGCAGCTTTTGGTGGCGAGGAAGTTTGGATGATAACGGCGATCGGAAAAACGCCAATCCCCTACTTTTTCTTTTATTTATTTTAACCTTAATTTTAGCACCTTTAATTGCCACTTTAATTCAGCTGGCAATTTCTCGGCGGCGAGAATTTTTAGCCGATGCCTCAGCGGTTTTGCTGACCCGCAATCCACAAGGGTTAATTGATGCCTTAAAAAAAATTTCTACCTATCATTTACCGATGCGTCATGCAACAACCAACACCGCCCATCTTTTTATTGTTAACCCGTTTTCTTCAAAAAAATTTTCTTCCTGGTTGACAAATTTGTTTAACACCCATCCACCGATTGAGGAAAGAATAAAAATGTTAGAACAAATGTGATTTTATGTTTTATTTTTTAATTATTTTTTCAAAATTGGTCAGTTTTTTTAGTCGGTTATTTAAAATTGGTGTCGGTTCAACTTGGCCGGGTCATTTGGTTTTGTCTTTTGACTCAAAATTTATCAGAAAAATCCTTCAAAAAAATCCTCATTTGAAAATTGTTATTATCACCGGCACTAATGGTAAAACCACGACGGTGGCGTTATTAAAACACTTTTTAGAAAAAAATAATATCTCTTGTTTTAGCAATCAAGAAGGCGCTAATCTTCTCAATGGAATTGCTTCTTCTTTGATTAAAAATACTAATTTTTTTGGGAAAATCAATAAAGAGGTGGCTCTTTTTGAAGTTGATGAGTTCAATTTTCCGTTGGTTTTAACTGAGGTTTCACCATTAGCAATTATTATTTTAAATTTATTTCGCGATCAACTCGATCGTTATGGAGAGGTCAATACAATTTTTTCTCGCTGGCTTTCGGCTTTAAAAAATGTTCCCCCAGCGGTAAAAGTTTTTTTAAATGGTGATGATCCCCAACTTTATTATCTGGGGCAAAAAATTTCTGGCCGCGTTTTCTATTTTGGTATAGAACAAGAAGTGATGCCTCTTAAAAAAGTCCCTCATGATGTGGATTTTAATTACTGCCCGATTTGTTTTCAGCTTTTGCGTTATAAAAGAATTGCTTATTCTCATTTGGGAAAGTTTTTTTGTCAAAATTGTGGTTTTAGACAAACTGATATCTTTACTTTAAAAGAAGACTTGGATAATTTTTCTCTTAAAGGAATTTATAATCGCTATAATCTAACCGCTGTTTTTCTTTTCTTAGAAAAAATTTTTAGTTTTCCAATTGAAAAACTAAAGCTGCAAATTGAAGACTTTTTACCGGCTTTTGGTCGTCAGGAAAAAATAAATTATAAGAAACGTGATTTTTATCTTTTATTATCAAAAAACCCCGCTGGTTTTAATCAGTCGATTGAGGCAGCGATATCGTTTATAAAGAATAAGAAACATATCTTTTGGTTAATTTTAAACAATCGAGTTCCTGATGGCCATGATGTTTCTTGGATCTGGGATGTTGATTTTAAAAAGATTTTTTTGGGTGCTAAAAAAATTTTTATTTCTGGCGATCGCGCCTTTGACATGGCGATTCGTTTAAAATATGAAAAAAGCGGATTAAAAAAAATTATTATCGTGGAAGAGGATTTTAAAAAAGCGCTAAAAAAAATAACTACTCAAACTTTTGAAAATGAAAAAATATTTGTTTTGCCCAACTATTCCGCCATGCTTGAGATAAGAAAGATATTAGTTGGTAAAAAATTTTTATGAAACTTTATCTGGGTTGGTTTTATCCGGAACTGATGAGTACTTATGGTGATCGGGGAAATATTATTGCTTTAAGTTATTGGGCTAAAATTTTGGGGATTGATCTTGCGGTGGTAAAGATTTCTTTGAGTGAACCTAAAGAAACAGTTTTAAAAATGAACCTTCTTTTTATGGGTGGCGCCCAAGATAAACAACAAGAAATTGTTAATCATGATTTGAAGAATAATAAAGGCGATTATCTTAAAAAAGCAATTGAGGCGGGAGTGCCGGGATTATTTGTTTGTGGCGCTTATCAGTTTTTGGGGCGATATTATAAAGCGGCTGATGGGACAAAAATTCCCGGGCTTTCGATTTTTGATCTTTATACGGAAAATCCGGGCGATAAATTTCCTCGATTAATTGGTGATATTGGGATAAAAACAAAAATCACTTCCGATGTTGTTATCGGTTTTGAAAATCATGGCGGAAGGACTTATCTTTCTGATAAAAGTTTGGCTTTTGGAAAAGTGATTTTTGGTTTTGGTAATAATGGAATGGATAAAACTGAGGGGATATTTTATAAAAATACTATCGGTACCTATTTACACGGACCAATCTTGCCAAAAAATCCTTCTTTAACTAGATTTTTTTTAGAAAAAGCGATTGAGAAAAAATACCAAAAAAAGATTCGGATGAAAAAATTTGATGAGGAATGGGAGAAGAAGGCAAGAGACATAGTAATAAAAAATAATAGAGATAGATAGAGATTTGTTGAGATAAATAGAGATTTGTAGAGATTTATTGAGATAAATGAATATAAGTAGAGATAAATTGAGATAGATGGAGATTGGGAGAGATTTTTTAAGAAATATTTTGTTTTGTAGAGACCCACTGATGTGCGTCTTTGTTAAGGTAAAAATTGTATAGATCCCACTGAGTCGGGATGACAAAAAATTTTGTCAATTAAAAATTAGATCAATTAGGTTAATTTTTTTATATATTTTAAGCTATAATTAACTTATGAAAAAAAAGAGTTTAACCAGAGATGAAATTATCCATCTGGCCAAATTAGCTGGTTTAAGTTTAACTGATTCACAGATAGAAAAGTATAAAACTCAGTTGGAAGAAACAATTTCCTACATTGAAAATTTAAATGAACTTGAAACAAAAAATGTTGATCCTACCTCTCATACGACTTTATTAACTAATGTTTATTTTAATGACGGAGAAAAAAATGAGCGTGCGCTTGATTTACCAGCCATTTTTCAAAATGCGAAAAACAAAGAAAAAAATTATTTTAAGGTTAGTAGTATCTTTGATGAATAGAAAATATGTTTTTAGGACAGCCACTTTTTTCCATTTTAGAATTGATTAAAAAAAAAGAAGTTTCCAGCAAAGAAGTTTTTGATTATTTTTTAAAAAGAATAGAAAAGTATAATCCAAAGCTTAATGCATTTTTGACGGTCAATAAGTCTTATAGGACAGATAGGATGAGATTACCAATTGCAGTTAAAGATAATTTTTGTACCAAAGGGATAAGAACAACCGCCTCATCAAAAGTGCTAGAAAATTTTATTCCCCCATACGAATCAACCGTAACTAGACGTTTAATTGATGCCAGGGCTTTTATCTTGGGAAAAACTAATATGGATGCTTGGGCCCATGGCTCATCGACTGAGACTTCGGATTTTGGGCCAACCAAAAATCCTTGGGATTTGGCCCGCTGTCCCGGTGGTTCATCGGGTGGGTCGGCGGCAGCGGTTTCTTCGTATTTGGTGCCGGCGGCGATTGGTTCAGAAACGGCCGGATCAATCCGTCAACCAGCGGCTTGGTCGGGAGTTATCGGTTTAAAACCAACTTATGGTCGGGTTTCTCGGTATGGTTTAATCGCCATGGCCTCGTCACTTGATTGTCCAGGACCGTTAACATTAACCACCGAAGATGCCGCTTTTATTTTAAAAATAATAGCTGGCAAAGATAAATTTGATGCCACCACTGCCCCCAACGAAGTTCCTGATTATGTAGCAAGTTTAAAAAAGAAAAAGAAGTTTATTATCGGAATTACTGATGAGTATTTGAATGGGGTTGATGGTGAGATTAAAGAAGCTTTTTATAAATTGGTTGAGATTTTGGAAAAACTAGGTCATAAGATAAAAAAGATAAAACTTTTGTCACCAAAATATTCCATCTCTGTTTATACGATCATTCAGCGAGCGGAAGTTTCTTCTAATTTAGCCCGTTATGATGGGATAAGATATGGTAATGACCGAACTTTTTTTGGCAGTGAAGCAAAAAGAAGGATAATGCTTGGAACTTATGTTTTATCGTATGGTTATTATGATGCTTATTATAAAAAAGCGCAAAAAGTAAGAACATTAATCATTGAAGATTTTAAAAAAGTTTTTCAAAAGGTTGATATGATTTTGGCGCCAACAACACCGATTGCGGCTTTAAAATTGGGCGAGTTTGAAAAATATCCTTTTTTTGGCGAAATGATGGATGTTTTAAATGAGCCAGCGGCAATTGCTGGGCTTTGCGCGATAAACTTTCCTTTTAGTTTGACAAAAAAAGATAATTTACCGATTGGTTTGCAGCTTATGGGACGGTGGTTTGAGGAGGAAAATATTTTGAATTTGACATATCAGATAGAAAAAGAAACTGATTTTTTAGGAGTGATTAGAAAGGGAGTTAAAAAATACCCGGATTAAAAATTTTCAACATCATAAAGTGTTAAATTTATACCCATTTTACAGCGGTTTGCAAATTTTATTAGTTTTTGTCATCCCAACTAAGTTGGGACTATATAATTAACAATTGTCATCCCGACCCAGTCAGGATCCATATAATTATACCTTAATAAAATAAAAAAAGGTTAAAATCTTATAGATTCCTGATTAAATCAGGAATGACATATGACACCATTGTCATTTCCGCGAAGGCGGGAATCTATATAATCACATACTCTAAAGGAGGTTAAAATTATATAAATTCCTGGTCGAAGCCAGGAATGACATTTTATAGATTCCGGGTTAATCCCGTCCTTCGAATCGAAGGATGGAATGACAAAAGAGATTAAAGAAATAAAAATAAGTATTTTTTGAATTGGAGGATGAACCAAAACATAATAAGTTTATAAATTAAATTACAGGTTATAAAATTGAGATAAAAATATGAGCGATTATCAGCCGGTGATTGGTTTGGAAATTCATTTTGAGTTAAAAACTGCCTCTAAAATGTTTTGCCAATGTCCGGCTTCTTATTTTCAAAAACCGCCCAATACCCAAGTCTGCCCGGTTTGTTTGGGGTTGCCGGGTGCTTTGCCTGTTCCCAATCAAAAAGCAATCGAATGGACGATTCTTATTGGAAAAGCATTAAACTGTAAAATCAACCGCTTTTCAAAATTTGATCGCAAACACTATTTTTATCCGGATTTACCAAAAGGGTATCAGATTAGTCAGTATGATGAACCAATTGCTGTTGATGGCCGGGTTGAAATGATTAGTAAAGATCCGATTAATCACGTCTCGGCAAAAAAAATTTTTCGGATTCGTCGGGTGCATCTTGAGGAAGATACGGGAAAACTTATTCACGCAAAAAACGGTACTTTAGTTGATTTTAATCGCTGCGGTGTCCCTTTGGTTGAAATTGTTACCGAACCGGATTTTGATAATAGCGATGATGTGAAGGCATTTTTGGAAGAACTTCAGGTAATTATCCGTTATCTTGGGGTATCGGATGCCGATATGGAAAAAGGGACGATGCGAATGGAGCCGAATATATCAATAAAAAGTCAAAAGTCAAAAGTCAAAAGTCAAAACCAAGTCAGACTTGGCCAAAAGTTGCCGAATTATAAGGTTGAGATTAAAAATATCAATTCGTTTCGTTTTGTTAAGCAGACGATTGATTATGAAATAAAAAGACAGATTGAAATTTTAAAATCAGGTAAAACTCCTACTCAAGAAACGCGTGGGTTTAACGCCGAAAAACAAATTACCTACCCGCAAAGAACAAAAGAGGAAGCGGCTGATTATCGTTATTTTCCCGAACCTGATATTCCTCCTTTATTTTTTACTCAAGAATATATTGATTCAATTAAAGTACCTGAACTTCCTTTGCAAAAAATCAAAAAATACATTTTTGATTTTGGCATCCGCTTTGAGGACGCTTTTATTTTAACAAGGGATAAAAAAGTGGCGGAATATTTTGAAACAATAATATCAAATATCAAAAATCAAATAGCAAAATTACATATCAAAAATCAAAATTATAAACAAATTATTGCTAATTTTATTGTTAATAAAAAAATTTCTACTGATTTGCCGGTTGAGGAGTTCATTAATAAAGTAATTGAGAATTTAAAACCAAAGGAAGTTGATAAAGAATTATTATGTAAAGTAATTGATAAAGTTTTAAAAAACAACCCAAAGCCAGTTGAAGATTATCAAAAAGGAAAAACCAATGCGATTATGTTTTTGGTTGGGCAAGTAATGAAAGAAATGAAGGGAAAAGCTGAGGCAAAGATAGTAAGGGAGGAGATTGAGAGAAGAATAAATAAAGAATAAAAAAATAAAATATAAAAATGAAAAATGACAATGAAAAAAATATAAAAAGATATAAATCGAAAAAAAATTTAAAAAAATTTTTAATTTTTATTTGTCATTTTTATTTTTTCATTTTTAGTTTTTAATTTTTTTTATGTCCTTCGTCCATTTACATTTACATACCGAATATTCTTTGCTTGATGGGATGGCAAGGATTGATCAGGTTTTTGCTAAGGCCAAAGAGCTTGGGATGCCAGCTTTGGCCATTACTGATCATGGAGCTTTATATGGTGCCTTTAAATTTTTTTTAAAAGGAAAACAAAGCGGAGTAAAACCAATTATTGGCGTTGAGGTTTACAAAGCAAAAAATTCGCGATTTGATAAGCAACCCCAAGCAGAACGGGATCAATACCATTTAGTTCTTTTAGCAAAAAATTTAACTGGATATAAAAATTTATTAAAACTAGTTTCTTTGGCTCATCTTGAAGGGTTTTATTACAAACCACGGATTGATTTTGAGCTTTTAGAAAAATATCATGAGGGTTTGATTGTTTTGTCGGGATGCTTATCTTCGGAAATATCAGTGGCTTTATTGAACAATCAACAAACCGGAGTAGAAAATTTGGTAAGAAAATACTTGGAGATTTTTGACAAAGATTTTTATTTAGAACTTCAACGTTATCCAAAACTTGAAAAAAATGAAATAGTTAATCAAAAGCTTATTGAGTTATCAAAAAAGTTTGGTATTCCCCTCGTTGCCACCAATGATGTTCATTATTTAGATAAAGATGATGCTTACGCTCAAGAAATTCTTCTTTGTATACAAGCTCAGCGAGTAATTTTTGAGAAAAATCGACCGCTTTCAATGATTGGTAATCCGGAATATTATTTTAAATCACCGGCTGAGATGAAAGGTCTTTTTTTAGATTTACCACAAGCGATTGATAATACTTTAAAAATTGCGCAGGAATGTAATTTAGAAATTCCTTATGGTCAATGGGTTTTGCCAAAATTTGGAACTCCAAACAACGAAAAACCAGAGGAGTACCTTAAAACTTTAATCAAAAAAAGAATTGGTCGGGTGGCTCAGTTTGATCAAGAAATGATCAAAAAAAGAATTGACTATGAACTGTCAGTAATTATAAAAAAAGGTTATGCGACATATTTTTTAATTGTTGCCGATTTTGTTAATTGGGCCAAAGACAATGGAATTGGTGTTGGTCCGGGAAGAGGTTCGGTTGCCGGTTCTTTGGTGGCTTATATTTTGGGGATTACTGATATTAATCCTTTAGATTATAATCTACCTTTTGAGCGATTTTTGAATCCCGAAAGACCAACACCTCCAGATATTGATATTGACTTTGCTGATACTCGTCGAGATGAAGTCTTAAATTATGTTTCAAAAAAATATGGGGAAAATCACGTAGCCCAGATTATTACTTTTGGGACGATGGAGGCCCGACTGGCAGTTCGTGATGTGGCACGGGCTTTGGGTTTAACTTATTCTCAAGGTGATCGGATCGCTAAAATGATACCTCCCGGCCATCAAGGATTTCCAATGACGATTGCACAAGCACTTGAGGAATCAGCTCCGTTAAAATTTGCCTATCAATCCGAACCGGAGACAAAAAAAGTTTTGGATATTGCCCGAAAAATTGAGGGTTTACCTCGCCATTCTTCAGTTCATGCGGCTGGCTTGGTGATTACCGATAAACCATTAACAGAATATGTCCCCCTTCAAAAGGATCCAAAAGAAGAAAGAATTATTACTCAGTATGATATGTATTGTTTAGATTTAAATGCAGTTTCTGATAATCAAGCAATTGGATTATTAAAAATGGATTTTTTAGGGCTAAGAAATTTGACGATAATTGAAAAAACATTATTTTATGTAAAAAAAAATAGTGGTCAAGAAATTGATATTCACCAAATTTCCTTAGAAGACAAAAAAACTTACGAGCTTATTGCTTCAGGGAATACGATCGGTGTTTTTCAACTTGAGTCTTCAGGTATGCGTCATTTAGCCAAAGAGCTAAAACCAACAAAAATTTCTGATATTTCGGCGATGGTAGCTTTATATCGGCCCGGACCTATGGATCTGATACCGGCTTTTATTGAAGGTAAGAATAATCCTAAAAAGATTAAATATTTACATTCAGATTTAAAAGAAATTTTGGGCGAGACTTATGGAGTTTTAGTTTATCAAGAACAAGTGATGGAAATTGCTCATAAATTGGCTGGTTATTCAATGAGTGAAGCCGATAATTTACGGATGGCAATTGGAAAAAAGAAAAAACATCTGATGAAAAAAGAAAAGGAAAAATTTATTGCCGGGTGTGTAAAAAATAAGTATAGTAAAGCATTGGCGGAAAAAATCTGGAACTTTATGGAAAAGTTTGCCAGTTATGGATTTAATAAACCTCATTCTGCTTCCTATGCATTAATTGCTTATTGGACGGCTTATCTTAAAGCCAATTTTCCGGTTGAGTTTATGACTGCCCTTTTGACGGCCGAGCTTTCTGGGGTAGCTGGACCACAAAGAGAAATAAAAATGGCCCAGGCGATTGAAGAATGTCAGCGGATGGGAATTTCGGTTTTACCACCCGATATTAACTATTCAATGGCTGATTTTACGATTGAAGGAAACGCTATTCGCTTTGGGCTTTCGGCGATTAAAAATGTTGGTCAGGCGGCGATTGAAGCAATTATTACGACGCGAGAAAAAGAGGGAAAGTTTGTTTCTTTTAAAGACTTTCTTTTTCGAGTTGATTTGCGAAAGGTTAATAAAAAAACAGTTGAAAGTTTGATTGCCGCCGGTGCTTTTTCCTCATTTGCCAATCGGGCTACGCTTTTAAGTTATTATTCTAAAGCTTTAGATGAGGTACAAAAAGAAAAATTAAAAAGAGAAAAGGGTCAGTTTGATCTTTTTTTTGATACCGATCAGAAGAAAAAAATCATGGATAATTTTACACCGCTACCGGAATTTTCTGAAGAAGAAATATTTGATATGGAAAGAAAAATCATCGGGTTTTTGATTGGCAAAAATCCATTTTTAAAATATAAGCCAATAATTGAAAAGAAAATTACTAAAAACATTGGTGAAATTAATGAAAATGATGTCAATAAGTCTTTGATTTTAGCGGGAATTATCAATGGTAAACGTGTTTTAAAAACTAAAAAAGACAATCAAGAAATGGCGATTTTGACTGTTTATGATCAGACCGGATCAATTGAGGTGGTATTTTTCCCAAAAACTTACGCCAAGTTAAAAACAATTTTGCAGATTAATCGAATTATTTTATTTAAAGGTCGGGTTAATAATCGAGAGGGTCGGTTTGGAATAATTATGGAAAATGCGGTGGATTTGGAGAAGATAAATGTGTAATGTATTGTGTAAACATTGTGTAAAAATAGTGTAAATATTGTGTGAATGTTGTGTAAAAGTTAATAAATGTGATGCTAATCTACGGATATGCGAATGAAAAAAAGAGATAAATAGAGATAAATGGAGATAAGTAGAGATTTATGGAGATTGGGAGATTATAGAGATTAGTGTAAATGTTGTGTAAAAATAGTGTAAAAATAGTGTAAATATTGTGTAAATATTGTGTAAATGTTGTGTAAGTGTTGCTCTGTCATTCATGCGTAAGCAGGAATCTATACAATCATACCTTAATTAAAAAAGCGGTTAAAATTATATAGATTCCTGGTTGAGGCCAGGAATGACAAGATGGTTTCTTTGTCATCCCGACTCAGTCGGGACTATATAATTAACAATATTATTGTCATTCCCGCGAAAGCGGGAATCTATACAATAATACCTTAATAACTTGAATTAGAATAAATAAGGTAAAATCTTATAGATTCCTGATTAAACCCACCCTCCGATTCGGAGGGTAAAGAATGACAATTAGATCAATTGTTAATTTTTTTCAATTAATTTTTATTGATGTCAAAATACTATCAGATTAATAAAAATTTTGATTTAAAACCGGTTGAGCGAATAGAAAAGAAAACCATATTACCAAAAAAATCATTTTGGGATAAAAATCCTCTTGAAAAATATTTAAATATTGGATATTATTTGATTGTTCCGATAATCATTTTTTTAATGCTTGGTCTTTGGGTTGATAAAGTTTTAAAAACCAAGCCTTTTTTTGTTTTATTTTTTTTATTACTTGGAGTTTTAAGTTCTTTTTATAATCTTTATCGTTTAATAAAAGAATAAAAATTATAAAAATGGAAGAACATAGCAAACCTCATATCAGTATTAAAGCCGAGAAAATTTTTCATCTTTTTGGCTTTGATATTACCAACTCTTTTTTTCTATCTTTAATTGTTTTTTTAATTTTTACTATCGGCGCTTTTATTTATTACTATCAATCAAAATCGAAAAACAAAGGCAGTTTTTATTATTTTGTTAATTTTATTGTTAAAAGCCTCTATGATCTTTTTTATTCAGTTTTAAAAAAAGAAACTGATTATTTTTTTCCACTTCTGGCTTCTTTTTTTCTTTTTATTTTGTTTCAAAATTGGTTTGGGTTATTGCCGGGAGTGGGAAGCCTTTTAATAAGAGTGAAAGAGCATGGCAAGTTAATCTCTGTTCCTCTTTTGCGAGCTAATACGGCTGATTTAAATACGACTTTGGCTTTGGCAATCATTTCTGTTTTTTTAAGTCAGGTTTTTGCGATTAAATATTTGGGATTTAAAGGATATATTAATAAATTTTATCGCTTAAAAGAGCCGATGAGTTTTTTTATTGGAACATTGGAAGTTATTTCTGAATTTTCAAAGGTTATTTCTTTTGCTTTCCGACTTTTTGGGAATGTTTTTGCTGGGGAGGTGCTTTTAACAATTATAGCCTTTTTAATTCCAATTTTAGCATCATTTCCTTTTTTGCTGTTGGAAGTTTTTGTCGGCTTTATTCAAGCTTTGGTTTTTTCGATGTTAACAACCGTTTTTATCAGTGTGGCAATTGCCAAACATCATTAAAAAGGAGGTGAATAATTATGGCGCAGGAAGCAGCAAAGTTTTTAGCGACTGCTTTGGCGATTGGTTTGGGGGCTTTGGGACCAGGAATTGGTATTGGGATTATTGGTGGTAAAGCAGTTGAGGCTTTGGGCAGAAATCCTGAAGCCGAATCAGCAATTCGAACAACAATGATTTTAGCCATTGCTTTTGCTGAGGCGGTGGCGATTTACGCCTTAGTTATTGCTTTAATTATTAAATTTGTTTAATTTATTTTATGGAAAGTTTAGGGGTTGATATTAAACTTTTATTAGCACAAATTATTAACTTTTTCTTATTTTTTTTGATCTTTAAAAAATTTGTCGCAAAACCTTTTTCTCAATTTTTGATTGGCGAAAAGAAAAAGGAAGAGGAAAAAGAAAAGATTTTAGCGGAGTTAAAACAAAAGGAGGATAAATTTGTTAAAGAAAAAGATAAAGAAATAAAAAAACTAAATGCTGAACAACAAAAAATGATGAAAGAACTAAAAGAAGAGATGAAAAAAATGCGTGAAAAAATGATTGATGAAGCAAAAAAAGAAGCACAAATGATTATTGAAAAAAGTAAAAAACAAGCTGCCCAATACGAGGAAAAAATTAATCGTCAAATTGAAGAAAGAGTAAAAGATCTAAGTTTAAAAATAATTTTCGATGTTTTATCGAAGGTAATGACGCCTCAACTTCAAAAAGAAGTTAATCAACAAATGCTAAAGTCTTTAGAGCAATTAAAAACCGAGTTTAAAAAAAACGTTAATTAATTTATTTGCTTTTAATTGATTTTTTATATTATGATTGACTTTAAAATTATTGATAAATTAAAGCAGTATCTAACTTCTCTTGATGTTAATAGCTTAGAAAAATTGGTTATTACCTCAAGCTATCCTCTTGATGAAGAGGAAAAAAAACAAATTGCCAATTTTTTTCCCAAAAACATTAAGATAGAAAATAAGGTTGATCCAACAATTCTTGGTGGTTTAATTATTGAATACGGCTCAAAAATTGTCGATCTTTCCTTAAAAGAAAAAATTTTTTCCCGGGAAAAAATAAGGAAACAAAAAAAGTTGTCGGCTTTTGAGGTAGGTTACGTTTCCCAAGTGAAAGATGGGGTAGTGATTCTTTCTGGACTAAATAATGTTTCCTATGGTGAGTTAATTGAATTTGAAAATGGAATTCAAGCATATGTTGTTGATTTAACCGAAGATGAAGTGGGAGCAATTGTTTTGGGTGACTATTTAAAAATAAAATTAGGCGATCGGGCTATTGCTTTGGGCAAGATTTTATCAATTCCTGTTTCAGAAAAACTCTTAGGTCGAGTGGTTAACCCGTTGGTTTCTCCTTTAGATGAAAAAGGTGAAATTTTGGCCAATAAGTTTTATCCTTTGGAAAAAATTGCCCCCAGTGTTATTTATCGAAAACCAGTTTCTGCTCCGGTTCAAACCGGAATTAAAGCAATTGATGCTTTAATTCCCATCGGTCGCGGACAGCGGGAACTGATCATCGGTGATCGCGGTACCGGAAAAACCACCATTGCCGTCGATACAATTTTGAATCAAAAAGATCAAAATTTAATCTGTATTTACTGCGCCATTGGCCAGCGCAATTCCAAAGTAGCTCAGGCGATTGATTTATTGGAGAAAAAGGGAGCGATGGATTATACAATTGTTGTCTCCGCCTCGGCTTCTGATCCATCATCGTTGCAGTATTTAGCCCCTTATGCGGCTATTACCATGGGTGAGTATTTTATGGATAAGGGAAAAGATGTTTTGGTAATTTTTGATGATCTTACCAAGCATGCGTGGGCTTGGCGCGAAATCTCTTTAATTCTTCGTCGTCCGGCTGGACGAGAGGCATACCCTGGTGATATCTTTTATTTACACTCCCGACTTTTGGAAAGAGCTTGTCGCTTAGATGAAAAGTATGGTGGTGGGTCGATTACCGCATTACCTATAATTGAAACACTTGAGGGTGATGTCTCCTCCTACATCCCAACCAATGTTATCTCTATTACCGATGGTCAAATATTTCTTGAAACTGATTTATTTAATGCGGGAGTGAGACCGGCTATAAACGTTGGTCTTTCCGTTTCTCGGGTTGGTGGGGCGGCTCAGGCTAAAGCGATGAAAAAAGTCGCTGGAAAACTAAGGCTTGATTTGGCTCAGTATCGAGAGATGGCTGCTTTTTCTCAATTTGAATCGGAACTTGATGAGGAAACAAGAAAGTTTTTAAATCGCGGAGCAAAATTAACTACTCTTTTAACCCAGAAAAAAAATAGTCCTTATTCTTTAGCCGATGAAGTAATTTTGATCTGGGCGGTTAATAAAGGTTTTTTTGATCAAATTCCGGCCGAAAAATTGGTCGAAGTTGAGGAGAAAACATTAAGTTTATTCCAAACTGAAGGGAAAATACTAAGAGGAAGAATAAATAAAAACAAAGACTTTGATGAGAAAGATGAAAAAGAAATGGAAGTTTTAGTTAAAAAAGTTTTGAAGGTTTTTGGTTATGAATCTTAGACAGATTAGGAAAAAAATTCGCTCGGTTTCGAATGTCAAGAAGATTACTCGGGCGATGGAGTTGGTTTCGGCTATCAAAATGAAAAAATCTCAACAAAAAGCAATCGAGGGAAAACCATATCGAAACCTTCTTTCTTTTATTATTGGAAAAATTGTTCCCTCCGGACTGGAAAAAAGTTATTCTCCACTTCTTTCTTTAGCTAACCAAGAGGTGGAAAAAGAGGTGGCAATTGTCATTACCTCTAATAAGGGCTTGTGTGGTGGTTTTAACTTTAATCTTTTTCGTTTTTTAGTTAGGGAAGTTGATTTTAAAAAAACGGACTTTATCACCATTGGTAAAAAAGGGGCAATTTTTATTAAAAAAATGGGTGGGCAGGTGATTGCTGATTTTTCATCATCATATCAAGAAGATAAGGTATCGGCGGTTTTTAAAACGGTTTTAGATTTATTTTTAAATGGTAATTACCGGAATGTTTATTTAATTTACAATCGTTTTTTAACAACAATTAAATCTGAACCAACAAAAAGAAAAATCTTACCCATAAGTGTCGATGAAAATAAATTCCAATTGAAAGAAAATAAAATTCCAAGCGGTGAATATATAGTAGAACCTTCGCCGGAAAAGGTATTTGACAGTGTTTTGCGCAGTTTAGTTGAGGAACAAATCCGCGAGGCGCTAATTGATTCGGAAGCCGCCGAACATTCAGCTCGAATGATGGCAATGAAAAACGCCACTGATAATGCTGAAGATGTAACCTATAATTTAACCCTTTTACGAAATCGAGTCCGTCAAGAAAAAATTACCTATGAGCTTTTGGATATGGTAACGGCCAAGGAGTCGGTGGAATAAAGCTAATTGAGATAAATTTTATAATTATTATAATTTTTATAAAACGATATGGGAAAAATTGTTTCTATAAGAGGGGTAGTTATTGATGTTTTATTTGACCCAAAAAATACCCCAAAAATTTATGATGCTTTGGTGGTTGAGGATGAAAAAATCGGTCGACTAATTTTGGAGGTTGAGGCAGTCCTTGGTGAAGGATTGGTCCGCTGTGTAGCGATGGGGAATACTTTTGGTTTAAGACGGGGAATGATGGTAAAAAACACCGGAAAGCCGATCCAGACCCCGGTTGGTGAGGAAACTTTGGGAAGAATTTTAAATGTTGTCGGTGAACCAATTGATGAAAAGCCACTGAAAGCAAAAATTTTTTCATCGATTCATAAAAACCCGCCCACTTTAGCTGAGCAATCGCCGGAGAGAAAAATTTTTGAGACTGGAATAAAAATAATTGATCTTTTGGTGCCTTTTGTTAAAGGAGGAAAAGTGGCGGTTTTTGGTGGAGCGGGTGTTGGAAAAACCGTGTTAATTCAGGAGTTAATTCATAATGTCGCCAAATACCATCGAGGCGTTTCGGTTTTTACTGGCGTGGGTGAGCGGACGCGTGAAGGCAATGATTTATGGCGAGAAATGAAAGAATCAAAAGTAATCGAAAAAACCGCTTTAGTTTTTGGTCAGATGAATGAACCACCAGGAAACCGATTGCGCGTTGCCTTAACTGGGGTAACTTTGGCTGAATACTTCCGTGATGAACAGGGAATGGATGTTTTACTTTTTATTGATAATATTTTCCGTTTTGCCCAAGCGGGGAGTGAAGTTTCGGCGCTTTTGGGAAGAATTCCATCGGCGGTTGGGTATCAGCCGACTTTAGCTTCAGAAATGGCGGCCTTGCAGGAGAGAATTACTTCAACAACAACTGGATCAATTACTTCAATCCAGGCCGTTTATGTTCCGGCTGATGATTATACTGATCCTGCCCCTGTTGCTACTTTTGCTCATCTTGATGCTTCGCTGACTTTGGAGCGATCTTTGGCTGAGCAAGCTTTATACCCGGCAATTGATCCTCTAACCTCATCATCAAGAGCTTTAGATCCAGAAATCGTTGGTGAGGAACATTACCAAGTGGCGCGTGAGGTTTTAAAAACACTGCAACGATACAAAGATTTACAGGATATTATTGCCATTTTGGGAATGGAAGAATTATCGGATGAAGATAAATTAACCGTTTCGCGCGCCCGAAAAATTCAGCGCTTTTTGACGCAACCGATGTTTGTTGCCGAACCATATACCGGTCGGACAGGTAAATATGTTCCCATTGATGAAACTGTCCGTGGTTTTGCCGAAATTTTAGAAGGAAAACACGATGATAAAAACGAGATGAGCTTTTATATGAGGGGAACGATTGATGAAGTAGTGTAAAAAAGATACGAATGATGCGAATGAAGATGCAAATGATGCGAATTATGCGAATATGTGATGCAAATCTACGAATGAAATGCGAATCTACGGATATGCGAATGAAAAAAAGAGATAAATAGAGATAAATGGAGATAAATGGAGATTTATAGAGATAAGTAGAGATTAATAGAGATTAGTAGAGATTTTTTAAGAAATATTTTGTTTTGTAGAGACGCACTGATGGGTGTCTTTGTTAAGGTTAGAATTTTATAGATTCCTGGTCGAGCTCGCCCTCCGAATCGGAGGGTAACGAATGACATTTTGCCAATTAAAAATTAGATCAATTAGGTCAATTTTAATGGATACTTTGCATTTAAAGATTATTACTCCCAAAAAAATCGTTTTAGAAAAAGATATTTTTTCCGTTACTTTACCAACCGAAGAAGGAGAAATCACCATTCTTCCCCATCATGCTAATTTATTTTCTATTTTAAAAGAAGGAATTATTAAAATAAAATATAATCAAGAGGAGGATTATTTTGCTATCGGGGGCGGGTATTTAGAAACGGACGGGCGTGAGGTTAATGTTTTGGTTTCTCGCGCTTATGGTCAAGATGAAATTGACGAAAAAATGATTGAGGAAGCAAAAGAAAACGCCCAAAAGATTTTATCCCAAGCAAAAACCGATAGAGAAAGACAACAAGCGGCCGCTCTTCTTCGCCGGTCTTTAATTGATGGTAAGCTTCTTAGGAAAAAAAGAAGAAGATAATACTAATATTATAATGATGCCAATCTACGAATGAAATGCGAATCTATTAATATGTGAATAAAAAAAGAGATAAATAGAGATTGATAGAGATAAGTAGAGATTTATGGAGATTGGGAGATCGGTTTAATTTTATGTAGAGACACGCCATGGCGCGTCTCTACAAAGTCTTTTACTTTTCGCGACCGCAGTTGAGGTGGTTTAATTATATTGGATTTATTGATTTATTATTTTTAGATTAGTTAGTAATTAGGTTAATTAGGTTAATTTTGATTAATTTTCCTCTTTATATTAGAATTTGAATATTATTTTTAAAATTTGAAATTTACTATTTGAAATTTTTCATATTATGTCTTTAATCATCGTTGAGTCGCCAACTAAAGCAAGAACTTTCAATCGTTTACTTAAAGGGCAAAATGAAAAGTATTTTGTTTTTGCGACGATGGGCCACATTCGCGATTTACCAAGTAAAAGTTTGGCCATTGATTATAAAAATAATTTTCAACCAAAATACGAAGTGATTAAAAATAAAAAAAAGATTGTTGATCAGTTAAAAAAATTAGCAAAGGAAAATAATGAGATAATTTTAGCCACTGATCCTGATCGTGAAGGTGAATCAATCGCCTATCATATTGCTTATCTTTTAGGGTTTTACCAAGAAAAATGGCCCAATTTTTTAAATATGGATAAAGAAAAAAAATTAAAGCGAATTGTTTTTCATGAAATTACCAAAAAAGCCTTAGATGAAGCGTTAAATTCTCCTTCTTCCGTCCGGCTGCCCTTGGTTAAAGCGCAGATTGCCAGGCGCCTTTTGGACCGAATTGTTGGTTATGAACTTTCGCCTCTTTTGTGGAAAAAAATTGGCAAAAATTGGCTTTCGGCCGGTCGGGTGCAAACGATTGCTTTACGATTAATTGTCGAACGCGAAAAAGAGATTGAAAACTTTTTAATTGAAGATTTTTATCGAATTAAAGGCCTATTTGAGATTAAAAAAAATAATATCGAGGCAAAGTTGATAACTTTTCATAATCAGTCGGTGGAGAAGAAAGAAACGCTAACTCTTTTTGCTGGACCTTATCAATTTTCAAAAACAATCATTGATAAAAAGAATGTTGACGAAATTATCAACGCATTAAAAAATGATTCATATAAAGTTTTAGAAATTAAAGAAGAAGTTATCAGTCGTTATCCACCGCCACCATTTATTACCTCAACCCTTCAACAGGAGGCTTTTTATCGTTTTGGATTTTCTTCCAAGATGACGATGAAATTAGCCCAAGATTTATTTGAACAAGGCTATATTACTTATCATCGAACTGACTCCTTTAATTTATCAACCAATTTTGTTTTTAAAGCCAAAGACTATATCGAAAAAAAATTTGGACAAGATTATACCTTGGAAAAACCAAGAGGATATAAAACTAAATCAAAGCTAGCTCAAGAGGCTCATGAGGCAATACGTCCAACCAGATTGGAGGAAATTGATAAGAAGAATGGTTTAACTATTAATCATTTAAAGCTTTATCGTCTGATTTTTGATCGGGCGGTGGCTACCCAAATGAAAGAAGCAAAGATTAAAATGATTAAAATAACTATTGGCAGTGATTTGGGGAATACCTTTTTATCAGAAAGTCAGGAAGTTATTTTTGATGGTTTTTTAAAGCTTTTGCAACCGGATTTTAATAAAAAAAATTTTTCCCCAAAAGATATTAGTGTTAAAGGAAAAGCTAATCTTAATAAAATTGAGCCAATCTTATCAACCACTCAACCACCACCACGTTATAATGAGGCGTCGTTAATTAAAATTCTTGAAGAAAAAGGAATTGGTCGACCATCAACCTATGCCTCTATTCTTACCACAATTCAAAATCGATATTATGTGGAGAAAGAAAATCGTTATTTTAAGCCGACAAAATTAGGGCGGGCGATTGTTGATTATTTATCAAACGCATTCTTGAATATTTTTCAAATCGATTTTACCGCAAAAATGGAGGATAAGTTAGATGAGATTACCCAAGAAAAAGTTGATTTTGTTAAGCTTCTTTATGATTTTTATTCTCCGTTTTCTTTGAGTCTTAAGACTGAAAAAGAAAAAAAAGAAGTAATTGATGTTGAGGAAGAAATAAAAGAAAACTGTCCGCAATGTGGGGCACCATTGACAATAAGATATTCTCGGTTTGGTAAGTTTTTGGCTTGTTCACGTTATCCTGATTGTAAATTTACCAAATCATTTCATCAAAAAATTGCGGGAAAAAAATGTCCTAAATGTGGAGGTGATATTGTGGTAAAATTTACTAAAAATAAGAAACGTTTTTATAGCTGTGCCAACTGGCCGAAATGTGATTATGTGGTCTGGAAGTTAAAAACATAATGATACGAATGATGCGAATGAAAAAAAGAGATAAATAGAGATAAATGGAGATAAGTAGAGATTTATGGAGATTGGGAGATTATAGAGATTAGTGTAAATGTTGTGTAAAAATAGTGTAAAAATAGTGTAAATATTGTG